>Ga0302293_10000981_pt1 | contig 14611 bp, 14 predicted proteins | sample III_Fen_N2_2_FD_198758 | JGI IMG/M metagenome (GOLD analysis project Ga0302293, IMG submission 198758) | Peat permafrost microbial communities from Stordalen Mire near Abisko, Sweden - III_Fen_N2_2 | ecosystem: Environmental > Terrestrial > Soil > Wetlands > Permafrost | place: Sweden: Abisko...
GACAATGCAATCATCCGCTCTGCGATTCGATCCACATGAATACCTCTGTATTTACGCAATTTCCCAACAAATAGAAAACCCAATCCTTTCATCAATACGCTCGCGAATTTTTCGCCCAATCTGAATTCCTTGCGATTACCCATCAAGAAGGAAGGACGAAGGATGATGGTGCTTTCAAATCCGATAGCCAAACAATCCCGTTCCATATCACCTTTTGTGCGTAAGTAAAAATTGCTTGTTGTCGCGGAAGCCCCAATGGAAGAAATCACAATCAATCGTGGAATCCCCAGATTGAAGCATTGCTGGGCAAAATCCACCACATAATCGTGATCTATGCGGTATTGTTTTTCTTTGCTTCCGGCCGTTTTGAGTGTCGTTCCCAAGCAACAAAAAGCACAATCGGCATTCACTTTTGGCAATTCATCAGCTAAGTGTTCGAAGTTCACAACGTGCTCTTTCACCTGTTCGGTTGACCAATTTCCTGGTTTTCGCACCAAACAATGAATTTCATCGTATTCGGAATGTGCAATTAGCTGTTTTACCAATGCATTTCCAATCAATCCTGTACCACCTGCAATTAGTGCTTTTTTCATATTGTTAAAGTTAATCGCTTTTTTTAAGTTATTTTTTTAAAATTCATTTGAATTATAATTACTTGAAAATCAATTTTAAAAACGATAATAACCGATTACAAACGAAAAACTATCGACAGTAATTGAATTTTAACCGAATCTGATTTTGAGGCTGCCACAACTTTGCATCGTCAATCAGTTACAACTACTGATCGTAACAAAACAAATTATTTACAAACGTTTAAAACACAAACAGTATGAACACATTACGTAACAAAGTAAGCTTGATCGGTCGCCTTGGGGGACAACCTGAAATCACGAAATTCGAATCGGGATCACAAATTGCCCGAATGAGTATTGCAACCCGTGAACCGTATAAAGATAAAAATGGCGAGTGGGTAGATAATACACAATGGCACAATGTGGTTGCTTGGGGAAAGCAAGTTGATCGAATTGCTAAAGTGTTGGAAAAAGGAATGGAGGTGATCGTAGAAGGTCGCTTGGTGAATAAATCTTACGAAACAAAAGCAGGTGAAAAACGCTTCAGTACCGAGATTGAAATGAATGAGTTTTTAATATTGACAACAAAAGCAAGCAAGTAATCTCCCTTCATTATGAACAATCACGCAATCACTACACAGCAATTTCACATGAATCACGTAAATCTCATTGGTAAAATGACTTCCGAACCGCGAATAGCTGTATTGCCGGGAGGGAGAAAAGTCGCCCAATTTTCACTTTCGACCAATGAGTCATACCTCGACGAAGACGGGAATGTGTGTGTCAGACAAAACTGGCACCGCATGACCGCCTGGGGCAGATGGGTAAGCGTGTTGGAAGAATTGTGCACCAAGGGCGCTAATTTGGCAATAGAAGGAAAACTTGTATCGCGGTTTTATCGCCTTGAAAATGGTAAGCGCCAGATGATTTCCGAGATAGAAGTGAATGATTTGATCATTTTATAAGAAGAAGTAATGAGTGCTATTCGAAATCAGGTAACAATAGTAGGTGACTTCGGCAAGAATCCGTTGGTCACGGTTTTTGAGAGTGGTGCCATGGTGACACGTTTTTCCGTGAGTACAGAAAATAGAGAAGCTAAACGGCTAAGTACCCGCATCCATCAGTTCAGTATGTTTGCTTGGGGCACAACAGCCGAGTTTGTGAACAAATACTGTAGCACGGGAAAACGAGTTGCTGTGACAGGTAAGCTGGTCAATAGAACCTATGTAAATGCGGAAGGAATTCCAAGAAAAGTAACAGAAGTAGAAGTCCGTCAGGTGGTGATTTTAAAATCATAGGCGGTATGCAGTAAAAAGAAGCGAGGTGCTCCCTTAACTCGCTTCTTTTTTACATTTTAATCGGTATAAAAAAGATGTAAAGAAAATTACCTAACAAAATTTAACGAATGTAACCAAACAAAATTCTTTGACTTATCCCCATTCATAATATCTTCGTGCCGATGTTACCAAATCACTATTCTAAATTAAGCAATCATCGTACTATTGTACTATTAAAACTAAGACCCTTGAAACAACGCTTACTTTTTGTTCTATTACTCATGTGCTCTTCGTCGTTTGCACAGCGAATGACGGTTTCGGGAACAGTAATAGACACCAACTTTAATCAGCCCGTAAACAACGCCATTGTTATGGCAATGCGTGTTAGTGATTCCACTTTATTGGACTTCAAACGAACAGATCGAAACGGATCATTTGCGTTTTCATTGCCGCTAGACACCATTCAATTGGTCATTCGTCATCCGAATTACGGTGATTTCACTTCTTACTTTTTCGGAAGTCCTGAAAACAATTCCTTTGAATTGAATGCAATTCCAATGCCTGATAAAGCCACGGGATTGGGAGAAGTGGTGATTTATGCCAATAAGAACCCTGTTTATTATCGTGGAGATACATTGGTGTTCGTTGCCGATTCCTTCAAAGTCAAGGAAAATGCGGTGGTCGAAGATTTGATTCGCAAACTTCCGGGTATGAAGATCGATGAGAATGGAAAAATCACATCTCAAGGTAAAGAAATCGGACAAGTGTTGGTTGACGGTGACGAGTTTTTCGGAAACGACCCAACTATTGCCACCAAAAACTTAGCTGCCGATGGGGTAAAAACCGTAGAAGTTTATGAAAAAGATAGCGAGGACGGAAGCGATGAGAAAATTCAGGTGCTCGATCTCAAGCTCAAGGAGGAAGCGAAGAAGGGCTACTTCGGAAAGGTCAATCTAGCCGGAGGACTCGACAAGTTTATACCAAGCAATAAAGGGTTTTACGAAGGAGATTTATTGCTCAATAAATACAACAACAAACAAAAAATTGCGGTCTACGCATTAGGTTCCAATACACCGAAAGCCGATTTGAATTTCCGTGATTTATTTAAATTCGGTTTTGAAGAAGGAGGAAATTGGGGGAATGAATCCGATGACCCTGATTATTCAGGAACTTCAGGATCGGTGAATACGGATAACGGTATTCCGCAAACATTTAAAGCCGGTTTTTACCTCGACCAAAAATTGTGGAAGGGCGGAAAGGTTCGTATCAATTACTCTTATGCCGACAACCAAATTACAACTGTTGGAAATAGTCGGTCTCAGTATAATTTGACAGACACAACCTATTTTACTGATGTAGCTTCAGCTAAGAAAGAGCAATATAAACAACACAGCATTGGTATTAAATATACTCAACAACTTGATTCCTCTTCCCGTATTGAATTCGAACCGAAGTTGACGATTAATCAATCGAATCAAACATCGTTGTCACGTACAGATTTTAGAGCGTTTAACGATTCATTGTCGCGCTATACATCGATTGACAATTCTTCCGTTGCCGATGGATTAGGAATGAATACAACGCTACGCTATTACAAAGACTTTAAGAAGAAAAACAGAAAGTTAACTGCTCGTTATAATATCGCAACAGATAATAACAGCTCAGATGGATCGCTCCTAACAGAAGATATTGATGCAGGATCACAAGTCGTAAATTCAAGTTTTGACCAAAAGAAAGAAAATCGTTATGAAAGTCTTTCTCAAACGGGATACATCAACTATGTTGAGCCGATTCGCAAGAAATTCAAAACCGAATTCGATTACGAATTTTACGACAATCACAACGATCAACGTAAGACAACGTTGAATCCGTTGAACGGTTATTACACCGATATCGATTCGTTGTTTTCCAATCAATTCTCTACCGATAGACAACAGCACAGAGTGGGAGCGTTTGGTATTTTCGAGAATGCGAAGGCACGCGTTTCTGTTGGTGCACGTGTACGTACAATCGCAATTGACAATCGCAATTTGTTCGCAGACACAAATATCAATCAAGGATTGACAAACGTACTTCCTCGAGTAATCTTAACTTTCAAATTCACGCAGTCGAGCCGTTTGAGAGTACAATATAATACGAATTCGAATTTACCTTCGGTAACTCAATTGCAACCGGTGAGAGATAATTCCAATCCGAATTTTGTGCAAATCGGGAATGCGGACTTAAAACCGAATTACACCCACACGATTACCGCGAATTATAACATGTGGAAAGGTCTTTCAGGGTTTTACATCTATTCCGGAATGTACTATACACGCCAAAAAGATGCGTTCAGTACATCAACAACATACGATGCTTTCGGTAGAACACTTTCACAAGCAATCAATGTAGATCATTCCGACTTCGGATCCGTTTGGGGTGGAGCTGGTATTCCGATCGAGAAAGTAAAAGATTTGCGTTTGGATATCAACATGAACGGGAATTTCTCATCAACTGAGAATTACATTAACCTTCAACAAAACTTATCCAGAAATGTGGGTATAGGATCAGGATTGGATATTAATTACAATGGAGATTCTTTGATGTTGGGGGTTGGAGCAAGTTTCGACTACAATGCACCAAGCAATTCGTTGAGTACGTTTAGTAACCAACCTTATACGAATTATAATTTGAGCGCAGATGTGAGCTGGACATTGCCTCACCGTTGGTTCATCAATACCGATGCAACGTATACGATCAATACCGGACGTACCAATAGCTATAACTTGAATTACGTGATTTGGAACGCGTCCATTCAACGTTCATTCTTAAAAACAGAGAATTTACTGTTTGGAATTGAAGCTTACGATATCCTGAACCAAAATATCAGTAATTATAGAACGGTTAACAACAACGTTATTGTCGATCAGCGTAGCACGGTTATCCGTCGTTATTTCATGGCGAAAATGACACTGAAATTCAATAACAATCACGTAAAAGAAGCTGAAGATGAAATGTGGTAGTATTATCCTCGGGTTGATTGCGCTTTTAACGGTGCAATCCGTTCACGGGCAATTGGTGCAGTATGGGAAAATAACCTATGAACGCAGAACGAATTTGTACAAGAAATTTGATGATGAGCGCATGCGTCAATGGATCAAAGAAGCCGATAAAATTAAGACAGATAAATTTGCCTTATACTTCAATGATTCGATTTCGATGTTCAGTTACATTACTCCGGAAGAGGAAGATCAAATGAGTTGGGTAACCACCAAAAATACCGTTTATGCGAATCACGTGAAAGACGAGCGCGTTGTTTACATGGATATGTGGGGAACACAATTAACAATTACCGACTCGTTGGTTGACCGTAAATGGAAAATCACTGATAAAACGCGCAAAATAGCCGGTTACGAATGTACACGCGCCATTTGGCAAAAAGACGATACCACGCGCATTTATGCATGGTTTACAACAGATATTATCCCAACTGTAGGGCCTGAATCAGTGCAAGGTTTGCCGGGAGCTGTGCTTGGTTTAGCTACAGAAGATGGGGGAGTAGTGTTTTTCGCTACAGCCGTAGATATTGTGGCGCCTACTCTGGAGCAATTGACGCCTCCAAAAAAGAAAGGCAAGGATTTTACAGCTGAAGGTCTAAAAGTGGAAATGACCGAAAAGATGAAAGGTGAACCTTTCGGTGATCGGGTAGTGAAAGAATTATTTTTCTGGTAGTATTTCATTAGAATCGGATGAGACTGCTGATGTTGAGTATACTGCTCTTTGCGGGATGTTCTTATATACCAGAAGAATCGACCGATTTTTATTCCTATTCCAAAGACGATGATTTGTGGCGGGTGCCTTTGCTAGAACCTTTTGAAATTGTTTCAGCAACCAATTCCGATATGAATGATTGGTTGTTGATAGTAGATCATCCTGTTATTTCAGGTCCCGATTTCGAGTTGTTTGGGGATGAATTTCAATTTGGTGAATTAACGAAAGTGGGGATTCAAGATTCCATCATTGTTTTGGAAAACACCAATGAATACTGGCCAAAGTTAAGTGGTTCCTATCCAGTACTATTAATCATCAATACTAAAACTTCCGAGCTGTTGATCTATTCAAAAGAGCATCACGAGTCGACTATTGATTCGACATTCAAAGAGTTAGGAATCACTGAAATTATGATGCATGATTGGCAGCCTTTAAAAGATCGTTTTCTGGAAAAACAGGAGTTGCCGGGCGATTGGAAAAAATAATCAGTTAAAACAATCTTTATTTTTTGATACAATTTTCTTTTTATATCTTGCTGATTCAATGTTAACGAATCACCAATTATGAAAAAAGGAATACTAATCACAGCTTGTTTGGTACTAGTGGGATCAAGCTTTGCACAAACAAGTCAACACCGCATCGGAATTACTATCGGAGGAGGCTCTCAAAAGTACAGTGGCGACCTTGGGAACGGATTCAAACTAAAAAACGAAGTTTGGAGAGGTGGAGTAGGTCTGAATGTTAATGTTTATCTCAACCCCTCTTTTGATATCAGCGGATACGGCTACATCGGAGACTTCGGTTATTGCCAGCCACATGATATGGTAAATAAGGTGGTTGCCGAAGAAGATCGTTGTGATGGATGTGTTGACCGACTCGGGTTGGGTAACTTAAGTTCACGCATGTATGTGACAGGAGCGCAAGTACGTTACAAATTCAATAATGGTTATCTCCTTCGTGAGGATATGCGTATCAAACCCTATGTTTATATGGGGGTTGCAGTTAACAAACTTACCGACCGTATGAAAATGAACTGTGTTGATGCCGGAAATTACCTTACGATCAATTCAGGTATCGGAGTTCGATATTACGTAAATGAGCGGTTTAATGTCGGATATAACCTGAATGTCGGATATTTCACATCTGACAAATTGGATTTTCTTTCACGCGGAACAAGTGATATGTACTTGCAAAACTCGGTGTTTTTAGGAATAGATTTATTCTAAACCAATATGAGATAAAAAACAACGCTCGAAATCTTTGAGATGTCGGGCGTTGTTTTGTCCGGAAAAACGGTAAGTAACTGGTTCTATTCTAACTCAAGTTTTGCCATCGTTGTAATCTTTCCTGTTCCAATCTTATCCCACACAATTGCTTCCAGTAATATCGGGCCTTTCACTCCACTTGGTAAAGTAAAGCTCCCCAGAATTTGTTTGTTCGGCTCTGTTTCATCTAGCGTTACACCTTCCAACAGATCGTCTTCACTGAGTAAAACTGTTCCGTCTTTATCCGAAATAACCATACGCAAACCGAATTCACAGATTCCATTCTCGCTTTTGTACCCTTTCAAATCGTCAAAGACAAGCGTTATTTTGGTGTCATAAGGAATCTTATCAGCCACAATTGGATTGCTTGATTCTTGATTGTACAGCATCACTTCGTTAGCGGTCAAACCGCTGGTAGTTGTTTTGATGGCTTTATTGGAAACCGTACTGAATTCTAGTTTCGTATCAAATGTTCCTTTTCCTTTTTTATCCCAGAGATGAACAGTGGCTGTATACGACTGATTAGAACGGAAGGGATTCCCGATGGTTATTTTTGAAATGAGTGATAAAGGTGATTTCGTAATCGGATCAGTGTAGTCTGCATACAAATCGGGACTATAAAGAACCGTATCTCCCTTTTTGTCGAGAACAAGTAGTTTCATTCCCGGAAAGACTTCTTTACCTTTTTGGGTAAATCCTTCAATGCCATTGAAGTTGATCTCAATTACCTCGCCGTAAACAAATACGTTTCGTGTTACCTTTTCATTATTTACTGTAAGGTACACGTCTTCGCAACTCAACCCAGAACCTTTGGAGCTTAAACCTGTTGTAAGGTCTATTTTCACCGATTCATTGAAAGAGCAAGAAGCAATGATCAGAATGAGGAATGTGATAAAAGCAGTCTTTTTCATAGTATGTTGATTAATCTTCTAAAACTGTCAATTTTGCAAAGCGCAGCAATAGGGTTTTTGCTCCGGCATGTGGAAAGAAGATGGTTGCTTTTTTATCAACTCCCGTTCCTTCCAGCTTGGTTACTTTCCCTTTTCCGAAACGGTCGTGTTCTACATTGTAGCCCACTTTCAGATCCAGATTCATGGCTTCGGATGTGGCAGGTTTACTGCTCAAATCGCTCAGACTTTTCAACGATCCGGCAGAAGGTGCAGCTGTTGTTTTATTTAACCCACCCACAAATCCACGTTCTGTTACCGGACGGCCCGAATTCAATGATCGACCGCCACCCATCGAAGAACCGTAAGGGCTTTCAAAGTTCAGGTAATCTTGATTGATTTCGGCGATAAAACGACTTGGCTCCGAAGAAACTAAATTTCCCCATTGGAAACGGGATGAAGCATAGGAAATGGTGCATGTTTTTTCCGCACGTGTAACCGCTACGTAAAACAAACGACGTTCTTCCTCAAGCTCGGTGCGGGAATTAATCGAGAGTTGAGAAGGGAACAAATTCTCTTCCAAACCAACCAAAAACACGTGTGGAAATTCCAAACCTTTACTCGAGTGAATGGTCATCATCGTGATTTTGTTCTTGTCGTCGTCTTTATCATTATCGGCATCGGTCAACAAAGCTACGTCGATCATATAATCCGAAAGAATCGCTTGTTCGTCTTCGCCACGCTGAACGGTAAATTCTTTGATACCGGCCAAGAGTTCTTCAATGTTTTGATAACGCTCTACTTCTTCAGGACCTTTGTCTTTGTCGGTATAAAGTTCTTTTAAAATGCCGGAAGATTTAGCAATGTGCTGCGCTAGATCGTAAGCCGACTGTGTAAGCAATTGCGCTGAAAAGCTTTGAATCATCGTAACGAAATCGCTGATTTTGGCTCTGGCAGCTCCGGGAATATTCACCGGATAACTCATAAAGTCCGCAATCACATCCCACAAAGAAACGTTGTACTGATTGGCAGCAATCACAATTGTTTCCCAAGAAGTTTTACCAATTCCGCGTTTCGGATAATTGATCACGCGCTTGAGTGCTTCTTCATCTTTCGGGTTGGCTGTTAAGCGAAAGTAAGCCATCAAATCCTTGATTTCCTTGCGCTGATAAAACGACAATCCTCCGTAAATTTTATAAGGCATGTTCAGCCTGCGGAAAGCTTCCTCAAATGAACGCGATTGACGATTGGTTCGGTAAAGAATGGCGAAATCACTCCACTTGCTCGTTTCGGCGTGTTTGATATCGAAAATCTTATTGGCAATGATTTTACCTTCTTCGTTATCGGTCATGGTGCGGATCACCTTGATAGGCTGACCTTGTTCGTTTTCCGTCCAAACGCTTTTCTTGATTTGCTCTTTGTTGCGAGAAATAACACTATTGGCCGCTTCCACAATGGTTTGCGTACTTCGGTAATTCTGTTCGAGTTTGAAGAGCTTAAAATCGGGGTAATCGTTTTTGAAATTCAGGATATTCTGAATGTTCGCGCCACGAAACGAGTAAATACTTTGCGCATCATCGCCCACCACACACAAGTTTTCATAAACAGCGGCTAATTTCTTTACAATGAGGTACTGAGCATAGTTCGTATCTTGGTACTCATCCACCAAAATATAGCGGAATTTTTGCTGATAATAATGCAATACATCCGGAAAGTCGCGCAAGAGTACGTTAGTTTGATAAAGTAAATCATCGAAATCCATTGCGCCTGCCTTGAAACAGCGAACAGTGTATGATTTATAAAGGCGTGCCAATTCAGGTCGTTGACTCTGACGATCTTCGGCAATAATATCCGTGTTTTCAGCGTAAGCTTCCGGTGAAATCAAGTTGTTTTTGGCTGCTGAAATGCGTCCGTAAACCATACTCGGTTTGTAGATTTTATCGTCGAGATTGAGTTCCTTGACAATGTCTTTCAGTAAGCTCTTGGTATCTTGGGTGTCGTAAATGGTAAAGTTCTGCGGATATCCCAATCGGTCGGCATTGAATCGTAATATCCGTGCAAAAACCGAGTGGAAAGTTCCCATCGTAATGTTTTTCGCTTCGCCACCACCAACGATGGAACCGATACGCTCGGTCATTTCTTTCGCCGCTTTATTGGTAAAGGTAAGTGCCAAAATGTTGAACGGATCAACACCTTTCTGCATCATATAAGCGATTCGATAGGTCAATACACGAGTTTTCCCTGAACCTGCACCGGCAATAACCATCGTGGGTCCTTCAATGTTCTCTACGGCAACGCGTTGACTTTCGTTTAGGCTATCCAAATAATCCATAGTTGCAAAGATAAGGGTTTGCTTTGTTGTGCGGTTGGGAATGTTGATAAGAAAGTTGTTGAATAAGTGAGTTTTTAAATTTGTAGAGTTATCATGGCAACTTACTAATGCACGTACTTAAAGGCAGATGTGTCTTTCGATACTCAGTTCAGTTGAATGATCGTTACGTAAACGACAATTTGCTTTTAAAACCGTTCAATCAATGGCATTCCAACCTTTTAAATTCTGTTGTATCTTCGCGGTGTATACCTAAATAAAATAACATGAAAACAACATTAACTACCACTTTCATTTTGTTCACATTCGCCCTTTTTTCTCAAGTATGGGTCAATTCGAATCCGGTTTGGCATTACAATTACTCTGGAGTTGCCGAAGGAGGATTTATTAAAATCGAACAAACGGGTGATACTGTTTTGAATGGTTTTACCTGTCAAAAATTGAATGCGATTCAACATTCTTTTTTCATGACTGGTCCCGACGGTAACATAGGACATACGGCATCTGTTTTCGGAAACTGGTACACTCGTGCTTCAAACGATACAGTTTATTATTGGGACGAAGATCATTTCAATGTATTATACGATTTTTCGGCTTCTGTAGGTGATTCCTGGTTGATCGAAGATGGAACCGAATGGCTTCAATGCAATGATTCTTCGTATACGAAAGTCGAATCGGTAGGAACCGTTAATTTGAATGGTGAACAAGCTATTCAACTAAACCTGATCGATTCGGCCGGAGGTTCTTACGGAATCCAAGGAGCCGTCAATTCACATTTTGGAGCCATGCAGGATTTTCTATTTCCGATGGGTAGAAATTGCGATTCTTCGATAATTGTCGAGTTTTATCAATATTCATTCAAGTGTTTTCAAGATGATAGTTTGATGTACAATCCGTCGGGCGAAGACTGCGAGTACATGTTGACACATCTAGGTTTAGCTAAAAGTGATGCGTTCCGATACACAGTAGCTCCCAATCCGGCGAATGATGTATTCCATGTAATGCTTCCGAAAGGAAAGGTAGATTACCGAATCATCACCCTTGCAGGACAAGAAATGGAATCAGGAATGTTGACGCAACAAACATCCGACTTGAACATTTCACACCTATCAGAAGGAATGTACATCTTGCAATTGACCGGTCAAAATGGTGAAATCAGCAGTTCACGCTTTTGTGTGAGCAGGTAGGAAGATCCAATATATTCGAATTTTCGCAGATCAGTTGTTAAATTCGATAGTGACCTGTTGCAACGATTTAAGGTATTTTGGGTTTTCATAAGTGTGATTCAAGCTGTTTTTTCCGAAATAGTACTACCTTTGTAATCGTTAAAACAATCACCCCATTGATGAGTTAAATACTCATGTTACCCCCAACTTCTCGATCAAACGATTGTGTTAAAATCAAATTTAAATGAGAAGTATTATTACAGGTACGGGGACCTATATTCCAACCGTCGTAAAAACCAATCGTGATTTCATGGTAAACGAGTTTTACGATGAAAAGCACGAGAAAATCGAATTATCACCCGAAGTTATTGCGCGGAAATTTGAATCCATTACCGGAATTCAGGAGCGACGATATGCATCATCAGATCTTCAATGTTCGGATATGGCGGCTTTAGCTGCTGAAGATGCTATAAAAGATGCCGGTTGCTCACGCGAGGAAATCGATCAAATCATTGTTGCACACAATTTCGGTGATGTAATCAAACATACCATTCAAACAGATGCGGTTCCTTCTATCGCTTCTCGTGTGAAACATAAATTGGGAATTGTTAATCCGAATTGTGTAGCCTATGATGTGTTGTTTGGATGTCCGGGATGGGTGCAAGGAATGATTCAGGCACATGCCTTTCTTCAAGTAGGAATGGCAAAACGCTGTCTGGTAATTGGAGCCGAAGCGCTAAGCAGAGTGTTGGATCCGCATGACCGTGACAGTATGATTTTTGCAGATGGTGCCGGAGCATCGATCATAGAATTAAAAGACGGAACGCAAAGTGGCATTCTTTCAATGAGTGCACAAAGTCACTGTACGGATGAACTCGATTACCTGTATCTAGGTAAATCAAACTTCCCGGAATCTGATCCGCGGATTCGTTACGTGAAAATGAAAGGAAGAAAAGTCTACGAATACGCCATCAAGCATGTACCGTTGGCGATGAAAGACTGCATCGATAAGGCTGGAGTTTCCATCAATCAGATCAAAAAGATATTCATCCATCAGGCAAACGAAAAGCTAGACGAAGCCATTGTTCGCGAATTGTACAAGCTGTATGGCGAAAGTGAAATGCCTGAACATTTAATGCCAATGAACATCCACAAATTGGGGAACAGCTCCGTTGCCACAATTCCAACATTATATAATATGGTGAAAAACGGAAAAATGAACGGTTATCAAATTTCAGAAGGAGATGTGGTGCTTTTTGCTTCTGTTGGGGCGGGGATGAATATTAATGCAATATGTTATCGGGTGTGATGTGACTTTTTTATGTAAATTGGTTCGATCAACAATGCCATAAAGTATGAAGTACCTGTTCCTCCTAATCGTTTGTTTTTTCTATTCTAATGAAAATGTTGCGCAGCTTTTAAGAAGAAGTGTCTATGATTTTGAAATAGGTGATTATTATGCGGTTTCACATTATTGGCACACGAGTTCTGGTTTCGATGTAACAAATCAGTATGATTTATTTGAAATCACTAATAAGAATTACAATAATGATTCAACATCGGTTAGTTATACGGCCAACCGACAAATTTACATTCCGCCATTGCCCGGAAGTCCCAACTCATCGCTAACCTCTGATGTGATTAATTTTTTACATGTTAATTTGGGAAGCATGTATTCGGTTTTAGATTCAGATTCTCCGTTCGGTATTCTATTGGATACCTATATACTCAATGAGCCGGATCCTGATTCGTGTTTGGTTTTAGATACACTATCTGGTCTTTACGAATGTCAAAATTTTTCATTTCAAACATTCTCATTTGGAATGAGTGCAACGGAGTTTCCTCCATGTTTTGAGCCAATTACATCTAATTATTTCGTAAGAGAAGGATGTGGAGGACCGTACGGAGGTTTTGCTCAATACGGTGATCCCAGCGCTGATTACGGAGGGATTAATTTGATTTATTTCAACAAAGCGGGTGTTGGATGTGGTTCGTTGCCACCTTATTTTGTTGGAAAAGAAGAATTGACCACTACATTTTTAGAGGTTTCGCCCAATCCGGTAAGCGATTTCGTTCATGTGGTTTCGGATGTCGCCCTATTGAAATGCGATTTATTCTCAATTGATGGTCAATTGATAAAGTCGGAGATTTGCAATGCACAACCACTAGTAATCGATTTGAGGCATGTTCCAACAGGAAGTTATCTTATTCGAGTAGTTACATCTGATAATGTTCTTTACAAACATTTAGAAAAACAGTAATACCGATTCTAGTTTTTGATGAATAAATGGTAATTCGATTGATTGAAGCAGTTTTTGTGGTTCAAACAAGAATAAGTAGAATGTCAACATTAATTTGTTCAAAAACAGCACTTTTTTCCCAAACCTATTGCATCCTAAGAATTTCTCTCTATCTTTGCACCCCTCAAAGTGTGTTCTTTGGGGTGAAAGTATATTTATTAACAAACAAAATTTGAGTACTGTATGCCAACTATCCAACAGTTAGTGCGCAAGGGAAGGACTGCGGTAGTAAAGAAGTCAAAGTCAGCGGCTTTGGATTCTTGTCCGCAGCGCAAAGGAGTATGTGTGCGTGTGTACACCACTACACCTAAGAAGCCGAACTCAGCTATGCGTAAAGTAGCGCGTGTTCGTCTTACCAACGGTAAAGAGGTAAATGCCTACATCGGTGGTGAAGGTCACAACTTACAAGAACACTCTTTGGTTCTTGTGCGTGGTGGAAGGGTTAAAGATTTACCAGGGGTTCGTTACCACATCGTTCGTGGTGCGGAAGATACAGCTGGTGTTGAAGGCCGTTCACAACGTCGTTCTAAGTATGGAACAAAACGTCCAAAAGCTAAGAAATAATAAAACTTTGAAGAGATGAGAAGAAGAAAAGCGAAAAAAATTGCCATCCTCCCGGATCCAAAGTTTAACGACGTTCTAGTAACGAAGTTTGTAAACAACTTGATGTATTCCGGTAAAAAGAACCTGGCATTTAAGATTTTCTACGATGCAATTGAAATCGTAGACAAGAAATTAGAAGAACAAGAAGCATTGGAAGTGTTCAAAAAAGCATTGGAAAACGTTACTCCATCTGTGGAGGTGCGTTCTCGTCGTGTTGGTGGAGCTACTTTCCAAATCCCTACTCCGGTTCGTGAAGGACGTAAACAATCATTGGCTATGAAATGGTTGATTGGTTACGCTCGTAAACGTAACGAGAAATCAATGGCAGGTAAATTGGCCTCTGAAATTATTGCTGCTTCAAAAGAAGAAGGTGCTGCTTTCAAAAAGAAAGAAGATACACTTCGTATGGCTGAAGCGAATAAAGCATTCTCACATTTTAGAGGCCAATTTACCTGCCATTGA
>Ga0302293_10000983_pt1 | contig 14587 bp, 11 predicted proteins | sample III_Fen_N2_2_FD_198758 | JGI IMG/M metagenome (GOLD analysis project Ga0302293, IMG submission 198758) | Peat permafrost microbial communities from Stordalen Mire near Abisko, Sweden - III_Fen_N2_2 | ecosystem: Environmental > Terrestrial > Soil > Wetlands > Permafrost | place: Sweden: Abisko...
TACTTTTTCTTTTTTACATCTACTGAGGGGGGAGTCAGGTATCTGATATCTCCGTTGTTTGCTGCCATGGTTTAGTTCTCCTTTACTTCTTTTGATTTAACATTTTTTCTTTTCTCAGCATACTCGAAAGCGTATTTGTCCAAACGGAAAGACAAGAAACGGAGTACACGTTCGTCACGACGGAAGTTAGTTTCCAGCGCAGCAACAATAGTTGGTTCTGCATCAAATTGAAGCAACGAATAAAAACCAGTCGATTTTTTCTGGATTGGATAAGCAAGCTTGCGTAATCCCCAGTTTTCCTCATTGGTAATTTTCGCACCATTTTCTACTAAAATGGATTTGAATTTTTCTACCGCTTCCTTCATCTGTACATCAGACAAAACGGGAGTTAAAATGAAAACGGTTTCATAATGATTTAACATACTGTTTGTTAGCTTTTTAATTATTTGTAAATTGTTATTTATTAAAGCGGCTGCAAAGATACAAACATTTGTTTGATTGACAAATAGCTACACCCAAATTTATCGATAAATACTTGAAAACATCCTCTATTAAAATTATTATTGTATAAAAAACCATTTTATTCAATCATTTTCGTATTTTTGCTTGAGCATTAACTATAAAGCTTTCATCCAATCCACGAATTCAGATTCATGAATACTCCCAATATCAAAAAGTTGTATTTCAAAGATACATCGTTTGCCAATTTGATGACACACCGGATATACAATATCCTGCTGTATGCCAGCAAATACGATGCCTTTGTATTGGAAGAAGATGGAAGGATTGACGAGGTTATCTTCAATGAATACACTTCGCTGAATTTGCGCTACCCCCCGCGTTTTACCTTGGTATCGACTGCCGAAGAGGCTAATGCACAGCTTCGCGAACGCCAGTTTGAACTGATTATTTCCATGCCGAGCGGCGATAGTATCAACCCTTTTGAATGGGCCAAAAGCGTGAAACTGCAATTCCCGGATATTCCCATTGTGGTACTGACTCCGTTCTCAAAATCTGTGTCGCTGCGTATTGCCAACGAGGATTTGAGTGCCATCGATAATGTGTTCAGCTGGTTGGGTAATTCCGACTTATTGCTGGCCATAATCAAGCTGATTGAAGACCGAATGAACGTGGAAGCCGACGTAGATTCGGTGGGAGTTCAGGTTGTTTTATTTATCGAAGACTCTATTCGCTGGTATTCGTCCATTGTTCCGCATCTGTATAAATACGTTTTCAAACAGAGCCGATCTTTTATGACCGAAGCACTGAACGAACACGAACAAATGTTGCGAATGCGCGGCCGACCAAAAATTGTACTGGCACGTTCGTACGAGGAAGGCATGGCCGTTTACGACAAATACAAGGACAATATGCTGGGGGTAATTACAGACGTAAGTTACTTACAGCATGGTGTTAAGAATAAATTGGCCGGCATTAATCTTTGTAACGAAATACGGAAACAGGACAAAAACATCCCGTTGATTTGCATCTCCACCGAAGAATCGAACCATGCAGCTGCCGATCAGGTGAAAGCGGCTTTTCTGAACAAGATGTCAAAAACCTTGCTGCTGGATTTGCGTGAAAAAATTACCCAAAACTTCGGATTTGGCGATTTTGTATTTATCAATCCCGACACGGGCGATGAGGAAGCGCGGGTTCAAAACCTGCGGGGTTTGCAAGAAACTATTTTTACAATTAGCGATGAATCGTTGTATTATCACGTTTCGCGTGATAATATTTCGCGTTGGCTTTACTCCCGTGCCATGTTCCCGTTGGCTGAGTTTCTGAAAAAAATCAGCGTGGAAAGCATGGTTACCACCGACCTGCATAAGGTTCGTCGGGTGATTTTCGATGCCATTGTGCAATACCGCAAGGTTAAGAACCGGGGAATTGTTGCCGTTTTCCAACGCGACCGATTCGATCAGTATTCTAATTTTGCACGGATTGGTGAAGGTTCGCTGGGTGGTAAAGGTCGCGGACTGGCATTTATCGATGCCATGATCAAACGTCACGAATCGCTCGAAAGCTTTGAACATACCCAAATCATGATACCGAAGACGGTGGTGCTCTGTACCGACAATTTTTCGGAGTTCATGGAATTGAATAACCTCTACCCCATTGCTTTATCGGATAACGATGACACCGAAATTCTTAGCTATTTTCTAAAGGCCAGAATTCCCAAACAGCTAACAGCCGATTTGATTGCGTTTATCAGTGCTATTAATTCGCCCATTGCCGTGCGATCTTCCAGTTTGCTGGAGGATTCGCATTACCAGCCTTTTGCGGGGATTTATTCCACCTACATGGTACCCTATGACAGTCAAAGCAAAACCAATATGCTGCACATGATTACCGAAGCCATTAAAGCAGTGTATGCCTCAGTGTTTTATCGCGACAGCAAAGCTTATATGACTGCTACTAAAAACGTGATTGATGAAGAAAAAATGGCTATCGTATTGCAAGAAATTTGCGGTAATGCTTATCAAAACCGATTTTATCCTTCGTTTTCGGGTGTGGCCCGGTCGTTGAATTATTATCCTATTGGTGCTGAAAAATCGGAAGAAGGAGTTGCCAATATAGCTATAGGGCTTGGAAAACACATTATGGATGGTGGAAAAAGTTTGCGTTTTTCGCCGGCTTACCCAAACAATATCCTGCAAACCAGTAATATTGAATTTGCATTGCGCGAAACTCAAACTCATTTTAATGCACTTGATCTGAATGAAACCAAGTTTATTCCGCAGGTGGACGATGGTTTTAATTTATTGAACATTCCTGTGGCCGATGCCGAAAAAGATGGTACATTAAAATATATAGCATCTACGTATAATCCTCAGGAACAGCTTATTCAGGACAGCTTGTATCCCGGTGGCCGAAAATTAATTACATTCGCCAATATACTGAAACATAATATCTTTCCTTTAGCTGGAATTTTAAAAGAAGTTTTAAAAATAGCGCAATTGGAAATGGGACGCCCCATCGAGATAGAATTTGCCGTGAATCTGGATTATACATCAGCCAAACAACATTCGTTTTACTTGCTTCAAATTCGTCCGATCGTGGATACGAAGGAAATGATAAACGAAGACATTGGTGCCATTCCCGATGAAAATGCCATAATAACGTGCCGGAATGCCTTGGGACATGGCATTACCAACGATATTTACGATGTTGTTTATGTAAAACCCGATGCGTTCAGTGCTTCCAAGAATCACCAAATTATGAAGGAGATTGATGACGTGAACCGGAAGTTGTCGGACGAAGACAGAAACTACGTGTTGGTGGGGCCTGGGCGTTGGGGTTCGGCCGATCCATGGTTGGGTATTCCTGTAAAATGGTCGAATATAAGCCATGCTCGGGTGATTGTAGAGTCTGGCTTATCGGGTTATCGGGTGGAACCGAGTCAGGGAACACATTTCTTCCAGAACCTGACTTCGCTTGGAGTGGCTTATTTCTCCATTAACCCGTTTTTGGGCGATGGCACGTTCAATGCCGATTATTTGGATGCACAACCTGCCGAGCACGAAACGGCTTTTATTCGTCATGTCAGATTCACTAATCCAATAGCTGTGAAAGTGGATGGACGTAAAAACAAAGGGGTGGTTCTGAAACCAGAATAATATCAAATACCTGACTAAATATCAATAAAAAATCATATTATAAACCCAGCCCTTACTCTGTGTATGGCAAGTTAATAGGGCTCTAAATTTAAATTATTATGTTGAAAAATCATCCAAGAGGATTATTGGTGGCATTTTTTGCCAATATGGGAGAGCGTTTTGGCTTTTACACCATGATGGCAATTTTGGTGCTTTTCCTGCAAGTGAAGTATGGACTTTCTGTGGAAACAGCCGGTGATTATTACAGTTGGTTTTATTTCGGAATATATGCTTTGGCATTAATTGGCGGAATTTTAGCCGACTACACTAAAAAATACAAACTGGTAATCCTGGTTGGTATCGTAGTAATGCTTACCGGTTACGTTATGATGGCTTTGCCCGGTTTAAGCCTGAATCTTACTTTGGTTAGTTTATTTGTTATTGCATTGGGAAATGGTTTGTTTAAAGGGAACCTTCAGGCAGTGGTTGGGCAGCTTTACGACAACGAAAAGTACGGGAAGTTGCGCGATTCTGCATTTATGATTTTCTATATGGGAATCAATGTAGGTGCCTTTTTTGCACCTTTCGCTGCCACCGGAATCCGCGATTGGTGGTTGAAAGTAAATGGATTTTTGCAGGATGGTAGTATCCCCGAACTGTGCCATCAGTTGCTGGACGGTAAACTTACCAATACAGCTCAGTTGCAAGCCTTAGCCAATAAAGCCAGCTTAAGCGGACCAGTAACTGATTTACATGCTTTTGCCACATCATATCTGGATGTATTTTCGAGAGGCTATAATTATGCCTTTGGAATTGCAGCTGTTGCAATGATATTATCCCTGTTGGTATATATTTTCTTTAATAAACATTTGCCCAACAAAGAAGTTGTTGTAAACACCCAAGAAAAAACGAAAACAGAAAGCAAAGCAAGTGCTGTGACATTAGTGGTTTCTTTACTTGTAGGTGCATTGGTTACTCTGTTGGTGAGTTTCCTAAAAGATTATAAAACTGGAATGGCCATCGGACTGTTCGGTACTTTCGTGACTTGGATTATCATGTCGTCCACTAAGGAAGAAAAAGCCCGCGTCATTTCGTTGGTTCTGGTATTTTTTGTGGTTATTTTCTTTTGGATGTCCTTTCATCAAAACGGACTTACACTCACTGTTTTTGCGCGCGATTATATCGTGAAACAGGTGGGACCTTTTACCAATATCTTTTTTACGCTTCCATCCATCCTCTCTTTTATTGCAGGTGTGGGCGGACTGTTTCTTTTGTTCTCCAAAAATAAACTTACTAATCGGTTGATTGGGGCTGCAATGACAATTTCAGGAGGTGCGTTGTGTTACTACTTTATTTCACTTAATAGTGCATTGAACACCATTTCGCCCGAGGTTTTCCAATCGTTCAATCCTCTTTTTATTGTTTTCCTGACGCCAATGGTAATGGGTATTTTTGCTTGGCTCAACAAAATAGGGAAAGAACCCTCCACTCCGCGCAAAATCGGTATTGGGATGATTATTGCCGCTGTGGGTTTCTTAGTGGTGTTGGTTGGATCGCTAAGTTTAATTTCACCTCACACATTAAATGGACAAGCGGTACCTGACTCTTCCCGTGTAAGTCCTTATTGGTTGATAAGTAGTTATTTGGTATTGACTTTTGCAGAATTATTCTTAAGCCCAATGGGATTATCGTTTGTGTCCAAGGTTGCCCCTCAGCGTTTTCAGGGTTTAATGCAAGGTGGATGGCTTTTGGCTACTGCTGTTGGAAATAAACTTTTGTTTGTAGGCAGTTTCTTTTGGGGTAAACTGGAGCTGTGGCAACTGTGGCTTATCTTTATCGTGTGTTGCCTACTTTCAGCCACCTTTATTTTCTCCATTATGAAGAGATTGGAAAAAGTCACAAGCTAATCTAACATTATAAATAATCTGAAATAAGGCCGTCCGAAAGGAATGGCCTTATTTTTTTGTGTATTCTTAAAATGTTATTTATGATTATATGATAATTTTTAATAAAAACATGATATTTATTTGCACTATCAAAAATATGTTGTAAATTTGCAGCGATTTCAAGAAACGGCAAAAGCAGTCCTGCATTTGTATCAACAATCAATAAAACATATATAACATTCACAATCACGACGTTTATCCTATAATGGGAAAATTCTCACCTAAACGTTTATTCATCATTTATGAGTAATTACACCATTCTGCAATTAAATGCAAAAGATTTGTCCGAACTAAAGGGCATAGCTATCGAATTAGGATTGAAGGTATCCAATTCAGCCAAAAAAGAATCATTAGTTTATGAGATTCTTGATCAACAAGCAGTTGTAAATGCACAACGCAAAACAATTGCAAACGAGAATCAGGAAGGCGAACGCAAGAAACGTCTTCGTGTTCCAATAAAGAAGAACGAAGCCAAAGTGTTCCCACCAAAACAGGATACAAAACCAACCGAAAATCAACCTGAAAAAGTAGCAGCAGTAACAGTTGAAGCTAAAACTACCGAACCTGTTGTTGCAAAAGACCCAAAACTGGCCAAAAAGAACAATAAACCAAAAAGCAAACCAATTAAGCCGGTTACCGATTTAGTAGAAAAATCAGAAGAGAAACTGATTGAAAAGCCTGAAATTAAAGAACCAGAGGTAATTAGTCGTCCTACAAAAGTATTTGTTTTGGAAGATCGTTCGGAAATTGACTCTACAGGCGACGAAACTTTGTTTGTACCTGAAGTGATAGCCATTGAAGAAGATGGTGAAAATGTAGGTGAAATCAAAGTTGCAACAGAAGCTACTGAAATAAAAGTAGTGAAACCTGTTCAGAATATTAATCTGAACCAAAACCAAAATCAGAACAACGGTAATAACCGCAATAAATTCAGTTCACGTCCCGAAAAAACGGAGAAACAATTTGATTTCGATGGAATTCTGGAAGGAACGGGAACCTTGGAAATGATGGCTGACGGTTATGGATTTCTTCGCTCGGCCGATTATAATTACCTGGCTTCACCCGACGATATCTACGTTTCTCAATCACAAATTAAACTTTTCGGTTTAAAAACCGGCGATACAGTTACTGGTGCCATTCGTCCGCCAAAAGAAGGCGAAAAATACTTCCCGCTTATCAAAGTGGGTAAAATCAACGGCCGCTCACCCGAATATGTACGCGACCGCGTTCCTTTCGAGCACCTTACTCCTCTTTTCCCTGATACCAAATTTAATTTGTGTACCGGTAAAAACGATACATTGTCAACTCGTATTGTTGATTTATTTTCACCCATTGGTAAAGGTCAGCGCGGATTGATTGTGGCTCAACCTAAAACAGGTAAAACCGTATTGCTCAAGGACATTGCCAATGCTATTGCTGCCAATCATCCCGAAGTATATATGATTGTACTACTGATTGATGAACGTCCTGAAGAAGTTACTGATATGGCTCGCAGCGTACGTGCAGAAGTTGTTTCTTCTACATTCGACGAACCGGCTGAACGCCACGTAAAGGTTGCCAGTATGGTTCACGAAAAAGCAAAACGCATGGTGGAATGTGGTCAGGATGTAGTTATTCTGCTTGACTCCATTACTCGTTTAGCCCGTGCTTATAATACTGTTTCACCAGCCTCAGGTAAAATACTGTCGGGAGGTGTGGATGCTAATGCATTACATAAACCCAAAAGATTCTTTGGTGCCGCCCGTAATATCGAGAATGGCGGTAGCTTGACAATTATTGCAACGGCATTGACCGAAACCGGATCGAAAATGGACGAAGTAATCTTTGAAGAATTTAAAGGAACCGGTAACATGGAGCTTCAACTCGACCGCAAATTGTCAAACAAACGTATTTTCCCAGCTGTTGACATTATGGCTTCAAGCACCCGTCGCGACGACCTGCTGCTTGATCAGGACACTTTGAACCGTATGTGGATTTTGCGTCGTCACTTAGCTGATATGAATTCGATGGAGGCTATGGAATTCCTGAAAGACCGCATGGAACGAACAGAAAACAACGATGAGTTTTTGGTTTCAATGAATGCTTAAACGGATTGATAATCCGAGTAAAATATATAAACGCCTGAAATTTCGGGCGTTTATTTTTTGCCTTTCATGGATAAAAAAGTAAATTTTCTGAAATATAAACTAAAATTCAGATTAAAATTTTATCTTTGAAAATTATTCTAAATCTAATTAATGAAGAAATTTAAATTATTTAAATCAATAGCAATCCTTTTTATTGCTATACTATTTCTGTCGTGCGAAACGGATCAGGTAAAAATTCTGAACATAAATAAAACCAATGTCAGCCTGATTCTTGGTCAAACCGATTCGCTAAAAACAGCCATTACTATTTCCGGAAACAAACTTAAATTCAGCCAGGAATGGAGTACAACGGATGAAAAAATCGTTACAGTTTCCGATGGTATGATTAAAGGAATAAAAGCCGGAACAGCTATAGTCACAATAACTGCTGGAGATAAATCTGCCAGTTGCACAGTTGTGGTTAGCGACAAACTAACGCCTGTATTTACCAAGGGCGTATTAGAGCAATGGGGAGTTTTTTATACAGATTCTTCAAACGACAACCTTCTGGTTCTTACAAACGCCACAGATACATTGATGGTTGAGATTAACACTCCTCCTACTGTTGCCGATTCAATTCCTTCAGGGGTTTACCAGATGATTACAAATTTGAACCTCAACAGTTTAGATCAATTTCAGCCTACGACCTTGTTACCAGCCTTTATATATCAGGGTAATTATTATGGTAGTTGGTTCTACAACAAGGTAATATTCACACCCATAACACAAGGGAATCTGACTTGCAAGCGGAACAATAATAATATATACTCCATACAGTATAACATGTTTGATTACTATGGAAATACCATCGCAGGTACATTTACAGGACCATTAACTCTTTCAAATCAAGCTACAACGCCTGGTTCCGCTCCACAATTGCAAAGCAGAACCGTCAATAATAAATTCGGTTCACACAAAATAAAAGAAATCATTTTTAGAAAATGATTTTTCAAACCGAACACTATAATTTAAATTGGAGCATTAAACGGCTGTTTGATGCTCTTTTTTGCACATAACTGACCAAAGTATGCAGCTTTTTACTACCTTTCCGAAAAAAGCACTATCTTTGCCCCGAAATTCAGAATCGCCCTAATAGCGATATTTAGTTGAATAATCTTTAAAATTAATTATAAGCAAATGAAACGAGCATTTACAATGGTGTATTACAATCACCATGTTTAATTGCAAGTTCCATTCGACAACTAACTAAAAAATTAAAAAGAACGCATGAAATTATTAGAAGGAAAAACAGCCATTGTTACCGGTGCAGCCCGTGGTATCGGCAAAGCAATTGCCTTAAAACTGGCCAGCGAAGGCGCTAACATTGCATTTACCGATTTAAATATCGACGAAAATGCCTTGAACACACAAAAAGAAATTGAGGCTTACGGTGTAAAAGCGAAAGGTTATGCTTCGAATGCAGCCAACTTTGACGAAACACATACAGTAGTTAACGAAATCGTTGCTGAATTTGGACGCATTGACGTATTGGTAAACAATGCCGGTATCACTAAAGATGGTTTGATGATGCGCATGAGCGAAGGTCAGTGGGATGCTGTTATCAATGTAAACCTGAAATCGGCTTTCAACTTTATTCATGCGGTTACACCGATTATGATGAAACAAAAATCGGGTAGTATTATCAATATGAGTTCAGTAGTTGGTGTTTCGGGCAATGCCGGACAATCAAATTACTCAGCTTCAAAAGCCGGTATGATTGGTTTAGCCAAATCAGTTGCTAAAGAATTAGGTTCTCGCGGTATCCGTGCCAATGCCATTGCTCCGGGCTTTATCGAAACTGAAATGACTCACGCACTTACCGACGAACAACGCGCAAAATGGGCTGAAGTAATTCCATTGCGACGTGGTGGTAGTCCTGACGAGGTGGCCAAGGTAACTCTGTTCCTTGCTTCAGATTTGTCAAGCTATGTTAGCGGACAAGTAATCGCTGTTTGCGGTGGAATGAACACATAAGAAGCTAATTAACAAAGGTATAAAAAAACGCTTAGAATTTTCTCTAAGCGTTTTTTTAGTTTTAAAGCTGACAGTAAAACTAGCTTATATTTGTTTTTTGTAACTTCAATATCCTGCCGGTCCAGGGAGGCATCAGCATGCTAAGGGGCTCTTTTGAACTTAACAAAACGGGCGAAAACGGTTCTGTTTTATCAAGCAAATTCTCCATTTCAAAATAATCTCCATCGGTCAGTTGTAAGTATTGAAAAGCCTCCAACGGAATAATCACATCGGTATCCAACTGTTTATCATCAAAATTAAGAATTACAAATATTAATTCATCTTCGTACTTTCTAAAATAGGCATATTGCTCGTGGGGATTAAATCTGGAATTATTTAAATTGGCATATTCCACATCAAACATAAGACCTTCGGTAATGGCTTTTTCGGTGATACTTATATTCAGTAATTTCTGATAAAACAATTTTAAATTCCGTTGTTCATCAGTCAATTGTTTGCCATCAAACTTACCATCGTTATTCCAAGCCTGAATGGATTTTACACCCCAATAATCGAAAATGGTGGTACGACCATCTACCCCACTAAATCCTTCGCAGTCCATTCCCTGCTCACCTAGTTCCTGTCCGCAATAAATCATCACAGGCGCCTGATTCAGTGTGGCAGCCACTATCATGGCCGGTTGCGCATATACACCATCACCTGAGAAAAATCCCGAACCAATCCGTTGCTCATCGTGATTCTCAAGGAAATTCAGCATTCGGTTCTCAATACCACCCAGCGATTGCCATGCTGTTGTTATATCCCAAACAGGGAAATTACGGCTAGTCACGTTTCGAAGCGTATCATACATCCCCACTTTATCGTATAAATAATCAAACTTACCGTTGAAAATGTAGTTGTTGTATTCTGCAGGATTATAGACTTCGGCAATAAACAAAACATCTGGATATTGCTGTTTAACCTCTGAAATAGCCCAACCCCAAAATTCAACCGGTACCATTTCGGCCATATCACATCGAAAGCCGTCCACTTTTTTCGAAGCCCAGAATAGCAAGATATCGCGCATTCTGAACCAAGTAACCGGAATCGGATCAAATTGCTTCTGACCGCCTTCTACATAATTCACGCCGTAGTTTAGTTTTACAGTCTCGTACCAATCATTCTGCCCTGGCGAAGCGGTAAACTGATCATTGCCTGTGGCTTTAGCCGGAAATTCATGATAATCGGCAATATCAAATTGGGGTTTAAAAAGCTCGTTAGGTATGTAATAAAAGTTATTGAGCGGAGAAAAAGCCCATTCCGAATGATCGGTTTCGCCCAAATCAATAACGCCAGCAGGTTTGGCATCCGAGTGGTATTGGCGAGCCACATGATTGGGCACAAAATCGATAATAACCTTTAAATCATTGTTGTGGGTACGTTTGACCAAATTCTCAAACTCAGACATCCGTTTCTCTACATTCACTGCCAAATCGGGATCAACATCATAGTAATCCTTAATGGCATAAGGCGAACCGGCCTTTCCTTTTACCACAGCAGGATGGTCTGGTTTGATGCCGTATGCCGAATAATCGGTTTGGGTGGCATGTTCAATGATTCCGGTGTACCAAATGTGGGTTATACCCAACGACTTAATATCTCTAAGTGCTTTGTTTGTAAACGAGTTAAATTTTCCGCAACCGTTTTCATCAATCGTACCGTTGTATTTGTTTGTTGTTTTGTTGTTTCCGAAAAGACGGGGAAAAACCTGATAAATAGTGAATTTTGACATTTCAATAATATTTTGTCGTGAATCAACGGTTATTGATTCCGTACATTGTTTGGAATAAATACATCAACTTTTTGAATATAATTTTCAAGGAGTTGGTTTTGTTTAACTTTCATAGGAGCAAGTAACGCTCCTTTATGCGATATTTTAAAATTATCAATCCATATGGAACTCATGGGTGGAGCCATAAATCCAAACTGATTAAGATTGGCATTGGCCAAAATTTCAGTAGAATAACAATACACATCATTAACAAAATAATAAAGCATAGTACCAAATTTAAACACTTTAAGCTTATTAATACCCGTGGTTCGAATGCTTGTCTCACCGAGTTCAGTGTAAAAACTGTACCAAGTTCGGTTGCCAATTTGCATTTTCTGATTATTATTTATCGTAAAATATTCAATTGGATCGTTATTACCCGTTGAACCGGTGGCTACCGGACCAAATATCAAACCATACTGATTGGATGCATCACCTGAAGAATACTGAAAAGTAAGCTCGTACGAAAAGGTAGAAGAAATGGAAACCGCCGAAGGAAGCCTCACCAAAACCAAATAAGCACTACTTACTTTCGATTCAAAACGCATCCGACCTCCTGAGTTGCTGATTACGTGCTGATTGTCAACAGTATCTTTCCATATTGTTTGCGTTGGAGTGTCAAAATTACGACTAATATCCGTAGTAAATCCGGTAGTGTCTAACCGAAAAGTCATGCTTGCAAACGAAGGTTCAGTAGTTGTTATATCAAACAATTCATCAAGATAATAACTTCTTCTCACTCCCCGGTAATTAATATTCCAAGGTCGATTATCTACTTTAGTTCCACCACACATGATGGATTTCCAGTCGTTATTGGAAAGTGTAGAATTTAAATGTCCACGCCCAAGTAATCCATGTCCCAATTCATGGAAAACCAAGTCTTCTTTCATCAAATCAGCTCCAGCAGATTTTGAAATATCGTCCCAATACGCTTTGTCAAACTGAATCCTTATCGGGGTTTCGTAATGTGTCAATCCGGCTGTTCCGTCGGACAAAGTTCCAAATTCCATTATCAAACCTGTGCTTTCAGGATTAAATTTTTTTCCACGCGCAGCCGCTTCATCCTTAAACCGTTGCAGATAATCTGTAAAAGCTGGGTCAATTTTATATTCATGAGAATTTTTACATGAACTAAATAACCCAATTGAAATAAGAATGAAAAGGATATATATTTGAGGTTGTCGCATATAAATAACAAAAAATATTCTTACAAAAATAAACAAAAAACTGAAGATAGTTGTTCTAATGACATTAACAAAAACAACTTTTAAACAAAATAAATAAACTATCTATTATGTCAACAACAAAATTTAAAGGAACTGATGTTCACACAAACGGAGAATTACCAGCAGTAGGATCACAAGCACCGGATTTCGTTTTAGTAAACGGGAGTTTGCAGGAAATCCATTTAAGCGATTTTAAAGGTAAAAAAGTACTTTTGAATATATTCCCAAGCCTCGATACAGCTACTTGTGCCACTTCGGTAAGAAAATTCAACAAATGGGTTTCTGAAAAAGAAAATACGGTAGTTATTTGTATTTCAAAAGACTTACCATTTGCTCAAGGTAGATTCTGTGGTGCCGAAGGTTTAGAAAATGTGATAACAGCTTCTGATTTCCGTTACAATACTTTTGCTACCGATTACGGAGTACTTTTGACCGATGGAGTACTGCAAGGCCTTATGTCACGTTCGGTTGTTGCTGTTGACGAAAATGGTAAAGTTTTATATAATGAATTAGTTTCTGAGATTACGAATGAACCAAATTACGAAATAAATGTTTTCTAATTAGTACTTTGCTAATAATGCAAATACTTAGTGTGAGTAAATTGAATTAAAACAATTTTTTGGGTAACCTCTTCTGGCTGTGAAGTTCGAAGAGGTTTTTATTTTTACAGTTTCTTCAACGCAACACCCAACAGTTTCAATGCCTCGTCCACATGCTGGGCATCAACATTTTCAAAAGCTTTTAGCGTAATCATGGCACATACTTTGGCATCGTCGCCGGCTCGGTGATGATTGAATTCAAAATTATGATACTGACCAACTGCTCCTAACGAATGACTTGGCAAGTGTTTCCACACTTTACGCGATAAACTAACACTACAGAAATAGTCGGCATGAGGGATAGCTAAATCGTAATAAGCTAATACCGAACGCAATACACGCATATCAAAAGCAGCATTGTGAGCTACCAAACAAGCATCAATGAAGCAGGGCTGTAACTCGCTCCATAGTTCATCAAACGTACGTGCAGAAGCTACATCGGCCGAAGTTATCCCATGCACCTTTTGATTCCAATAATTCATATACGGAAAGCACGCCGGCTTTATCAGCCACGATTGAGTATTTATAATTACTCCGTTTTCCACACGTGTTAACCCTATCTCGCAAGGAAAATCGGCATGTGCCGTTTCAAAATCAATTGCTGTAAATGTCATTTTTGTATGATCAATCGTTTTTTCAAATTTAGTTCAAAGATACTTTTTTTCAGCAAACAATTTAAGAATGAATACTCAAAATAATTATCCATAACAAAACGAAAGCATTTTAACTAACTATTTATCAAATAAATATACAAAGAGCAGTTAAAAGCTGATAAATTAGTTAAATATACGTCACATCATTATGACGCTTCTGTTTGTTCAGCATTAAATCTGTATCTTTGCACAAATAACATCAAAATGTGCAATATGAATAATTTAAAAATTGGAAATCTGACAGCTCGTTTACCTATCATTCAAGGTGGAATGGGAGTTGGAATTTCTTTGTCAGGATTAGCGTCTGCTGTTGCAAATGAGGGAGGTGTAGGCGTTATATCATGTGCGGGATTAGGATTGATTTATCGCAACACTGCGAAAGATTACATGGAAGCATGTATTTGTGGGTTGAAAGAGGAGATTAGAAAAGCTAAGGAAAAATCTCCTGGAATTATCGGAGTAAACATTATGATGGCATTAACCAATTTTAGCGATATGGTTAAAACTGCTATCAGCGAAAAAGCCGATGTAATATTTGCGGGTGCCGGATTACCACTGGATTTACCAAAATTCAGAACACCGGATTGTACCACAAAGCTGGTACCCATTGTTTCGTCGGCCAGAGCCGCTAAAATTATCTGCGAAAAATGGAAA
>Ga0302293_10000987_pt1 | contig 14566 bp, 9 predicted proteins | sample III_Fen_N2_2_FD_198758 | JGI IMG/M metagenome (GOLD analysis project Ga0302293, IMG submission 198758) | Peat permafrost microbial communities from Stordalen Mire near Abisko, Sweden - III_Fen_N2_2 | ecosystem: Environmental > Terrestrial > Soil > Wetlands > Permafrost | place: Sweden: Abisko...
ATCGATGATAATGCCAAAACATATGATAATTTTCCGCTAAGTACCTCTGCCTTAACCACTTCCGGGAAACTTACTGTCAGTGGCTCAGGGAACACTGTTGATGCTCTGAATAACACCAACGACAACTCTGTTGATTACAATCAGCAGCATAACGGTGACAGTAACAATCTGCTCACCGATGATGCTTTCTTTGATGTATGGCAGATTAATTCGTCAGCGGCTAATTCGCGTACCGGAGGAAAGATCACTGAACCTGTAATGAAGATTGATCCAAAAACAGGTATAGTCGGTTTTGCCTTTGCAAACGGGACGGATTCCTTCAGTATGCCGAATGGCACAGGAGCCAGTACCACCACGAAATCATATCAGTGGTGGCAATTGAACTACGATGATTTTGCCGGCGTTAGCTTTGTATATGACAGTGCTGGAAAATCACATGGTATTGCTATGGGTCGGGATTTGAATGTTACGACTGGTCAAGAATATGCGGGAAGAATGACGTACATGACGAGCAAGTGGGGTCGGTCAACTACGTATAATCAGCCATATGAGAACTTTAGTTATAACCGAAAAATTTTACTGGAATCTTTAGGACTTCCCTCGGCAATATTTATCAATGGTTCAACGACTGCGACTGCTGTAATGTTGGATAAGAATCGCTTGCGTTCGCCATCGCTTGCGGTAGCAACTCATGCGGCCGGAGAAGCTGTTTACCTTGCGTATTATGATGCTATGAATCAACAAATACGGTTCCGGTCCGGAACGAATACCTTGTCGGATAATACTACCCAACAAAGCTTTGGACAGTTCGTCAATGCTTGGGGGTATCAGAATGGTTCCTTGACGCCTGCAAATACTGCTACCAATAATCCTGGAGATTTTACTACGCACAGGGTATTCGAAACATTACCAACAAGTTATAGCTTGATAGCCGGTAAACAATACAATCCCGCTTTTGCTAATACCTTGATTAACGATACCCATAATACGGCTGGACCGTATGTAGCCATTGATGTTATTCCTTCTGCTAATTTGGGATTAGCTGATTCTATCGATAATGATGTTGTGGTGGTTGTCTGGTACGATGGTACTAATTTGAATTATATTTATCGTTATGGAGTAAAAGACGATACAGACGCAAGTTCTGCTGCGGTAACTGCGAAGTGGTCGAAGCCAATTGTCATATTTAATGGTATAGGAAAATATTGTACAATCGCGGCAGACAAAAAGAATGGCGTGCATATTGCGGCGTATGACAATGGCGAAGGTGCTTTAATGTATGCATATCTGCCTTTGTATAGTTCCACTACTCCACAGACATGTGTGGTCGATGCGTACGGTATTGTTGGTAATCATATTTCAATTGATACCGCATTGGTGAGTACCGGTTTGGCCTCGCCTGATGATTACGTAGCTGTTCCGTATATCAGTTATTATATGGGCTCACAAGAGAAGCCGAAATTTGCCTATCCAGCTCTTACTCCAGCAGCACTAGTAACAAACCATGCCCCACAAGGGGGATCTATTACTAATGATTTCTATACCGGAAATTGGGAAGTTTCTGTAATCCCGACATCCAGTGCCTTAGTGGAAGGTCTTATTAATGTTGGAGTATGGAAGGATAGTTCAACTGGCGTAAAGATAACGAATCCATTACCGGCTAATGCTACCAACGTCAATAGTCCAGGTACAGATATTGGAGCATTTTATGGAAATAATACTGCCAATCCTCTTGTGGGGTATGCTATAGAAGTCGGAAATACCGGTTACATTGAAACAGCTCAGAAGAAGTAATAATACGCACAGTACACACCATTATGGCGTGTACTGTGCATTTTTTTAAGGAACAAAAAGTTGTGAAGAAAGCGAATCATCAGATAAAATCAGCCCCCAAAGTATTTCGGAAAATTTCAGGCAAACGACGAATTGTCATTGGTATCGCACTGTTTGCTTTTCTTTTATTTTGGGGTGGCTTTTTTGCACTGAACCTGGTCCGTAATAACACGACGATAATCGGTTTTTATAACATCCCTGAAACAGACATTAAAACGATTGAATCCTTGATAATGAAAGACCCCCTTTATAAAACAAAATTCATCGTACTGTCAGAAAAAAATGCCCTGTCCAAACGACTTTTCCGAAAAGTAGATGTTCTGGTTGCCTATAACGGGGCGCTCACCGCAGACCTTGCAGCAAAAGCCGTTCCTCTTTCTTCCGCAATACAGGTTCGTTATCCATCCGCCATAAAAGACTCGCCTTTTTTTACCTCACTATCAAAATCCGGTTCAATGAATTTTTGCATCATGCCTTTACTGCTTGACCATTTTGAAACTTCTTACTTTGAGGTTATGAAAAAAAAGACGGGACAAAAATATCCTGAAACCCTTGCGCAGCTAGAATCTTATGCAGCGGGCTGTCAGCAGTATTTACAAAATCCGTTAATCTGCGCAGGCGCACAGGATGCTAATTTGTACAGTTTAATATCAGTATTTATTGAATCTTACGGTGGACAGAAAGGATACCTTAACCTTGTCCAACAAATGAAACAAATGAAATCGACCGAACGTCTCAAACAGATGTTATCCCTTCCTGTCGGCGGCGATGCCCCGAACGGAACCACGTTTGCTTCAGTTTTGGACAGAATCAAACAATTGCAAAAACAAAGCTTAATCCTTCCCGAATGGTATAAAACAACCGAGCAGACCGTTTCGATAGCGATGGACGACAATCATGCGGCAGTAGTTTTTATGTCGCTGCGGGAGCACCGGGAAAAACCGTTCCCGGCGATAAAATATTTTCAGGGTTACCAATTCCCGCCCGAAACAAGCAAGACCCGGGCAGTCGTGGAAACCGCGCTGTGCGCCATGATGTTTCGTGATACGGAAGCTGCGCAAATTTTCATGGGGCGGCTTTCTTCCGAAGCAGGGCAGGAAGCCCTTTCCATTTCTACAAAACTTGGCCCCGCGACACTCAGAGGAGAAGCCTTCGATGTCCAGGCAGATGATGCCCGCTATTTTGCCGCAGCAACACCCGGCGGTCCCGTTCCGGATATCGGCACTGCTTCTTTCAAGGATAAAGGTCGACGATCCGCAATAGCTGCCGAAATTAGAACATATCTCGCGCAAAATTGATTGATGATTAGTAACCGTCATTTTAGAGATTTTTTATTTTTTCTTCCCTTGTTCTCTCACCCGTCTCATGTTAAAATTATCATGTAATCAAAAAAGTGGTTTTAAAATGAAACAGGGAGCCTTATGAAGAGATTTTATTTTTTTGTGACTATTTTTTTGATTGTTTCGTCAATTGTATTTGCCCAAACCGTTGTGCCTGACGCAACGTACAAACAAATTGACGATATTATTGCGCGAAATTCCGCACCGGAACTTAAAACAGCGTTGGCGAAAAACTCGAATGCGACATGGTATCCAAGTCTGGAAGCCTATATTCTGAAACAAGCCCGGCAAATGGTTATCGATAACAAGCTTGATAACGCGAAAATGCTGACTCTCGCCCTTATCGATGAGAATCTCGATAATAAAGACGCTGTTTCCTTATATGAGTCAGTACGGGACGCGATAAACAAACGCGATGCCCTCGCGAAAAAAACCGCAGAAGATCAATCGCTCGCGGCCTACAAGCAAAAAGCCGCGGAAAACAAGACGCAAACGGATATTCCGAAAACGTATAAAACCGCAAAAAATACCAATTCCGGGAAAACCGTCTATCTTGATCAGGATTTTAACAGTCATTACAGTACCTACAATTGGGATTTTCTGGTTGGATTGGTCAATGTAAACGACGTTTTGGCTTCCGGAACGAATAACTTGAAGTATGGTCTTTCCGTTGGCGGATCTTTATTTTATCTTGGTCAAGATTATACGATTGGTGCCGATATTGATGGTAGCGTGATGTTGCTCACGTTGACCGGAGGACAAACGATAAACTGGACTGGTGGCGCAGTCGGTTCCCTTACTGCAAATAACCTGAACAAGTACCTTGTTCTTCGGCTCGGATATCTCGTTCTCGGAGACAATTATGGGTCCGCAAAGGTCTCTTCAGAACTTTTCATGACTCCGGTTGCGGGTCTTGGTTTTCGGGACGTTAAAATTGGCAAGACTGGTCGGATTCAGGGTGCTTTGGACTACTATCCTGGCCATTTAATGACAAGCGGTATGCCGCTGGCTCTTGGCGCTCAAATGCTTGGTTCTTTCGTGCTTGCGGACATGCAGGATTTTGACATTCATTTTCAGACAGGCATCAAAGATTCAGTGCGAATATATTCCGGTGGATTAAAAAACGATGTCAAACTAATTTTGGCGATTGGGGTAGGAAACTATGAATAAAAAGGTGTATTCCGTTTTTTGCGTCATTTTGACGGCACTCGTGGCAATGTCCGCATTCGCGGTCGACGACGAGATCGTAACGCGCTATCTTACGGCGGCTAATGACCAATACTCTAACGGAAACTACGCTAAGGCTTTTTCATATGTCAATAATGTTTTAAGTTCCTACAAAGAGGAAACCATTCCCCAGAATGTCGATACGCTCGCCGAAGTGGTCTACTATTCCTATTTGAATCAAATCAAGGAAGCCAAGGATACGGCCGCTTTCGATACGGTAAAGGAAAAACTGCTGGAGTTTCCCTATATTTCCAGCGACCGGATCAACCGCATCGTAAAAATTATAAATACGTATGAAGCACAAGATGTCGCATGGGGCGCAGATCCGACAAAACCTGCTGCGACAACCGTAGAATCTTCATCAAGCAACAGCAACCCCGTTTTGCGCAATACGCTCGAATTGCAGCTGGCTCTCGAGAAAGTCAAAAACGAGGCCGCTGCAAAAGCCACGGATGAAACACAAAAAGTAAATGACGCATATCAGCAAAAACTGCTTGAAACGCAAAAAGACGCCTATGAGAGTGCGCTTTCGCAGTTAACGAGCAATGCGAACGCAAATACTAATGCGAAAACAACCGAGTCAACGATTTTGACGGACAAAGTTTTTTTCCTTGCAATAATCGCTTTGGCCGGCATAATGGTTATTCTGTTTATCATCGTTATAATCAATCTGGTCTTGAACCTGAACACATCGAAAAAGCAAAATGAAAAATTCGTGGAAACTCTCAAGGTCGTGTCGGAGCTTGTGCGAATGCCCGCGCCCGGCGCTACGGCGCCCGCTTTGCCGCCGACATTCAATATGGACGGCGAAGTCCGTTTGATCGGTAGTATGGTGAAAGATACGGGGCTTCCTTCCGGGCCCACGACGGACACCGAGAAAAAAGAGCTCTCGGATCTCGCGGTCAAATGCCGCGAGATCGGTACTCAGATCGACACTGTAACGGGAAGAAAAAATAACTCTAAAAACGTTTCCGAGATGATTTTCAAGATAGCGCAGGAAATGGGAATTTCCCAGACCGATGCTACGCTGCTTTTCTCCGTTGGTATGGTATATGACATCGGGTTTTTGGAAATTGACCCTAAATTGCTGCAGGGTAATCAGCTAACGGATGCGCAAAAATACGAGATTCGCAATCATGTGAAGCAAGGTCTCGCGCAGATTTCATTCGTTCCGGAGAAATATCTCTCGGTTTTCGCGGATGGCATTCAGATGCACCACGAAAATATGGACGGATCCGGATATCCCGAAGGGCTGCAGGGCGCGCGCATTCCGTTTATCGCGCGGCTTATCCACGTCACCGAATCTTTTACGGCCCTCGTTTCGCGAAGAAATTATCGCAGTATTTATGACAAGGAATCGGCCATTGACGAACTTCGCAAGAAACCGGGAATGTACGATCCTGAAATTGTGGATGTGCTTGAGAAAATAATTTGATGAAAAAAAAGCCGCGTAACGACGCGGCTTTTTTTATGGGTTGCGACGCTATTCGATGACGAAGGTTCTTCCCTGATAAAGGAAAATGCTGTGGCTTAAAAAACGGCGGACGGCCTCAACCAGTACGCGCCGCTCGACGTCTTTGCCCATGCGGATAAATTCCTCGACCGCGCAGGTATCGGCGACGCGGATGACGTCCTGAAATATGATCGGGCCCTGGTCAAGGTCCGCTGTCGCGAAATGCCCGGTCGCGCCTATGATCTTTACGCCCTTTTGCCAGGCCTGATGATAGGGTTTCGCGCCCTTGAAAGCCGGAAGGAATCCATGGTGGATATTGATTATTTTTTTGTCCCACTGCTTGCAGAAATCCGCTGACATAACCTGCATGTATCGGGCAAGTACGATCAATTCGATATCATATTGTCTCAGGATTTCGTTGAGGTCATTTTCGTATTCCGCCTTTCCCTTGCCGACATCTACCTGGAAAAAGGGAATGTGGAATGAACTTGCGATGTGGGCGAGATCGGGGTGGTTGGAGATTATCACCGGTATTTCGCAATCTAGCTCCTCGTCGGCATGCTTGAGAAGGATTTCATAAAGGCAGTGGCTGGTTTTGGAGACAAGAACCGCGACGCGCTTTTTGCGGCTGTTATTGTAAAAATGCCAGTCCATATTAAAACGGGAGGCTATTTTCGAAAATGATTCGTTAAAGCGGTCTTCGGTGAAACCGTCCGTTCCCGCAAAAGAGATCCGGCAAAAGAACATGCCGATATCGACAGCCGTATGCTGGGCAAGGTTCAGTATGTTTCCGCCAGCGTCCGCAATGCAGCCGGTTACTGTTGCGATTAGTCCGGTCTGGTCAGAGCATGAAATCGTAAGTGTGTAGGTTTGAGTAGGCATAAAATCAGATTATCCCGAAAAATGATTTTGGACAACAGAGAAAAAAAGTAAACGCATTATTTGCGATGCGGGGCGCCATGGGTACGGATTGTCTCTTCCAGAAAGTCAATACACAGGATGGTTCCCGGACTTTCCTGTATTCCCAATTGAATGGCGAGAGTCCGGCAGAGATTTCCGGAGGCAAGAGAAAGATATTTGTCCGTTAAATACCGGTGAACGCCTAGAGCCTCAAAACAGGTGAAATACGGTTTAAACTTCTGGCTTGTTCCTTCTTTTGCCGGGCAAAAAATGCTGGGCCGTGACTGGGATGAAAGAATTGGCGATGAAATGGTCTCGGATATCTGTATGCCTTCGGCATTTAATAGATAAATACATTCGATTTCGCTGTTCATTGCGATAAACTCGCCAAAAACCGGTTTCAGCAAACCGAAATCGACATGCGTAATCTGCCGGACGAGCCAGTCCGCCAGTACGTTGATATCGCCTGTTAACCGGCGTTTTTGCTTTAAGGAGTCTATAGTGATTTTGTGAACATCGGCCTGGAGCAAGGCGATTCGGGCTGTCGTTTCAATTTCCAGCGTTTTCAAATCCGGCGAGGGGTATGCGATGGCAAAACCCTGGAACAGATCTACGCCCAGCAGGTGGCACATCCTGATTTCGGCTATGGTTTCGACGCCCTCGGCAAGGCAGAGCGATCCGGTCATTTCGGCAAGGGAATGAATTGATTTTAATATCGATTGCCGATACGAATCGCTTTCTATTCCGGAAATAATGCTTCGGTCGATTTTGATGATATCCGGATGAATCTGGATCAAACGGTCAAGATTCGAGTGTTCGCTGCCAAAATCGTCGATGACGATCAAAAAACCGGACTCCCGATAATGATTCGCGAAATTGATCAAATCGTCGGGAAAATCAGTTTTTGATTCAATGAGTTCAAGTCCTATATGCTGGGGGTCAAAACCCATTTGTCGAGTAATGGTATTGATATGGGGATTTTCGTCATTGCGGGTGCCAATTATCGATGTGTTGATATTCATAAACATCATTGCCGATGATGAACTATGGAAATTGCTGAATTGCTCAAGCGATTTTTTTCGGCACAGCTGGTCAAACTCCCGGGAAACGGTTTCCTGATCGGCTCGATGGAAAAGCTCGCGAGGCGTTATCAGAATATCGGAATTCTTGCGTATTCCGCGAACTAATGCTTCATAGGCAAAAATATGACCCGTCTTCAGACTGACAATAGGCTGAAAATACGTGCTGATTTGTTCATTTTCCATGATTTCTCGGAGCCTAAAATCCTCGCCATGACAGTCCATAATAACTCCAGTATGCAACAAGCTTGGTAAAATTGGATAAAATTGATAAAAACGATAGATTCGTGTATACTTTCGTCCATGGAAAAAACGCAAAATCTATTTTATGCAGATGTACTTCTTGAATTATCACCCAATTTGGTCATATTTTTGGATCAAGACTCTCTGCTTTTTCAAATGAACAATCTCGCGCGGTCATATTTCCTGAAAGATACATCTGATGTATATATCGGCAAAAATATCTTTGAATTGATTAAAAATCCGGTACTTGTCCATTTCTTTAAAAAATGGCTCGAGAAATTGAATAAAGGTATTGAGGTTGACGAGACTTTTCCGTTTGATCGGCAAGAAACGGGCCAATACGACTGGTTTCAACTTAGGGCAAAAAATGTCGAGCATGACGGAAGACTTGTTGGAAAGGCATTTTTTTTCAGTGACGTGACCGAACTGTATTCGCAAAAGAAGATTCTCGATACGCTTATGAGCTCTCTTCCCGGGGAAGTGCTCGTCTTCGACCGTAGTTTTCGCATTTTGCTCGTAAGCGACTCGCTTGCCCGCCAAAACGGATATCACTCCTGGCGCGACGTTTCCGGACGTACCTTGCACGATCTTCCGAAGCTCGATCTTTCCTACGTAGAAACGCTTCTAGACAAGATCATTCTGACCGATGAGCCGATTCACGAGGTTTGCAAATATACGAAGGAAATAGGCGATGCCTGCTGGATGTATATCGACATCAGGACGATTAAATCAACAGCCGGAATTTTTGGGTATATTTTGACGCAGCTTGATATTACAGGAGAGATCAGACCGAAGGCAATTCTCGAAGCATTGATGGAATCGTCATCCGACGCGATTACCATTCTCAACCCCGAAGGCGTCGTTCAGTACGCCTCAAAACTCGTGGCGCATACGCTTGGTTTTCCCGATTGGCATTCGGCCATCGGGCATCCCTGGTCCTATCTGTTCCGCAACATGGATCAGAACAACTCAGGATTCACCGAGCTTTTTTCCGGAGATCCTCGACTAAGCAGGCAGGGCACGTTGTCTGTAAGGGGACCGGACGGCACAATGCATTTTAATTACCGGGTTGATCCTTTAACCTATCAGAACGAAAATTTCGGTAGTCTTTCGATAGCGACCGACACTACGGCGCTTGTCGAGACGAGGGACCGCGCGGAATCCGCCGTGCGCGCCAAAGCGGCATTTTTGGCGAACATGAGCCATGAGCTCAGGACTCCGATGAACGCGGTTCTTGGCATGAACGAACTTCTTTCCCGCTCGCCCCTGACGCAGCTTCAAAAAAGCTATTCATCTTTTATCCGTTCTTCCGCGACTTTGCTTCTTTCAATCATCAACGACATTCTTGATCTTTCGCGGATAGAGGACTGGAAGCTTGAGTTGAACAAAGCGCCCTACAAAACGATTTCGCTTTTTCAGGACGTAGTCAACCAGGTCACGCTGAAGGCCGTTGAAAAAGAGTTGTCCTTTATCGTCGAGCTGGATCCCGAGATTCCTTCTACGCTGATAGGGGACGAGCTTCGGGTCAAGCAGATCCTGATAAACATACTGAATAACGCGGTCAAATTTACCAATCAGGGCGAGATTCGCCTGTCTGTTTCGGTTTCGCAAGCTTCGAGCAGGAATTCGGTGTCGCTTGTTCTGCGCGTGAAGGATACCGGGATCGGCATTCCGAAGGCCAGACAGCGCGAGTTGTTTGAGCGATTTGCCCGGATCGAGAACAAGCATGCGTTCGTGACCGAAGGCACTGGGCTCGGCCTTTCCATTTGCAAGGGTCTTGTTTCCTTGATGCACGGCTCGCTTTCCGTCGAGAGCGACGAAGGCGTCGGATCGGTCTTTACCGCGCGAATCCTTCAGGAAGTTTCCGGCGACAAAGAACCGATCGCGAGTTTCAGGGCCCTTTCCACTTCATCTATGCTTGTCTATGAAGCCGACCTCCCGACCCTTGAGCTGATAAAGGGAATGTGCGCTCGCGCGGGGGTAAAACACGAAGCATGCGGTGACGTACGAAGTTTCATCGAATGCCTTGAAGACAAAAATTTCGCATGGTCTCACGTAATCTTCGAATACAAGAAAGGATATTCCGAGGTGCTTAAAGTCTCCGGAAGGCATTCTTCGGTAAAATGGCTCGCGCTTCTTTCGATGGCAGACTTTATCGAAACAGGTAGGGCCCCCGAGATCGATTTTATTTTCAAGCCATTTTTGATAACGACCTTCGCGCGATTTCTCCGCGGCGATCGGGTCGATTTTAGCGGTTCGTTCCCGCTTAGCAATGCGCTTGGGCTTGCACCTGCGTACTTCAGCGCGCACGGGGTCCGGGTTCTCGTGGTAGACGACAGCACTGTTAACCGGAAAGTTGCCGAGGGTTTTCTGAAAACGCTCGACATTACGGTCGAAGAGGCCGAAAGCGGTATTGAAGCGATCGAGAAAGTCGGTAAGGCGAAATATGATATAATTTTTCTTGATCATTTGATGCCCGACATGGACGGTATGGAAACAGCCTCCCGTATACGCTCCCTTCCCGGATGCAAGCATGTCCCGATAATCGCTCTGACCGCGAATGCCAGCGAAGCCAATGGCGTCCTCTACAGAAAAGCAGGAATGAGTGATTGCATCGCCAAGCCCATTGATTTTAATGCGTTCGTCGTCTGCCTGAAAAAATGGCTGCCGGCGGACAAGCGTATGGATACGGAAGCAGTTCCGCGTAAGGCCGAGTCTGTTTCCTCCGCTTCCGTCGAGGAATGGATTCCTGGTCTGGACCGCGAAGCGGGTCTTGAATACACGGGATCGGTCGAAAATCTTGAAAAGATATTGGAGCTATTTGAGAAGACGGCACCTAAAATGCTCGATACTTTGGAGTCTGCAAGGAGAAGCGGAAATAGCGCCCAGTTCAGGTCGGCGGTTCATGCGTTGATAAGCAGCTGCGCTAATATTGGCGGTACCCGCCTTTCTTTCCTTGCTCGCGAGCTTGAACAGTCGATTATCGGCGGCAAGACGCAGGACGTCGACCGCCTGTATCCGGAAGTTCATTCCGAGATGGGCTTGATTATTGCCGGGATTAAAACGCATATTTACGGCATAAAAGGGGACAAGGCATGAAGCTTGGGATTATTGGCGCGGAAAAACAGGAAGTAGATCTATTGATCGCGGCTCTCGCTTTTTCAGATGCTTCGGACGGGATGTCGAAACGGGGTTTGCTCGAGTTTCACGAAGGCCTTTTGCACGACTGCCCCGTCGTCGTCGTATGCTGCGGGATAGGAAAGGTTAACGCCGCGATGTGCGCTCAAATACTGATATCTGAATTTTCGGTAAGCGCGATTATAAACACAGGTTCTGCAGGAGGTCTGGCTTCAGGTCTTTCGGTCCTCGACATGGTCGTTTGCACTGACGCTGTACAGCACGATTTTGACACGACGATATTCGGCTATGCGCCCGGGCAGGTTCCTGGAACGACTTCGCCGTTTTTCACCGCAGATTCGGCTCTTCGCGCGTTAGCCCTTGCGGCTTATGCCCGCGTTACAGCGGGAATTGACAATGAAAAAAGTTTTAAAGGAAAAATGATCGAAGGTCGCATTGCGTCCGGAGACGCGTTTATAAATAATAATACACTGCGCGATCGCATCGTGTCGCTTTTTGCGCCGGCGTGCGTGGAAATGGAAGGAGGGGCGATCGCCCAAGTTTGCGCGGCGAACGGCGTCCCCTTTATCATACTCCGCAGCGTTTCCGATCTCGCAGGGCAGGACGCCGGAATGTCATATGACGAGTTTTCGCATATCGCCTCGAAGCGGAGCGCTCTCATAGTAATGGAAATGATTTCTGAACTGGAGGAAGCGAAATGAAAGAATCCCGGAATGTCGAAAGTTTCAGCCTGGATCACACGAAAGTAAAGGCTCCCTATGTCAGGATAGCGGGGAAAAAAACGGGACCCAAAGGCGACATGGTCAGCAAATTCGATATCCGTTTTTGCCAACCCAATATGGAATTCATGCCGACCGGAGGTCTGCATACCCTTGAGCATCTGATGGCCGAATACATCAGAGACGAGGTTGAAGGAGTGATCGATCTTTCGCCAATGGGATGCCGTACCGGGTTTTATTTTACCGTTTTCGGGGAACCAACGGAAGAATTTATTTCTCAGAAGATACATAACGTGCTTGTGAAGGTTGCGGCCTGGAACGAAAGCGAAGCTGTTCCCGGCGTCGATCCCATCATGTGCGGAAACTGGAAAGATCACGATCTGGCCGCCGCCAAACTCTGGGCGGCCAAATGGATCGAAGGAATTGACCGGAAGGGCTTTGGCTGTTTTTGAGCGTTTTAAAGAAACTTTCTGAACGCTTTATACTTTCCCGCAAAGGGCGCATAACGAAGGGCGACGTCCATCCAGAGTGCCTTGTCTATCACCGGTTTTAGCCTCGTGAATGCGATAAAGCTTTCCTTACCGTGATAGCACCCCATGCCGCTCGCACCGGTTCCGCCGAAGGGCACGGTGTTCGTCCCCACGTGCATGATCGTATCGTTGATGCATCCTCCGCCGAACGGGACCCGTTCGATTATCCTTTTTTGCTGCGCGGTGTCTTTCGAGAAAAGATAAAACGCCAAGGGCCGCGGACGGGCAAGAATCTTGCCGATCATTTCCGTTTCGTCCTTCCATATGAGTATCGGAATTATCGGGCCAAAAAGTTCTTCCATCATGACAGGGTCATCCCAACTTACGCCGTCGATTATCGTTGGCTCAATTTTCATCGTATCGCTGTCGCAGCGACCGCCGGAAATCAGGCGCGCTTTTGCGTTTGCCATTCTCGCTCCCGCGATCAGGGCAGAGAGTCGGTCAAAATGATGGCGTGTGATAATTTTCGGAAATTCAACATTGGTGTGAGGCGAGTCGCCATAAGATTTTTTGATTTCGCTTTGCATCGCCGCGATAAAATCATCCTTCACCGATTCGTGAACGAGGAAATAATCCGGCGCGACGCAAGTTTGTCCCGAGTTGATGCACTTTCCCCAAACCGCGCGGCGGGCGGAGAGTCGGATATCCGCGCTCCGGTCGATTATGCACGGGCTTTTCCCGCCGAGCTCAAGGGTGACCGGCGTGAGGAACCGCGATGCGCTTTGCATGACGAGCTTGCCGACCTCGACGCTTCCCGTGAAAAAGATATAGTCGAAATGCTGGTCGAGAAGATCCTTGTTCACGTCCCGTCCGCCCTGCACGACGGAAACGTAGTTGCTTTCGAACGTTTCTTCGATAATTTTCGCTATGATCGCTGATGTCGCGCCTGAGTAGGCCGAGGGTTTGACGATAGCCGTGTTTCCTGCGGCTATCGCACCGACAAGCGGCGTGATCGCGAGCTGAAAGGGATAGTTCCATGGCGACATGATGAGGCATACGCCGTGCGGGTCGTGATGAACGAGAGCCCGCGCGGGGAAATTGAAAATGCCCGGGTTCCTGTTTTCGGGTTTTGCCCACTTGCCGCAATGCCTGAGCATTGATTTTATTTCCTCAAACACAAGCACGAGTTCGGTCGTAAAGGCTTCGAAATCCGACTTTGACAGATCCGTCATGAGGGCTGCGAGAATTTCCTCTTCATGCGCGAGAATCGCACTGCGCAGTTTTTTAAGCTGGGCTTTCCTGAACGAAACGGGCCTGGTTGCTCCCGAATTAAAAAATGCGCGCTGGTTTTCGACGATTACGGAAACGCTTTCTTTGTTCATTCGATATCTCCAAATGGTGCGACGAGGATGCCGTCTTTTTCAATGACGGTGTTGGTTCCGTCCGGGTAGAAAACGATAATGGTCGGGTTTCTGACGAGGCAGTCGAGGTGGATCATCGCTTCGGCATCGTTGTCGTAATTGCTTCCGATCGCGAAGTGGCAGGTATGAAAGGCTTTTTCGTCCTCTAGCATGTTTCCCCGCACTTCCGCCGCCGGATTAAGTCCGATCCCGAGCTCGCCCAAGCCGCGGGCGTTTTTCGCATACGATGCGCCTTCACCTTCGGCGAGCTTTCCGTCTTTCTCGAAATCAAACGCTTTTTTCTCCCCGAGTTCGACCGACGCGCGCAAAAGATCTGCTTCCTTACCGCCGGTTATTTCAGTAATAAATCCGTTTTTGAATACTACGCGAACCGGCGTTTTGACGATCATGTCGCCGTCGTTGAGGCTGATCGATCCGTCAAACACGATAATTCCCTCGCATGCCCCGGGAAGGGGACTGATGAACACTTCTCCCGCCGGGATATTGCCGCCCGCTCCTCCGACGGTAAAGTCCCCGTCGTCGCTCATGGGTTTCCTTCCGCCGACAGGAACCTTGATGTCCGTGCCGCCCGGGGAGGTTACGCGTATATATTCCGCGCCGGTCATCGCTTTCATGATCGCCTCGCACCTGCGCTGGAGAAGTTTGTAGTCAATTCCCGCGGTGCGTCGGAACATGTCTACTGTGATTCCCGGCGTCCAGATAGAGCGGAGCGATTTCAGTTCATCCATCTGATAATGGAAGAT
>Ga0302293_10000991_pt1 | contig 14547 bp, 16 predicted proteins | sample III_Fen_N2_2_FD_198758 | JGI IMG/M metagenome (GOLD analysis project Ga0302293, IMG submission 198758) | Peat permafrost microbial communities from Stordalen Mire near Abisko, Sweden - III_Fen_N2_2 | ecosystem: Environmental > Terrestrial > Soil > Wetlands > Permafrost | place: Sweden: Abisko...
GGAAGGATTACTTCTACACTCAGGACAAGGGCAAGGCTGCCAACTTCTCGTTTCAAAACGAGTTTAAGCTTGGTAACCACTGGACCCTCACTCCTCGGGTGGAGTTCATCAAGACCCTTGGTGAACGTCATTACCTCGGTGATGTTATCACCGCTGGTAAGCTTCCTAAGGATACCAATGTAGTGTTCGGCGTCAGTGCCGGATACAATTGGTGAGTGCTCGGTAGTGCTTAGGAAGTAACATAGGTTGCATCGCTTGTATTCAGAGGATATGTGGAAACACATGTGCTCTTCGTTCGTCCGAAAGGACGGTTCCAGTACTTCGGTACTGTAGAGATAGAGGCTCACACCCTTATCTGTCAGATGTTCTTTTCCAAGCGATGTTTCATCGCAAATTTCAAAGCCCGGCCTCTCTTCAGAGCTCCACAAGAGCAATGGGGAAGGTCGGGTTTTTTTCTATGTTACAATTCCTCCATATATGAAAAAGGATACTTCGTGGGGTAAGGTGGCAACGTGGTATGACACCGTTGTGAATGATGATGACTCATACCAAAACAAGGTCATCTTGCCTAATATGATGCGTATTGTGGCCCCTCACAAAGGCTTGCGTGTGCTTGATTTGGCCTGCGGCCAAGGTTTCTTCTCTCGTGCTTTTGCTGGTGCCGGTGCTCGAGTTACTGGTATTGATATTGCACCAGAGCTCATTGATCTGGCTCAGTCGAGGGCAGGGCACAACGAAGAGTATATAGTGAGTTCTGCTGATAATTTATCTTCGTGTAAAGATTCTGAGTTTGACGTGGTGACCATGGTTCTTGCCTTACAAAATGTTGAGGCTATGGCAAAGGCGCTGCGTGAAGCTGGTCGTGTTACAAAAGAAGGGGGTAAATTTGTGATTGTTTTAAATCATCCAGCATTCCGTATTCCTGACAAGACTTCGTGGGGATTTGATGAAGAAAAAAAGGTTCAATATCGTCGCGTTGATGAGTATCTTTCTGAATCGAGGAAGGCTATTGATATGAATCCAAAGAATCCTGGTAAAGAGATGACTCAGTCATTTCATCGACCTCTCCAAAATTATTCAAAATCACTTGCGAATGCAGGGTTTGCGATTCTTCGTATTGAGGAATGGGTATCTCATAAAAAAAGTGAACAAGGGATTCGCCAGATGGCCGAGGATAAATCTCGTAAAGAAATTCCACTCTTTATGTGTCTCGAGTGCATTAAGCTAGGTGGACAAGCAGTAGTACAGAAATAAATAAAATGGGTCGCATTATTGTAGTTAATGACAAAATGCAACAGGGGTATAGGTATGAATTGATTACGCCTCTTGGTGAGGGTTTCCACCCTGATTTCAAACCACAACTCACTCCAAAAGAAATGCTTGAGTTAGGCGTCTTTGGTGGTAAATACATGACTGATTGCGTTGATGAATTTCCAAGTGATTGGTTTAGAAATGCGAAACTGTCACCGTTAAAATCAGATCCACAGTTGAATCATTTTAAGGTCCGAGCAAGTCAGCCCCTCGGTGAATGGATTCGCAAGGGTTGGATACATGGTGATGATCCGCGAGGATGGTTTCAGTGGTACTGCCGTTACTATATGGGTCGCAGGAGTGATAGAGAAGACGCTTTGCAAATAAAGAGGTGGAAGGCGATGCGAAGGCATGTTGGTCAAATTGCAGCACACTGTAGACCAGGTGATGAATTCTGCAGACCTCGTCAGCGTCAAGCGCTCCTCCACTGGGCGTATGATTCAAGGAAGATATAAAAAACTGCCTAAGGCAGTTTTTTATTTTGTATCTTCAAGAATTAAACTAAACCTCAATCCGTAAAACATGATAAAACCAAGGGTAATAAAGAGGGCGTCTATACCAGCAAAGGTAAAGAGAATGGTGCCTATAATCGGACTTATGATGTATGCCACAGGTCGAGCGGTTCGGAAGAGGCTGATGAGATGAACCTTTGAATCATCTACCTTTTTAAAGAAATAAATATCAACCATCGCCTCAACCATCGCTGCACCAACACGGGTCATAAAGAGAACAACGCACCAAATCCAGACACTCTTTACGGTGACAAGGGAGATGAGCATGGTGGATATACCCATCACTGTAAATCCAATAGCGAGCATTTCTTTTTCTCCGTATTTTTTATCAGCAAGATAACCGAGTGGGGCATCAAGAATAACAAAAGGGAGGAGCATGAACACGGTGATAACCATCATTGCGGGAACTTGTGCTCCAAATATTGAGACTGTTTCATTACCGAAACCAACATAGCGCGAGAGGTAAATGGGGGTGTAAATAATCATCCACGCATAGAATGTTTGTAGGAGAATGTGGATCATGAGGGCGCTCTTTATATTCACATCAGTCCATGCTTCGCCAATTGATTTCCAGAAAGGCACCGGTTTATATTCTGGGTCCTTAAAATCACGAAACATCGACATCACAATCATAATGACGGGGATGGTGAGTCCTGCTGATATGAGGAATATAATACGGGCGTTGTCTTTAAGGAGCGGGTGGTAGGTGATGATAGGGGAAATGACCCAAGCGATGTTTGCAAGAGCGAGATAGTCACCACGAATCCTTCCTGTATCGTTGTTGGTCGAGAAATGCTCGAGAAACATGTCGATAGTAAAGTTTATGAGCATGTTGGTGACCGAGATGAGAACAAAAAAGAATACCGCTGTTGCGAGGTTGTTTGAGTATGCAAAACCTGCGAATGAAAATACGGTAACAACAAGGAGGGCTGTGGTTACTTTAAAATTTCCATACTTTTTTAGTGTTTCAATAACACTCACAAAACCAACAATCCCAACGAGAGATGCCAAGCTATAGATAATACCGACACGGGACTCATCGATGAATCCTGTGAGAAAATCAGAGGTGATATAAGAAGGTATTGCTGAGCTTAATGCGAATATAAAGCCGAGTACAAAGAGGGCCAGGATTCCGCGTCTTGCTATTGATTCTTTTGGCATATTCAGAAATGTTTAACCGCCGTATTGTAGCATAAAAAAGCCCCTTTTTGAGGGGCTTTTTTATGCTTATATTGCGAGGAGGACAGGAATGACGACAGGTCGTTTAGCGGTTTCTTGGAAGAGGTATTTTGAAACTGAATCGGTCACAACGTTCTTAACATAATCAATGTTGATTGGATTCATACCATCGGTGGTATCTTCAATTGTCTCTTTTATAATGTGGCGTGCTTCTCGAAGTAAGTCTTGTGATTCACGGAGGTAAACGAATCCACGAGAAATAATATCAGGTGATTTCTTGAGCTTACCAGTCTGGGCATTAATGACTCCAAAGATGATGAACATACCATCTTGTGAAAGCATCTGTCTGTCACGGATAACAACTTCTTGAATATCGCCAACAGCAAATCCATCCACCATAACGAGTCCGTTCGGAGCTTTCTCTTTGAGGACAACCATCTTGGTACCTTTGTCACGGAGCTCGATAATGGTTCCGTTGTCAGGCACTGCAACGTGATCTTCTGCCATACCAAGTGTTGTTGCAAGTTCTGCATGGATGCGGAGCATGTAATGATTTCCGTGCATTGGCATAAAGAAGGTAGGTTTTATCTTCTTGTGGAGCCATTCAACTTCACCACGGTTTCCGTGACCTGTTGAGTGAATATACACATCCGAGGTACGGTAGTGAATTATTTTTGCACCCTGGCGAGCAATATTATCCTTGAGCTTCTGCACAGTTTTTTCGTTTCCTGGAATGATTGATGAAGAGAGGAGGACCGTGTCGCGCTTGCTGATGTGGATTGATTTGTGCGCCTTGGTTGCCATACGCATAAGGGCGGCAAAATCTTCACCCTGAGCACCGGTTGCAAGAATAACGAGCCTGTCTGGTGGAACGCTCTCGATTTCATGTGAACCGATGATGGTCCCTCGTTTTACCTTAAGGAGACCTGCTGCTTGAGCAATCTCAACGTTTGTTTTCATGCTACGTCCCTCGAGAACAACTTTCTTACCATACCTCTCAACGCTCTCTATGATTGAGATAATGCGCTGGAGTTGCGATGCGAATGTTCCGATGATGAGACGGCCTTTAATATTTTTTACAATGTCATCAAGGTTTTTTGCGACAACTGATTCAGGTGTAGAAAAACCAGGGTTCTCAATGTTTGTTGAGTCAGCCATGAGGAAGAGTGTCTTTTCATGGTCAAATATTCCATATGAATTCTCTTCGGATTCTGTTGGTTTTCCGTCAACGTGATCAAGTTTGTAGTCACCTGGTGAAACGATTGATCCGTATGGTGTATCAATAATGAGACCCATTGAATCAGGGATTGTGTGGGTAACGGCAAAGAAGCGAAGTTTCAAACCACCAACTTTAATAACATCATCTTTTTCGATAATGCGCATATCAATAGGTGGGAGGTGGGGGAATTCCGCCTGACGCTTCTTGATCATGATTGCGGTCAAGTTGCGGGTATACATTGGGGGGTTTCCAATCCTGTCCATGATATAAGGTATACCACCAATGTGGTCGAGGTGTCCGTGGGTGATGACAATTGCTCGAACTTTATCTTTTCGATCTTCGAGGTAACGGGTATTAGGAAGGATGTAATCAATGCCGGGAGTTGATTCTTCGCGGAATTGGAAACCTGCGTCAATGACGATAATGTCATTTCCGTATTCAACTGCAGTCATGTTCTTACCAACTTCTTCTACACCACCCAATGGAATGATGCGGATTGCATCTCCTATTGGTGGAATAACGTCTACATGCTCACGCTCGTAGTGGTCGGTGTGTTGTTCTCTCTCTCCTCCATGTGAAAGTGGAGCCTGTGAGTGACCACCCATGCGAGGACGTGATCCATGACGTCGGTTGTCATGGGTTTTTCGTTGTACGCGTGTGGTTGCGTGTCCTCCTGGTGCAGCTCGTCTATTTCCCATAGGAGGTCGGGAAGATGAGTGTCGCCTGAATCCTCCTGCTGGTCGTGTATCACGCCTTGGTGGTTGTTCTGGGGCTACTGCTGGTGTCTGTGTTGGTTGATTGTTCATTCTTATTTCTTAAATAATGGGAATAGAGAGTCTGTGGCGGTGTACCACTCGTACACGTTTGCAAATCGGTCACTCGGCACTGTAATCATTCCTACTTTCTCTCCCTTTAGGTCTTTTGGTAGGACATAGAGGAAATGAGGGGAATAGAGGAACAGGGCGGGGACATCTTTGTCTATTTCTGCGATAAGCTCGGCGGTCTTTTCTGCGCGGTCTTTTATATCGGTCGTTCCTCGCATTGCTTCAAGCAACTTGTCTGCTTTTGGATTGGTATAAAGTGCGATGTTTGCACCCGGGTCGTTCCTTTGGGACGAGTGCCAGAAGGCATAGAGGTCCGGGTCTTTACCTGTTGCGATTCCAAAGAGAAGTGCGTCGTATTTTCGGTGTTTGATAACGTTCTGTGCCAAATCACTCGGTTCAAAAACTTTCATTTGTACCGAGGCCCCTATTTTTTGCCACGAGGCTGTGAGAAATTTTGCGGTGTCGATAAGTTCGGGAACATTTGGAACCGAGAGGGTAAACGCAAGAGTAGTACTGTCTTTCTTGTTCTTTTTTACCATTACTCCATCTGCGTTTTGCGTCCATCCGTTCTTTGCCAAAGTTGATGAGGCATCAATATTTGTTTGCGATGTTTCAAATCCTGGGATAGGGAGGCTACTTGGCGAAGCGAAGCTTTTAAGCACATCCTGTACCAGTTTTGTGCGATTCACCGAAGCGGTGAGAGCCTGACGCACAGGGAGTTCAAGGAGTGCTGTATTTTCATTTTGATTGAAAAAGACTCCAAAAATTCGTCCCAGCGTTGTTTCTATAATGGTGTGATTTGAAACAAATCCTGCGCTCAACTCAGGGTTAACATTTGAGAGTGAGTCAATTGCGCCACTTGCAAGTGCGTCGGTTGCATTCTGCTCGTTTTGAAATATCGTGAGTTTGATTGAATCAAGGTATGGTGACCCGAGCGTAAAATGATCATTGCGTACGAGGGTAAATTCTGTAGGGGCACCTGATTTTCCTCGTAAAATCGTACTTACGATAAATGGTCCGGTTCCCACGGGTGAGATATTTTTTTCATTGAAAGGGAATTCTTCAACATCGACGTTTTTCCAAACATGTTTTGGTACTATCCCAATAGTGGTCATCTCAAGGAAGTATGCGTAGGGGTGCTTTAAGGTGAGGGTGATTGTTTGGTCATTAACGACTTGTGCACTGACACCTTCAAAAGAAGCTCGTTTTGGGCTTTTAACCGCTGGGTCTTGGATGGTCTTTATGGTGTATTCAACATCAGATGCAGTGACAGGTTCACCGTCGCTCCAACGAAGGTCTTTTTTGAGTTCAAATGTATAGACGGTCCCGTCGGTCGAAATGGAGTAATGATCAGCGAGGTCGGGAATGAGTGATCCGTCGGGAAGCATGCGCATGAGACCAGAATAGGTGAGAGCTACCATATCACGATCGGCGTCAGATACAGCAAGTATTGGATTTGCGAAGCGGGGAGTGCCGATAATACCTTCGACGAGAGTTCCTCCGCGGGCAGGGATTTCTACGGTAAAGGAATTTGTGAGTGAGTACAATATTGAAAATGACGAAAAGGTGAAAACAATCCCGGCTACAAACCAGAGGGCTTTTTCTGCAGGGCTCATGAGCGAGACAAGTAAATGTGCCCGTTCAAATACACCGATCTTCCTCTCCCTAGAGAGGATTGAGTTAATTTTATCTTTCACGTGAAGCTTGAGAGAGACAATACACTCTTATAATAGAAATGTACGTCTCGAAATGAGAGGGTCGATTAAAGTGCTAAGAACCCGGTAGGTTCTCTGTTTAGTATGACCTGAGTACGAGAGCGACGAGAGCGGAAACGGCGAAGAGAGCACCGACAACAATGGTTGCGATGAAAATGCCTTTTTCGAGGCCGCGCCTAGTGTGGAATACCGAACTGAAGTTGTCGTATCCACCGAGTGCGCCACCGGCGCTTGCGCTTGTTTTCTGGATGAAAACAAGGACTACGAGGATTACAGACAAGACTATCTGTATGTACGGTATTGCAGTAGAAAACATACTCATGGCTGACAGGTTAGCATATTGAGGGGTTGTTGGCAACAAACAAAGGATTCAAAATAGAGAGAAGTTGCTTTGGTATGCACTGATTTGTAAACAAACATTTTCTGTACAATCTTTAATTTTTGTTGTGGAAAAATGGTTTGCTTTTATAACCCTTTTCTGGGAACCTTGAGAAAGAACCCATTGCATTAAAGTACCCCAAAAACATAGGTTACCCATGAACTCAATTGCCTGGATATTCACAATCTGCCTAGCAGCATTGCTCTTATTCTGCGCTTGGGCTGAATCGTATTGGATTGTGCACACGCACCAGTCCGATGACCCGGTTCGTAATGACAGAATCAAGGTTGGTAAAATCAGTCTCGTGTTCTGTCTCTACGTCCCCATTGTGCTGATATTTCTCGCGTGTCGTGTTGTCTTTGATTTTTCATACGAAGGTGCTCTATTCACAATCGTTATAAAGACGACACTGTTTCTTGTCCTCAACGTCATTTTCTTGTACATGATCAATCGTGTATATGGAATGATTCAATCAACCCTCAATCGTGAGTGGTGAAGATGGCCCTGCAAGTTCTACTTGCAGGGCCTTTTAATTTGATATACTAGAGAGGTCTCTTAACTAAAACTATAAATTACACAATGATGTACTTACTTATTGCAATCATCCTCGTTGGTTTTTATGCAGTGTTCCTCCACAATCGTTTTGTTGCATATGTCGCACGCACAAAGGAAGCCTGGTCAGACATTGATGTTCAGCTCAAACGTCGCTATGACCTCATTCCTAATCTTGTTAATACTGTAAAAGGGTACGCAGCACACGAAACAACTGCGTTTGAGAAAGTTATTACTGCACGTAGTGCTGCGATGAGCGCACAAGGCGTTGCCGATAAGACAAAAGCTGAAGGTGAATTGTCAGGCACTCTCAAGTCCCTTTTTGCGCTTTCTGAAAATTATCCTGATCTCAAGGCAAACACCAACTTCCTCGAACTCCAGCGTGAATTGTCGGATACTGAAAATAAGCTTCAGGCAGCTCGTAGGTTCTACAACGGTACTGTTCTTGAACTCAACACCGCAGTTGATTCATTCCCTTCAAACCTCATTGCAGGCATGTTCCATTTTGCAAAGGCAGAATTCTTCACCCTCGACGAGGAGGCGGCAAAAAAGCCAGTCGAGGTAAAGTTCTAATCTGGTTATGACTCTCTATACCGAGCGTTCAAAGAACGTCTCGAAGACATGGCTCCTCATGTTAGCTTTCACTGTGCTCGTGGTGCTTTGTGCTTATGCTATTTCGCTCTATCGAAACATAAATCCTTATGTAGCACTCACGCTTGGTCTTGGGCTCAGTGTTGCTTCTGGTTTCGTTTCCTATTTTTATTCTGACCGTATTGCCTTGTCAGTATCCCGTGCCCATGAAACAAAGAGGGAGGAATATACCGAGCTTTATAGGATTGTCGAAAACCTTGCTATCACTGCGGGCATACAAGCACCTCGAATCTATGTGATTGAAGACGGTGCACCAAATGCTTTTGCTACAGGGCGAAATGAAAAACATAGTGCCATTGCGGTAACGACGGGTTTGCTCAATATGCTGGATAAGTCAGAACTCGAAGGTGTAATCGCTCACGAGCTTTCACATATTGGTAACCGCGACATATTAATTATGTCAGTCGCGGTTGTTTTGGCTGGATCAGTCTCAATTCTCTCCAACTTTTTCCTCCGTTCTGGTTTTGGTGGCAGACGACGCAGTTCAAACAATGATAATGGTGGGGGAGGATTGCTTGCTATCCTTGGCCTCATCCTCCTTATTCTTGCCCCTCTCTTTGCAACACTATTGCGTCTCGCCGTTTCTCGTAAGAGGGAGTTTGTTGCGGACGCAACTGCGGGACTCATTACCCGATATCCTGATGGGCTGGCGAGTGCTCTGCGAAAGATAGGTGCGTACCACACGCCGATGATGAATGTAAATAATGCGACTGCACATCTCTTCATTTCCGACCCTCGCGGTACGGTGAGTCAAACAGGTAAACCTAGAACATCTTTATTTGCGAGACTTTTTTCGACTCATCCTCCAATCGAAGAACGTATTACCGCTCTCGTGGGGCAGGCTCGCTCTTAGATATATAATTCATGATATGCTTTAGAGACTTACTTCAGAGCTCGGCGCATACATGGTGAAACGCACATGCAAAAAATTATCAAACCAACCCTAGATTTCATCGACCGAGTCCTCAACGTTCCGGAATCAAAGGCAACATATCTCACAAAGATAACGCTTATCGATAAAGCGATTGATAAGCTTGTGTTGTGGGCTATTCCTCATTCAGTAAAGCCGAACCACATCACTAAGTTCAGACTTGTTTCTATCCCCATCATCGCCGGACTCCTTATTTATGGACACGGTCCTATTTTTGCAGCGGGATTCGTTTTATTTGTTATATCAGCTGTGTCGGACGCAATAGATGGTGCCCTCGCTCGCACCCGTGATCAGATTACAAATTGGGGGACACTCTATGATCCTATTGCTGATAAATTGCTTATTGGTACCGTGTCGGCAATTGTGGTCTCGAAAGCCCTCGATCCGTTCCTTGCCCTTGCGATTGTTTTCATTGAATTGTGCCTCGTTGGCTCTGCATACTTTAGATATAAAGGCGCAGTTGTTCCAGCAAAAACGATGGGAAAGACCAAGATGGTTCTCCAATGTTTTGGTGTCGCATTCCTCCTCCTCTCGATTGTGCTCGGTGGTGTGCCGGTGCTTACTACTATGGCACTGTATACGCTCTATCTCGCCGTCGTATTTGCTCTTTTGTCTCTGTTTATATTTAGGTCGATTTAATCCTTGTGGTATCATCGGTCCTTATATGGAGGGTTCGCATAGTGGTCTAGTGCGCAGTCCTGGAAAGACTGTGTGTCCGAAAGGGCACCGGGAGTTCGAATCTCCCACCCTCCGCTAATATCTTGATTTTTCATGGAAGCTTCAAAAGAAACAATTTTAGCCCAATTGAAGACAACTAGTAACGAGATAGCTGTTGCTTTCGATGAAAGATATGAAACAGAAATTAACGACATAGCGACTGAGTTGGCGACATCATATAAAACGCTTTTCTCGATAATAAATAAAGAGGATCAGGGTTCAATATCAGATCAAGACTTTCAAAGCGCAACTTTATTTTGGACTGGATTAAATACCATCCTTTCTGCTGTGGATCTCTTTAGACGAGGGTACAGCAAAGAACCACAAATGCTTTTAAGGGATGCGCTTGAAATTTTTGCGTCTGCTTATGATATTCATAAGGATATAGAAAAATATAAACAACTAACTGAAAATCCGAAACAATTTGATTCAACAAAATCCATAAAAGTAGTTAAGGAAATTCATCCAATTTTAGGGAAGTTCTATGGTTTACTTAGTGAAAAGTTTGCACATGTTAGTACTATGCACACAGTTCCACACCTTTCCGACACCCCGTTTGCCATTGGTGGCATGTATGATCCTAAAAAACAACATACAATCATTTTAGGATTAACAAGTTTCATTTTAACTGTTGATATTTTAAACAGCGTTCTTGAAATTGCTTTGATTAAATACATAGAAAAACCAAAATTTTGGAAAAGAATTGATGAAACTACATACGAATTTACACCAAACAAAGAAAGGATTGAGATATTCCTAAATAATATGAAGAAAGAACTAGCTGTAAAAGATACTGATTGGTGATAGGTTTTGATTCAAATTATAAAATTTGTTGGAAAAGTTTTAATTTCACATCTGTGGCCCTGCGCGCTATGTTAAATATGAACATATTTAACCACCTCCCATAAAATTCCATGCTATGATTTCCTTATATGTTTAAACATAAAACACATCATCAAGCGGGTTTTGCTGGTCTTCTTTCGCTCCTCATCGCCACAGCCCTCATTGGTTTCTTTATGTATTCCTATCTCGGTAAGACTGGTACTTCATCGTCCCAATCAGAAACAATTACAACAGGTGATGCGATATCAACATCTCTCTCATCGGGAGGAAAGAGATCGGTTGCTGATAATACTTTTATAATCTCGGCTCTTCAGGCAGTACGAACGAACGCTCAAATGTATTCTATTGATCACGGTGACTATAATGGTTTCTGTACCGCAAATTCTGGTGGTCCTCAATCTACATTTGCTTCCATTGCGCAGAAAATTCCCGGAGGCTTGGGTGATATAACATGTACACACAACAGTGACGCTTTTGCTGTCTCTGTGAAAACAGGTAATGGCTCATATATATGTACAGATAGCACAGGATATATATCGAGCAGTGAGACGTCTTCGCACATGGGTACATCCTGTTCTAAATAAGATAGTAATTGATTTGCGCATTCTGCAGATATCAACACCATAAGCTCTATAGAGCGTGATGTTTTTTACTATCTTCGTTGTATAATCAAGGATGTGCACCAAAAGATTGTTAGTTTTCGTATTAATAACATCGACGGTGTTTTTACCATCTGTCGACTAAAGAATCATCTATTTAAGATCATGAATCCAAATTATCTCGCCTTTGCTCTTGTTATGGGAGCCGCTCTCGTATCAACATCATCAGCTCTCGCTGCGACTCAAAATAATGAGCCTATTAAGGGTGCTCCTCGAGCAGAAGTACGTATTAACGACGCAGAAAGGCCTTTCACAGGTACTGTTTCATCTGTTACTGGTACCACCGTTCTCGTCTCAGCAAAAGTAGGATCATCTCCTATGCTTTCTACCTATACTGTTGATGCAAGCACTGCAAAGATTTTCCGTGTAGGTAAACCAACAACGGCAGAAGGTCAGCCAGTAGAAACAGCACTTACTCTTTCTGCTCTCAAGTCAGGTGAACAGGTTGCTATAAAAGGAACAAAAGATGACGGTGCTCGTACCATCACAGCAACCGAGATTCGTGTTGGTGAAATCGCTCGAGCTCTCGGACGCGACGGAGAAAATGCATCATCAACAATAAGAGAAGGAAATCGTCCAACTACCACCCCTGATATGAATCGCCGTGGAGACGAATCTTCATCAACTCCTCGTTTCGAAGACCGTACATCATCGACCCAACCATTCGCATCATCTACTCGTCCAGTTCGAAGCTGGGCATCAACCACTGATAATGGCAATGGACAGGGAGGACAACCTGCTCACCGTGGTTTCTGGTCAAGGTTTATGGGTTTCTTCGGTTTCTAATTTAGTCTATTAATTAAAATAAAAATATGTCAGAACATCCAAATCCTGTAGAAACAGGGGTTAGTTCGAAGCTTGCTCATTGCGTAGAAAAAGCCTCGAAAATGTGGTGGTTAAAACCAATCGCCCTTTTCTTCTTGCTCGTGTTTGTCTTTACTCTCGGTGCTTCGTTTGGTGGACACGATCGTGGATACGAAGGACGAAATCGTAACGGCGAGTTCAGGATGATGGGGAATAATAATGATTGTATCCAGATGGGGCGTTTTCAGGGAAGGAATAATAATTATCAAAGGTTGAATCAGGGAAGTGTAGAACAATACAGTAACCCAACTCAATCATCTGACTCGGTTGATTTGCTCAACTACTAAATGCAAGAAGAATCTCGGTCATTTTTAAAGACGGTGTTATCGGGCGTTATCCTCGCAATTCTCTTTATTGGCCTTGCTAAAGGCGTAAGTTACTACCGTTCCTCAAAAGTAATAACTACCTCAAGTTCAACGTCATCTACTGATGTTGGTGCGATAATGCACGCAGCGTCAGGTGATGCAGGTGGACCCCCAAGTGGTGGCACGCCCCCAACCGGAACTCCTCCCACAGGTGGTCCGCAATAAAGGTTAAGATATCCAATCCCTCATCGTGAAATTCTATAAAAAGAGAGCAAGATAACATTCTCGCTCTCTTTTTATTTGGCTGAGATATTCGGTATAATAGAATCTATGAAGAAATTCTTTCTCTGTATATCTGCTGTGCTCGGTGTTTTCCTTATGTGGTCTTCTGGAGTCAGTGCTCAAACAACTGAAAGCATCACATCGTTTGATGTTGTCGCTGAAGTAAAAGCGAACGCAACCCTCAAGGTTTCTGAGAAAATTTTCTACGATTTTGGCTCGAACCAAAAACATGGTATTTATCGTGATATCCTTCTTAAAAATAACGGTTATGATTTAAATCTTTCCCATATTTCTGTTGTCGATGATTTAGGGTTGGGCTATCCTTTTTCGCTTTCAAAATCAGGCGGGACAGAGAGGGTAAAGATAGGGGACCCAAACAAAACTATTACAGGTAAACATACTTATGTAATCTCATACGACGTGTCTGGCGCCATCGGCTCTTTTAAAGATTTTGATGAAGTGTATTGGAACGTGACGGGAAATAGTTGGCAGGTACCCATTGAACATGCAACGGCAAAGGTTATTTTGCCAACAGGTGCTCAATTGACCCAGTCTGCTTGTTATTAACGGTGGGGTGGGTTCCACGAATCGATGTGATAATTCACAGCAAAAAACTGAGGGTGGTATTTCTTTTGAAGTACAAAATATTTCACCTAGAGAAGGAATAACGGTAGCTGCAGGTTTTCCAAAAGGATTTGTGACCGTTCCTATAAAAACAAAACTCATCCCTGATTGGGTGATGCGCATTTTAAATCAAGGTTTTATTTTCTACATCATTCCAGTGGTTTTGTTTATTTTTATGTTCAGAAAATGGTCCCGCTATGGCCGGGATCCAAAAGGCACAGGGGTTATCATTCCTCAATATGAAGCGCCCGATGGTTTGTCTCCAATGCAGACGAGATTCATTCTTAAGGAGGACTTCCTGAATACGATATCGGCCGAGATCATTCAGCTTGCAGTCCTTGGTTTTTTAAAAATAGAGCGTGAACCAAAAACTTGGATACTGGGCTCCGATGATTATCTCCTGACTAAATTAAAAAATGCTGATGAGACTACTGCGCCTTTCCAAGTCAAACTCCTCGACGGGCTTATTGGTAATACGGACGGCGTTCGACGTTTATCTAGTCTCAAGAATGAGTTCTATCTTACTGTTGATGAAATAAAAAAGAGTGCAGAAGAGTCTCTTGTGTCTAGTGGTTATATTGAAGAAATCAAAACTTTTTTCCGGAGTTCATCTGGGACTCGCGCTTCATACAAAACAGGAGCCATAATATCCGCCCTCTTTTTTGGGACAGTTCTCACTGTATTATCAATAACAATGGGACTGGAAAATCAGGGTACGATACATGCTGTGTGTGCGAGCTTGTCTTCCGCCATTATAGTTGCTGTCTTTAAACTGCTAATGCCCAGAATGACTGTTAAGGGAGTCGCAACAAAAGAGTGGATACAAGGATTTAAACTTTACTTGTCGGTGGCTGAACAGAGGCGTATTGAGTTCCATAATGCCCCAAAGAAAGATCCAAAAGTCTTTGAAAAATTGCTTCCGTACGCAATGGTTCTTGGTGTTGAAAAGGAATGGGCTGCTGTTTTTGATGGAATCGAAA
>Ga0302293_10000999_pt1 | contig 14494 bp, 6 predicted proteins | sample III_Fen_N2_2_FD_198758 | JGI IMG/M metagenome (GOLD analysis project Ga0302293, IMG submission 198758) | Peat permafrost microbial communities from Stordalen Mire near Abisko, Sweden - III_Fen_N2_2 | ecosystem: Environmental > Terrestrial > Soil > Wetlands > Permafrost | place: Sweden: Abisko...
GGTTAATGTTCCACCACTCAAGGTAGCGACATCTGTACCATCGTAAGTTTTATTGGCTGCAGTAACACCGGTTATGGTTAATGGTACGGCAGTAATATTCGCAGTACCTACGGTTGGCTGAGCAGACAAAGTATAGTTACCTGCTTTGGCACCACCTATACTATAACCCGTAGCAGTGACGGTTTTGCCTGTGCCTACGTTAGCATCGGCAAATTTACCTGTACCTGCAACGATAGTTACGGCATCCGAATTGATTACCCCGGTTAATGTTCCGCCACTTAAAGTAGCAACATCAGTGCCATCGTAAGTTTTATTGGCTGCAGTAACACCGGTTATGGTTAATGGTACGGCAGTAATATCCGCAGTACCTACGGTTGGCTGAGAAGACAAAGTATAGTTACCTGCTTTGGCACCACCTAAACTATAACCCGTGACAGTAACTGTCTTACCTGTGCCTACATTGGCATCGGAAAACTTGGCTGTACCTGCAACAATAGTTACATCTTCTGAATTTATAATGCCAGTCAATGTTCCTCCACTCAAAATAGCGACATCAGTTCCATCATAAACTTTGTTGGCAACAGTAACATCGGTTATAGTAAGAGGTTTTGCATCAACCTTCAGAACTTGTACAACATCAGACGCAGCACAATTATTGGCATCACCAATCTGGCTAGCAGTAATATTAGTGTTTCCTACACCTACTATTGTAACGGTATCGTGCGAAACCGTAGCTACGGCAGCATTACTACTAGCGTAAGTGATCGTTAAACCCGCACTGGATGAACCCGAAAGCTTAAATGCTTGCGCACCATAAGTTTTAGCCGTTATTGCGCCAAAAGTTATGGTCTGAGACTGCTTCATTGTAATTACAGCATTTCCAAGCATTTTCATTGTACCTAACCCTATTTGGCTAGTGCCGGAAACTGTGTATGTACCAACAGGTTGTTTCCCGAACGAAATGGCATGACCAGTACCGTTTACAGTAGGCGTTTGCGCCACTGTTCCTTTGTAAAGCGTATAAGTAACACCAATTTCGGAATTATCAAGTCCAACTGGCGCTCCGGAATCATCAGAACAATAAAAGCCTGTTCCTGTAACATTATAAAGAGTAGGAGGATCACCTCCGGGACTTTGCGCCATTGCATTGAAACCGGCAAACACTGAAATGGTCAGTATAAGAAAAAGAGTTTTAAGTGATTCCATAACGACACTTGTATTTCTGGTTAATATAATTTTGTGAATGATAAAAATCTAAGAATTAACTTAGTGTATATTTTACGAAAAGATATAAGACAAACAATAGGGGTAATAACTATGTCATTTGTAGATCATTTTTTTGATATGATATTCAAGGTTCTCAACTACCGATAGAGGGTAGAGTCTCTATCAGTAGTTGATCTTCCTTCAGCAATCTTACAAAACAACCTTAACTAACTAAAAAACACTAATTACCAACTCATTGTTAAATTTATTTTAATCTTTATTTTACGGGATTATCACATTGGTTGTTACTACCTTTTGGTTATTCACAACAGCTTTAACAACATATACTCCCTGAGCTAAATTAACAGGTATCGTCGTAATGCTCTTTGCTCCAAATGGGTGTTTGCTTATAAACCTTCCTGCAACATCATAAAGCATTAAGTCTCCACGATCATTACTCATGTTTTGAACAAATATCGTTTTGCCTGAGCTATAGACTTTGATTTCCGGCTTACTATCTACACTATTCACATCTGTCTGAACACTCGAACTGGTTACTATCTTAAAGCGTGTAGTCGGTGAACTTGTTGATTGAGCAACAAATGAGTATTCCGTTCCACTTGATGTGATATCGGTTATTTTACCCGTTACATAATCCAACAGATAGAGCTTACCATATACTGATTGAACATTAGTATGTGTAAATCGAAGTGTATATTCAGTATCGGTACCAGCTTGGAATCCAAGTTCGGTATTGTTCACATCATTTACAGCATCAACCTGATAATTGCCATCAGATTCCTTAGCAAAAAGCTGAGGTACTAAAGCTGAACCAAACATCTTACGACCATCCCAGCTATTATCAAATTCATGTGTACAACTTTGATTTGTGAAAAGCCACATCCGATCACCTCCGTGAGCACCTTCAACATCAATGATACTATACACATAGTCTTTTGAAGTAGTACGACTACTTAAACGAACGCGTTGCATTTCAACATTTTTAGTTGCTACCGAGCTGTATGGCATTCCAAACGTTGCAGCAGGATCATTGCTCATGGCTTTTACCACAAATCCTTGCATCGATGGTATCTGAGCAGGAATTCCGCCCTCTCCTGCTACACTTGCAGGTGCCGATGTATATTGACCCGGATTGGAACCATTTGTTACGCCTACATGAGAAGCCCACTCATTCACGCTACCCGTATTGTAGAGATAAACTGTTGCTTCCGTCTGCGCTCCAAAGTTCAACTTAGTTATATCAACAGCTGCGGTATAAGGATTTGAAAGAACATGGTTACCTGGATTAACAACACCGCTTGTCTTTAGCAATGTTTGAGAAAGATCGGCATTCACCAATTCACCTGTTATTGTATATGTTTTAGCTGCTTCCTGAGCTATTTCATATCCTTTAAATGGCGACAGTATAGATGTACTGGTTTCTGCAATCCAATTCGATGTCGGTTGAGACTCTTCATAACGTCGGAGAATTGCTGCATCAAACGTAGGTGAAGCTAAAAGACTACGAACCGGAGAGCCAATGTATTGCCATTTGTATTTGTCCCCTGAAGAGTTTGTTTGATTCCAGGATGCTTTAGAATACATTTCGACCGTTGCTGGTACAGGTGCATTCTGAGCATTATTGAACACAAGCGTTCCATTAGCTAGATCAGAACTAGATTTTACAACCAAACCTGATACTCCTGCATTATTCGTAATACTTCCCGCCACAGTCAGCGATTTGGCTGCCGGAATTGTTACTACAGCTCCATTATTGATTGTCAGGTCATGAACCAAGGAATTATCTGCTGCAAGTGGCATATTAGTAGCCGTTGTAGGAATAATTGCATTTATTGTATTCGTTGGAACAACATTCGGCTTCCAGTTTGTAGCTGTATTCCAATCGGTACTGGTAGCACCAGTCCAAGTAGGAATTGTAAATGTTGCTACAACATTGGTTGGTTCTGTTAGTTTGAACGAATTACTTACAATGTCCACATGATTAGCTTGTAACGTATCTTGCACATACCCTAAACTTGGAGTTGCTGTTACGGCAAGTGTTGTACCATCGTAAATTAAATCACCACTGCTCACTGTTGCTGTACCATTCTTAACAAGCAACGTTCCATGTGTTGGTGCGGTAAAGGTGACTACAAAAGTTCCCGGAGAAACCCAATAATTATTAATAGTTCCGTTGATAGGGAATCCTGATGAATATAGATTTACACTAACCGGACTGCCCGAAGCTGTACCATTAGCAATCGCAATATTTGGTGTAGAAGCGTTATCCTGAGCTATCACAAAATATTGGATAGTATCACCTGCTACAACTTTACCTCCATTCAACTTCGAGTAATCAAGCGAGAATGAAAATGGTGATGCACTTCCTGTTGCTTCAACATATTTCCAACCAGCGGCATCATTACTATCCGTTTTTTTCTTGTAATAACAACGAGGTTTAGTTCCCGATAAAGTATTTAGACCGGTCGAGTTATTAATGACAACATTATTTAAAGCGACACCGGTTTTTGAAGTTGAATTTGCAATCGGATCATAGATAATATTAAATAAGCGAATAAATACATTATTCAATGTACCATAATTAAAGCCACTTCCAAGTCCTCCTCTATATATTGGATTGGCAGATGCCACTGAAGATTGTGCACTTGCCAAATTATATGTCTGACCACCACCATTACCACCATAGAAACGAATCAACGATGCTAATGCTAAATTAGATAAACTCATGTCAGCCAAATAGGTCTGTGAAAAACCGCCTGAAACACCTCCGTAGTAACGTGGAGTCCAAAGCGTATAAAAATCTTTTTGAACACTGCTGGCCAATTCTGCTGTACCACTACCTACACCACCATTATAACGCATGGCCAGCTTAGTAGCATTGTCGGACATAATAAGGTTAAGACCTGTTACCTGATTAAAGCCACTGGCTGAACCGCCGGCAAATATAGGATTAACTGCTGCTACAGATGACTGGGCTGTCGCCAGATTAAGTGACTGGCCACCACCATTACCACCGTAGAAACGGATCAGGGAGGCAAAAGCCAAATCGGATAAACTCATGTCAGCAAGATATATTTGTGAAAAACCACCTGAAACACCTCCGTAGTAACGTGGAGCCCAAAGCGTATAAAAATCTTTTTGAACACTGCTGGCCAATTCGGCAGTACCACTACCAACACCACCATTGTAGCGCATGGCCAGCTTGGTAGCATAGTCGGACATAATAAGGTTAAGTCCTGTTACCTGATTAAAGCCACTGGCTGAACCGCCGGCATATATAGGATTGACTGCTGCAACAGATGATTGCGCAGTAGTCAGATTAAGCGATTGACCGCCACCATTACCACCATAAAAACGGATTAAGGAAGCTAAAGCCAAATCAGACAAACTCATGTCGGCCAAATAGGTCTGCGAAAAACCACCTGAAACGCCTCCATAGAAACGAGGATTCCAAAGCGTATAAAAATCTTTTTGAACACTGTTAGCCAATTCAGCAGTACCACTACCAATACCACCATTATAACGCATGGCCAGTTTAGTGGCGTAGTCGGACATAACGAGGTTAAGTCCGGTTACTAAATTAAAGCCGCTGGCTGAACCGCCGGCAAATATAGGATTGACCGTTGCAACAGATGATTGGGCTGTCGTCAAATTGAGTGACTGACCACCACCATTACCACCGTAGAAACGGATTAGCGAAGCTATCGAAGTATTTGATAAGCCCATGTCGGCTAGATACGTTTGCGAGAAACCACCGGATGAGCCACCGTAATAACGTGGATTCCACAACGTGTAAAAGTCTTTTGAAACACTGCTGGCCAATTCGGCTGTACCGCTTCCGACACCACCATTATAACGCATGGCTAATCGAAGCGAATAATCGGACATAACAAGGTTAAGCCCGGTTACTTGATTAAAGCCGCTGGCTGAACCGCCGGCAAATATAGGATTAGTTGTTGCTACAGATGATTGAGCAGTAGCGAAATTAAGGGCTTGTCCACCACCATTACCACCATAGTAACGAGCCAAAGTGGCCATAGCTACTGTGGACAAAGGCATATCGGCAAGATAGGTTTGTGAGAAACCACCGGATGAACCACCATAATAACGTGGATTCCAGAGTGTATAAAAACTGCCTGACACACTTGTTGCCAACAGTGCATTGCCACTGCCGTTTCCACCCAGGTAGCGATAGCCTAACCTTATGGAATAATCGGACATAATAAGGTTGTTTCCGGCTAAGAAACTAAAACCACTCCCAGAGCCCCCTGTATATCTGTTACCATAGAGACTGACAACAGTTGAGCTAAGCCCCGAAGAACTTGCCAAGCCACAACCTCCTCCCGTCCCTCCGAGAAAACGTTCCCCACCTTGTCCGAAAATGAAGTTATTGAAGCAGCAAAGTGCTATCAGAAGAATAATGTGTAATTGATGTTTCATATCATTTGAAGATTAAATTCAAACATTCAGTTCTGTAAGTGAGCGAACAAGAGAATTTAGCTATGAGTCCCTGTTTTTCCTGAGTTTTTCGGGAATAAATAGGGATACGGGTTTTACTTTTATTAAAAGTATTAGTTTCTAAAAAGCAATAATAGATTAACTTCCAATCATTTAATAAAAAGAAAGCAGTATATAAACCAATTCTTATTTCCTATTCTATCGGCCTGGTTTTCAAACCTATGCCACTTTCCATCCCTGATCCATCTCTTAGAGAGAGGATCAGGAGGAAAAGGTATTAAGATCGGTATTTCGGATTAAGAAGTAAAATTCATTTTTATCCTTAATTTCCAAGCTGGTATTTTTACAAAAAACAACTTAGCTAGATAAAGCAAATATATAAGAACTTACTTCTGCAATTTATTTTTACATCATACTCTTAATTGCGAAGTATATCAAGGTGCTGTACGCACTCCACGACCACCATCATCTACATTACGAGTAGTTACATCCGTATTAGTTGCTTGTGAACGATCTGAGACACACATATACGAGTTGTTTGTATTAGTAGATCCACCTCTTCTTGCTCTAGCATCGGTAGGCCAGGCAACTGTAGGATTTCCATTGCTTAGCAATAATCCATTACCGTGAGTTCCACTATAAAAACGTGAACTTGTGGTAGAACCAACACTAACAGCCGTTTCCATTAAATTTCCGCTTAATTCCATAATACCCCAAAACGAAGCGCCACTAGATAAACGGTTGGTAGTTGGGGTGGCTGCAAAACCTACACGCATTGGACCACTTATACCATAGCCTAAGATATTACAATTTTGACCCGGCGTAACGGCTGTTTCAGTAGCCAGTCCACTATTGATATAAGATGCCACCGGCACGAATGTAGTTGTTCCCCATGCGTATTCATTCGGCACGGGAGTAACATTACCTCGGGCAGCTTTTTCGTACTCAAACTCCGTCATCGGGCGTAGCCCTGCCCAGCAGAGGTAAGCATACACATCATTTTGATTCAGATAATTACAAGCCAAGTGCAAACCATCGACAGCTTCGTTATACGTGCCATTTCCATTCATGTTACAAGTAAAAGTAAGCGGGGTAGATTCAACCGGATAAACCGAAGGCAGATAAATACCATTACGCCAGTTAACACCACCTGCATTACATACCGGATAAACATACCCACCATTACCGGTACCGGTGGTAGCACTCGTTACCCTACCGGCCTGTTGGCTACGACTAAGCGTATTGAGAAAATCGACATAACCTTTTTGGGTAATCTCATACTTCATACAATAAAATGCAGCAAAACCCTTAGGATATTCCGCCGGAAGGGCACTTGATGGACCAATAGTGGAAGTACCGGATGTACTGGTACCCCATAAGTTTCCGGCCGAGTTGGCTATTGTAATACTTGCTTCAGACGAAATGGTGAACGGTGTGGTAGCCCCCGAACTCCAAAGTCCTGCAGTAAACGAACCGGTTTCTGTTCCACCGGAACCCAGTTTGAATGCACCCTGCGGTACATACACCATTTCCAAACCAAACACTTGTATTTCGATGGGGTTGGTGGGATCAACATTGGTTCCAGCCAAGCTCCAACGGAGTTTTACACCCGTAAGAGTAGAAGTCCCCGCACCGGAATCGGCACGTTGGATAAACACACCCAAACTATCGGTTGGTTGTACCACCTCGAATCCACTGGGTATCTCGTGGTTTATTTTTGCAGCCAACTTGCAGGGTTTCCATGCATCGCTGGAATTCAACTTACGATATTTCACAAAAGCCCAGGCAGCATCCCAGTTATCGGGACTGAGTCCCTTGGTGCGGAAGCTATTATCCCACGTAATATCAAACTTCACCACAGCAAACCCAGCTGATGTATTCACACTATCCAGCTTAGCATTGCTTATGGTAAGATTATTGGCCATAACGGGTAGCGCAAGCAGAAATAGAAAAGCTACTACCCAGCGTTTTTTTAATATCTTATTCATATTATTATTTTATTAAATTTTATTATAAATAGTTAGAAGTTACAAGTCCTTCATTATCTTCAAATAGCTTCGAGACTCCCCCTGCTAACATAGGTCAGCTTACTCCCTCTCCTTAAGGATAGTGCTGGGGTGAAGTATGATAAATTATTCACCATAAACTGCTAACTTTCAACCTAATTTAAGGCGCTTGACGCACACCACGTCCACCATAAATACTACTACGAGTTGTATTGACAGCAGTGGCAAAAGTACGATCCGACACTTTTGCATATGAATTAGTGTCACTATAATTTCCGCCTCTAAAACCTAAACTAATAGCATTAAATGCAGCATTAGCATCGCCATTGGCAGCCAGAACACCATCGCCTAAAACATTAGTGACTGCAGTATAGTATATGGAGAGTGCACGTTCATATAAATTTCCACTCAGTTCCATAATACCCCAGTACGAACCGCCACTTTGGTAGCGGGTGGAAGTAGCCGTGGAAGCAAAGCCAACCCGTAGAGGTCCGGCAGAGTAGCTACTATTCGACACTATATTAGCCGCAGTATTGGTAGCTGTTTCAGTCTCTAATCCCGGATTGGTAACTGCTGTAGCTGAAATCGGATTTGAAGCTCCCCAGGCATAATCGTCAATGGTAGGATATACGGGACCCCTTGCAGCTTTTTCAAACTCAAGCTCGGTCATGGGGCGCAATGCAGCCCAGTCCAGATATGCTTTCAAATCCCATTCGTTCAAGTAATTACAAGCTATATTCATTCCATCTCCAGCTTCATTACCGACGCCATTATTATTAAAATCACAGATGAACGTTAGAGGTGCGGAAGTAGTCGGAATAGTAGCCGGATTACGTATGGCATTACGATATGACAAACTTGTATTATTCGATATGATAAAGTTATTAGCCGAAATATTAGCTGCACGAGTTGCCTGCTGTGTATAAGTTAGCGTGTTCAGAAAATCAACATAGGCTTTCTGGGTCACCTCGTACTTCATGCAGTAATAAGCATTGTATCCCTTCGGGTACGCTGCCGGTAACGTTCCGGTAGTAATAGCAGCGCTACCTGAATTAGAAGTACAATACAACTTACCGGATCCTGTACCTACAGTAATAGCTGCTTCGGAAGTAATCTGATAAGGAATGGAAGGACCCGATGCCCAACTACCATCGGTAAGCGAGCCGGTTTCAATACCACCGCTACCTACCCAAAACGGACATTGAGGTACATATACCATTTCAACGGCATACACCTGAAAATCGGCCACATTCACCGAGTCAAGTCCATCCGTGCCGTAGTCCCAGCGAAGTTTTGTACTGGTAAGGGTGCTGGTACCTGTACCAACCGCCGAGCGATAAAGAAAGATTCCTTTATTATCCGTTGGCTGTGTACCTGTAAAGCCGTTAGGTATCACATGGCTGGCAGTAGTACCCAATGTACCATGCGAAAAGCCCAGGTTAATATCACCACTTTTGCGGTATTTCACAAATACCCAGGCAGCATCCCAGTTTTCCAATGTGCCATTCGTTAACCTGAAGCTGTTATCCCAGCTAAGGTCAAATTGCACAACTACATATTTGTTTGCGCTGTTTCGTTGAGCCACTGAGATATTGCTCACCTTGATATTGTTTGCCATAACCGACAAACCCGGCAGCAACAGCAACAAGGCCGCAACGCATATTTTTTTTATTGTATTCATATCTATCGTTTATTAATTGTGAATTGTGAATTATCTATTCCTCCCTCTTCTCGAGGAGAGGGCTGGGGTGAGGTCTATCAAGGTGCTGTACGCACACCACGGCAACCGTAATTCCAAACATTCCAGCTAGTATTTACATAGGAAGCATTCACCCTGTCAGAGGTACGACTACAAGCAACAGCATTAGCAGCACTACCACCTCTCATTCCTGGATTTGGCCATCCGGTATCGGTTGCACCCATTACCGTAAGTTTACCATCGCCATGGAGAGTGCTTGTAAAGAAACGATTGTCGGTAAGTCCCACACTCATACACGGTTCCCACAAATTATCGCCCATGTTTTGGATGCCCCAGAAGGTAGCACCACTTTCGGCACGGCTACTGGCCGGATTGGCAAACATACCTACACGAAGCACAGCATTATAATTACCATCCACATTACAATTGGCAGCCGGATTTACAGCTACTTCGTTTACCATACCATTGTTGCTTGGACTGGTCAATGACACATAATTGGTGGTTCCCCATACATATTCGTTGGCTAGCGGAGTGGCATTGCCACGGCAGGCTTTTTCATATTCCAATTCGCTCATAGGGCGCAAGCCCGACCAATCTAAATAAGCCAAGGTAGAAGCATTGCTCAAATAGCCACAAGCTTTCTGCTGTCCATCATCGGCTTGGTTAGAGCTTGAAAAATCAGCAGCTACTGATCCATTCACATCATTTGCAAAAACTATTGGGGCCGGTCGGGTAGCAAAATTGTCCAAACAACGGATACCATTTTGATAATTGCGACTAGCCTGATCTATACTCATTACGTAACGGAAATTATAGTACCAAGTTCCATCGTAATAACTTGGGTTATTGCCCATTATGCCACCATTGCCATTGGCATTGCGCCACCAAAGGTTTGTACGGTAATTCTGCTGACGACGAGACAAACTATTCAGAAAATCTACATACGCTTTCTGTGTCAATTCGTACTTCATGCAATAAAAGCCCTGGTATCCTTTAGGAAACTCGGCCGGCAATGTACCCACCGCACCGATAGTATTATTACCGGATGAACTGCTGCCCCATAATGCGCCGGCAGCATTATTAATGGAAAGACTGGCTTCGGAAGTAATTGGGAAAGGAGTACTTAAAGAAGCACCTGTACCAAATGCTCCACTCTCGGCACCGCCCGAACCTACTTTAAAAGCTCCGGTAGGGACATATACCATTTCCAGTGCAAATACTTTTACATCAATGGGGTTGGTTGGATCGAAACTGGCAGAACCGGAGTATTTCCAACGAAGTTTACAACCATTAAGGGTAACGGTTCCGCTGCCCGGAGTTTTGCGTTGAATAAACACGCCCATACTGTCAGCCGGTTGTACAAACTCATAGTTGTCTGCATCAGGCAACGAATGGTTAGCAACAGCATCCAGTTTACAATGATCAAAAGCACTGTACGAATTGGTTTTGTTGAATTTCATAAATACCCAGGCAGCATCCCAGTTATTTGGACTGAGACCTACCGTACGGAAGCTGTTCTCCCATGTAATATTGAAGGTTACTTCAATAAATTTATTAGCATCGTCGCGTGCCGTAATGGCCACGTTGGACACCGTGATATTATTTGCCGCCAGCGGCATGGCCAGCAAAACAATAGCCGCTGCTGTCCATATTTTTCTAAATATTAGTTTCATATAATGTATGATTTTATTGACCCTTTAAATTCTAACATCACCTTACTCCCCGAATCTCATCCCAACCCTCTCCTTTTGGAAAGGGAGGAAGAGAAAAAGAGAAAAGAAAAAAGTAGAACTTAAGAAGTTTATATATTATGAATTATAAATTATGAATCAAAAGGAAGTCAAATACTATTAACTGATTTTAAGGTGCTGTCCGCACGCCACGTCCTCCCATCTGCCAACCCATATTATTTCCTGTGATATACCCCCAGTTTCTGTCGGATATACATGCGTTAGGAAAATTGCGTTGACAATCAGATCCTCTCCATGCCGATCCGTTTCCGGAAGTGGTTGGCCAGTTAGCTACATTACAATAACCATTGGCATCCAAAGTTCCATCACCATTAATGCCGGTAAAAGAACGTCCTTCTGCGTATGAACTCACACAAAAATCAAACAGATTGCCGCTAAGCTCGGTGATGCCCCAGTAACCAGCACCACTCTGTGCACGGGTGGAAGTGGAGGTAGTGGCAAAGCCGACACGAACCGGTCCACTGTATAAAAAATTACAATTAGCTCCGGCATTGGATGCTGTTTCGGTGGCTTTACCGGCATCGGTCAAACCGGTAAGTGTTGTATAAGTACTAGTTCCCCACGCATATTCGCCTGGAGTAGGATACACCGGTCCACGGGCTGCTTTTTCAAACTCCATTTCAGTCATCGGACGTAAACCAGCCCAGTCCAAGTAGGATGATATATTAATCCAACCAAGGTAACCACAGGCAATACTAAGTCCATCGGTAGCAGCATTAGGCACTCCATCTCCGTCATAGTCGCAGTAGAATGTTGCTGGAGTTGGTGCTGCAGGCAATGTAGCATCGCAGCGAATACCGTTACGATATGTCATAGAAGCACTGTTGCACATTACGTATCGGTTGGTAACCGAAGTAGCTGTAGCGATACCCCCTGTATTTACCATATTACCTTGTTGTACACGATTCAGTGTATTCAAAAAATCAACGTATGCTTTTTGGGTAATTTCATGCTTCATACAATAGAAAGCGCCATACCCTTTGGGATAAGCAGCAGGTATTACTGTGGTATTCATATAATTACCACCATAAGCCCAAAAACTTCCATTCGCGTTAGCCGGTGTAATGGCAGCTTCTGAAGTGATTTTAAATGGATTGTTATAGGTATCGGGTAGTCCTCCATTGCCAAAAGGATAAGTTTCATTATCACTTTCATCTCCTACCCAAAATGAGCTGGTAGGTACATACACCATTTCGGTGGCAAATACTTTCAAGTTCACGTTAGTGGTAAGATCCACTCCATCGGCTCCATACTCCCAGCGTAGTTTCACACCCGTAATCGTAGTCGTACCGTTTCCAGTAGCACTACGGTACAGAAAAATACCTTTGTTGTCCGTCGGCTGGGTGCCGGTAAAACCTGTAGGGATAGTGTGGTTAGTTGCAGCACTAAGCGTTCCGTGATAGAACCCCATGGCTTCGTTACCCACTTTTTGGAATTTAAGGAATACCCAGGCGGCATCCCAGTTTTCCAAACCACCTGTTCCATTGCGGAAGCCATAGTCCCAAGTAACATCGAATTGTACAACAGCATATTTACTTGCGTCGTTTCGTTGAACAATGGAAATGTTACTTACCGTAATGTTACTGGCCGAAGCACCTTCCGCTATTAGCAGAACAGCTATGACCACAAATTGCAGAATACGTAATAAGCGATTCATAAATTTTTTTTTTAGGGTTAATAATATATTGAATCTGTTTTTAAAATAAAATTATATTTCAAGCTAAATCATTAGTGGTATTATAAGACTGTATGAGTTTATATTCAAGCACTTTAACCCAATTATGTTTAGTATTATATATGGATAAAGGGTTGCTCCGAAGCCACCTCTGATTTACTTATGCAAATTAAAGGGGTATTTTAATTGTAAATTCAAATTTTTATTGACATTAGTCAAGAAGTGTTGTTTTGCGGGAGAAGGCTGAGCTGATAATCAAAAGCGACAAAGAGTTAATTACTAAATCGAAGTTATACCTGCCATTATAGAAGTTAGCAGGTTTCTATAAAATGAATATCCGTTTTGTTGTCTACTTATAATTTAAGGAAAGTATATGTCGGTGCGCTGCACCTCTTTTGATTCTACTCTCTTTGTTCTAGAAAGATTTTGGTGCTCCGCACCTTAATTGGCGAGAAAACCCAAAGAGACAGCATCCAGAGATATTTGTAGAAACGTTATCATTGTTGAATCATGAGGTACAGTGCACCAAACTATTTATGTCTTGATTCAATTTATACAAATTGGTTATCACTCTGTGGCTAAATAAAGTGCAGAACACTGTAGTATTTATATAGATAAGACAAAAAACTAAACCTATAGTACAAACCACCAAACTATTTGTATTGAATTTTAATCGCACAACGGGTTATTATACTCTGCTATCGTCTGACTTTTCCTCCTACGGTGTACCTTGGCAGCATTTCCATAAAGACTGACGGAACTTCGGTGTGCACCGAAACAACTTCAAGGTACACCGGAACAATCCCGGTGCGCACCGAAGTTGTAATAGTCAACACCCGAACTACTTCCAGATACACCGAAGACTCTACAGTGCGCACCGGAATGGCTGCAGTGTGCACCATAGGTCTGGCAGTGTCCTTTGAGGATTCACGGGTCATGACCGTTCAAACTGTAGTGTCTTTTAAAGTCTATGCAAAGAACATTTTGTAAGCAACAGCTGACTTCTTACTTGTAACGGTTTACAAGTAGATTAATACAACTAACTTCTATTCTATTAAAGTGCTTACCCGGCTTGTATTTTATGCGTTTACAGGGATTGTGCACCTCCAATTACCTTTTATTAGAGTCTTATAAATTGAAGTAGTTTTACTTTTTACAGAAGTAACTTTCTGGGGGTTTCGTGAATCAACAATAAATTATCAAAAATGACATCACAATATAATTCGAGATAACTTTATTATAATTTTGAAAAAAGATTTAGCTAACGCCAATTTTCAGTTACCACTTCGAAAAAGTTCGTGGACAACAATGATTCAATATATGGAGCGAGCAGCATCTGTTAGCAGCGCACCTTTTATTATTTTAACCGTAAGTCGTCCGAATATACTTTGTTTTGTTTCTAAACATTCTTCAGCTAGTTTAGCCATTTTCGCAGCGTCATTATATTTTTGAATCAGACATCTACATATTGTAAGTTCAAAAGTATCTAAATTGAATTCAAAATCAAAATTAAATTCAAATTGATTCTCAATTGAAGCTAAGTTGCCAACTACTTTTCTGCCAACTTGACATTTAAAGTAAATACCATCAACTAATTCGCTTGCAGAAACTTTTTCCACTAGTTTTTCGTTGTCGAAAACATAAATACAATCATAAGTTCCAGCAATAAAATAGTCCG
>Ga0302293_10001002_pt1 | contig 14447 bp, 6 predicted proteins | sample III_Fen_N2_2_FD_198758 | JGI IMG/M metagenome (GOLD analysis project Ga0302293, IMG submission 198758) | Peat permafrost microbial communities from Stordalen Mire near Abisko, Sweden - III_Fen_N2_2 | ecosystem: Environmental > Terrestrial > Soil > Wetlands > Permafrost | place: Sweden: Abisko...
CCCAAGAAATGAGCCAACGCCATAGCCAATGGATTTGCTTGCCGATCCACTCGCGTCGATGTCGTTCGCAAGGCGATAACTGGCCGAAGTGGACTTAGCCGCATTCGCGGTGACAGTCATCGAAACCTGTTGCAGATCTGCCATATCCTCAATCAGATAGGGCAAGGCTTCTGAACCTGTTCCTCCACCAAAATTTCCACCACTTGCCAAGGCCGATGTGGCCCAAACAAGAGCCAAACCTAAGGCACGATATTTAGTTCGCATACAACCTCCATTGATGATTACTCAATGGAACTTTAGGTATGCCTGCCACAAGCGACTACAAAATCTCACGGCAAATAACGGCAAAACAGGAGTCTTCAATTTCTGAATAAATTCGAGGAATTGTGCAGAAATGCAAAGAACATTCAACCCAATTTTCTAAACTCTTCGAGCAGTTCAATGATCTTTGCGCGTTGGGAAAGCTCGCGATCAGACTCGCTGAGTACATATTCCACCGTTTGCACCACATTATCCCAGCGTGGGTTCTTGGGCAAACTCGCTGGCAAAAGGTATTTATCTAAGGTGCGTGTTCGCATCCATCCATCCGCACTCATCTCGACATTCCATAGGCGCGATTCGCGTGCAAGGTCAAACTTCGATTTCTTAGTGAGTTCTTGCCAATACGCTAAAGCTGCCTGCATAAGTGCGGGGGCAAGAATCCTCTTTTGGGAAAGCGTGTCTGAATATATGCGCAAAGCAGTTTGGGAAAGCGCTGATTCGATCTGCACCAGTTCGGTCGAAACATGGTGGTATGCAGACATCGCAAGCATGCTAGAAAGTTTTTGCAGGCGAATCCGATTGTGCTGTAGACTCGCCACAAGCTCTTGCGCGCTCTGAAACCCTGCCGATTTATTTGGCCACGAAACCAAATAGAGCCAAAGGGATTCATCTCCCATTTCTAGCATGGATTTTGTGATGGTTTCGCCTAACACACCGGTCACGGATTCCTCTGCGACGCTTGCAGGAAATACTTTGGAAATGGAGGTGTGCAACAAATGTTCAGCGGAGCCATAAGAAGCATAGAAAGGCTGATTTCCGTAAATCAGAATACCCTCTTCATTCGTGGCAGCCACAGCATTGGGCAACTTGTCAAGCATACCTTGTAAGCGCAATTGGATGCGACGAAGTTCACGCTCACGCTGCGCCTGGGTTTCCAATTCAAAGGACGCCATGCGAACATTGGCCACTGCTTGCACAAAAGTTCTTGACAACAGCATCGACTGCAGAACCAACACAATCAAAGCGGTAACCGTGATCGAAGGAAATGTGCGAATAATCCCCGTACCATAGAGTACTTCATTGACAATGCTCACACAAATCAACCCATAGGCAACTAGGTACAGGCGCGAATCAGCAACGCCCTTGCACACCGCAACCACCGCGTAAAAGAAATACAAGAGCACACCAAAAGCAGCAGACGCCTCCCAAAGCAACGCCGCGTAGGTAAAGATTGGTGCAGGCAAAACAAAGCTTCCAAGCAACAACAACATATTGAAGCCAACATACAGGAACGAAGGCTTGCGCGGAACAATTTTTGGAAACAAATACACATGGGCAATCGTAAAGAATGAAATTCCGAAAACCCCTGCATATTCAAGCCGTAGCAGTGTCTCTGCCCCCAAACCTGGGAAAATATTCATGAGCAAAAGAGAGTGCGTGGCCAGTATTCGCAAGGCAAAGAATAAATAGCAACCCATAAATAGCAGCGCCGTTTTTTCGCGATGCAAAAAGAATAAAGCCAGATGATAAAAGCCAAACAGCACTAACGCACCCGTTATAAAAGCATCCCATGCGATTGCCTTATTCTGCTCTGCATTCAGCACAGCCAATGGTCCAATCAACACCTCTTGGGATAGACCTCCACTTCGATGTGTAAAGTTTGACACATGGAAAACCAAATCCAACCGATCCCCATAATTTCCAAGGGATACGGTAACCGGTTTGTACACAGCATGCGAAGTGGATGCAGTCGAACCTAGCGTACCATTCGAAGCAATGATATGCCCATTGGCATAAAGGGTATAAGCCGAGCGTGCGTGATTTAAGGACAGTGCCAAATCAGGGGGAGGGTTCACAATCGTTACGCGGTAAGTCGCCACACCACTTCCACTACGCCCATTCTCTTGATTATTCCAAGACCCTGGCACCCGCAAATATTCATAGTCCGCGGTGTCTAATGGTGAAAGGAAAGCCCCCCAATGAAACTTCCACAACCCGTTCAAGGCAAGTGGCGCCGTAAGCTCCGCGTTATGCAAATCCACCACGCCATGTTGCACCACAGAATCCTCTGTATGAACACAACCCACCAGCACGGCAAGCAGTAGCAAAGTCCATATTCGCGCAGCAAAAACAACCATGGCAAAAACCTAGGAAAAGATTATGAGGGGCGGGAATAGTGGAGAGTGGAGCGAAGTGTAAAGAGGAAAACACGCATCGACAATTACCTAGTGAGGAACGATGAGCGCGAAAGTGATGAGTGGAATACATGCAGCAAGTCACCATCGCAATCAAAGTCATCCCCACGTCCCTTTTCATTCCTGCGTCCCTTTTGTCATTCCGCGTCCCTTTTGTCATTCCCGCGCAGACGGGAATCAGCGGTGAGAGGTGCACAAGTAAAGTTACGGAGTTACGATGATTCCCGCTACGCGAGAATGACTCAGAGAGTGGGCGCCATGGACTCGTGCAAAGACAAAGCCCACAAAAAAAAGCCCCCGATTTCTCAGAGGCAGAGACGAAAATTTTTCGAGCGAGGGGGGTGCAGTGGCGCAGTAATGCGCCGCCGCAGCCGAAAAATTATTTGGCGGTCTTGGCTGGGAAGCGCTTAGTCCACCACAGCACGAATGGAGACGCAATAAAGATCGAAGACCAAGTACCGACGATGACACCGAAGCTCATCACAATACCGAAATCCTGAATGCTTGCGCCGCCGCTAACTCCGAGCACCATGGTCACAAAGAACACCGTCAAGGATGAAATAATCGTTCTGGAGAAGGATTGGTTCACAGCCTCGTTGATCTTCATTTCGAAATTATCAGTGCCATGCAGCTTAGTGTTTTCACGGATTCGGTCATAGACCACCACGGTATCACTAATTGAGTAGCCGATGATCGTCAGCACCGCCGCAATCAAGGTTGCATCGATTGGCAAACCGAGCAAAGAGATTAGACCCAAGCTGATCAAGGTATCATGCATCAGCGCAATCACGGCACCAAAGCCGAAGCCCAAGCCGAACTTACCAAAGCGGAACCAGATATAGAGCGCAATCACCAAGCAAGCGGCCAGCACCGACAAGATCGCGTTGATGGTGAGTTCCTTGGAGATCGAAGGACCCACAAGTTCTTCGTTAATGATCTCAGCCTGCAGATTTGAAGTTTGCAGAGCAGCGGTCATTGTTTTGCGAATGCTGTTTTCGGCAGAAGCATCACCCTTAATGGTAATCAAGTATTGGTTCGCTTGTGTGCCACCAACGGTACGCACCTTAGCTTCCGTAACGCCAACCTTCTTCAACGCACCTTGCAAATCCAAAGAATGATGCGCTTGGTCTTGGAACTGAACAGTCAACACCTGACCACCCGTAAAGTCAATGCTCTTATCGAAACCCTTGGTCAAGCAAAGAATGGTCGATGCAGCGAGCAAGAAGAGAGACACACCCACGAAGATGTGCTTCTTAGGCATCACAGGCAGGTTCGCATGGTTCAGGAAGTTCAAGCCCTTACCGACGTTCAGCTTGTTGGCCTCGGAGCGATTGAGCATGCCATCAAAGATCGAGCGAGTCACTGTAAGAGCAGTAAAGAGCGAAGCCGCGATACCGATCATCAGAGTCAAACCGAAACCCTTCACCGAGCCAGTACCAATCTTATAGAGGATCAACGCAGTCAAGAATGTTGTAACGTGAGAGTCGATAATGGTATTGAAAGCGCGTTCGTAACCAGCAGACACCGCAGCACGAGCCGCCTTGCCAGCGCGCTGCTCTTCACGAATACGTTCGTAGATAATAACGTTCGCGTCCACGGCCATACCGACCGTCAGCACCATACCCGCGATACCAGGCAGTGTAAGGGTTGCATGGAAGAGCGACATGATCGCACCCACCAAGACCACGTTGAAGAGCACAGCAATATTAGCGATCACACCCGCGACATGATAATAGAGCATCATGAACACAAGCACGAGGCCGATACCCACCACAGCCGAAATAATACCATTGCGGATATTGTCTTCACCCAAGGAAGCACCCACGGAGCGCAGTTCCACAATTTTCATAGGAGCAGGCAGAGCACCCGCACGCAGCACAACGCCGAGCTGCTTGGCTTCGCCCATATCCTTAAGGCCAGTAATCTGAGCGTTACCATCCGCAATACGGTCGCGAATCACAGGGGCACTAATGACTTGGTTATCGAGCACAATCGCCATTTGGCGACCAATGTTGTTACCCGTGACCGAAGCAAACTTCTTAGGACCAAGCCCCTTGAACTTCAGGTTCACACCAAGTTCGCCGTTGGTGAGGCCACCTTGAATGCGATGAGGAGAAGCATCGGAAACTTCCTTGCCATCCATTTCCGCGCGGCGCTTCAGCATATACAGCTTCTTCACCTTGTCGCCGTTCTGCAGCACTTCGAAGCCATGACCCCAAGCGAACTGCACATCGAGAGGAATCACAGCCTGCATCGCAGGATTATCAAGCACGCGTTGAATGCGAGCCACATCGCCCTCGGCTACAGCGATATCGCCACCGAGCTGACGGAGCATCGAAGTGAAAGGACGTTGCTTGAAAGCAGCGAGGTCTTCGGTAAAGCGAGATTGGCTAGAAGTGTCTTTCTTAGAAGAATCAACCGTCGCCGTCGCCAAAGCAACCTTCGAGGTATCCTTCTTGGTCGAATCCTTCAGAGCCGAGCCACCGAGCATCAAGTCCGCATCGGAAGTAGGCTTCTTGGCGAGAGCAGAATCCGCCTTGACCTTCGTCGTATCTAAAGCCTTGGCGGTATCCGCGATCAGACCAGACTTGCGCTTTAAATATTCATCGATGAGGTTCAAGACCTGCACAAAGCGATCTTGCTTCACCACGAGTTTGAATTCGAGCAGCGCGGTTTCACCGATCAAGCCCTTGGCCTGCTCAGCATCCACACCAGCGAGTTCGGCCACCACGCGGTTCGCGCCCGAAGGAGTGATTACCGGTTCGGATAAGCCGAATTGGTCAACGCGATTGCGGATAATTTCGAGGGAACGCTCTTGCACATCGGCGGCATCATCGGGCTTTAAGCCAGACTTATCAATCTCGACCACGATGTTCGTTCCGCCAGCAAGATCCAAACCAAAGTTGACCGCTTTGGCCACATCCTTGGGGTTTTGCTTCATGAACTCTTGTTTCACATCGCCCGAAAGACGATGCAACTTAATTGACGGCCAAACGCTCCAAAGCGACAGCGCCAATACGACTAAAATGAGTATGCCACGCGAACCAATGCCATTTTTCATACACGAATTCCTCTAGGAATGGGGGCAAAAGTTAGTTTATTCACCCAAGTTTGCCAAAAAGGTTTGCACCACCGCCCATTTTTTCCTCTGGAATACGCGTCCCCCTGCAAATTGCATGAACTTTTCCCACTTGGCGCATCTGCCAAGGGCAAGCCTCTAGCGACCAACAGCACGCAGCAGCCGAAGCGTCTGCGCCTTACAAGTCACGATCCTTTGCGCAAAGACAACACAAGTGGAAGCTGCAACATCTCACGCACACAAGGCATTTCAAAATGCATGGCTAGTGGAGAGTGGAGAGTGGAGAATAGCTACGTCTCGCGTTTCTTGAATTCACCCGCGAGATGCTCGCCCAAAATTTCTTTTACCATTTTCAACTTTTCGCTAATCTCATAACTCATATCTCGTATCACCGATACACCAATCCAAGCGAGACTAGCATTTCAATAAGCTTGTCGCGGAAAATTGGCTTAGACAAGTAGCCATCGCATTGTTCACGGAATGCCGTAAACACGTTCTCTTTGTCGCTAAGTGCTGTAGTCATAACAATGCGAGCGCGAGCCACGGCACCAACCGTACTGTCTTCGTTTTCACGAATGCGACGCAAGACCTCATGGCCATCGAGCCCAGGCATCATGATATCAAGGCAAATTAAATCATAGGGCCTACCATCGGCGCGACTTTGTGCGTAAGCGACCATCGCTTCGTTGCCATCCACAGCCACATGGCACTCCCCAAATGGAGCTAGCAATTTTTGCAGCAGCAACCGGCAGGTGAAATCATCTTCGACAATCAGAGCTTTCATACTTTCCCCTTTTTACAATGAATACTTTTCCGCAAAGACCGATTGCAATTGGTGAAGCCTCTCCACCAGTGTGGAAAATAACTTTTGCAAATCCTCGGACTTTCTTTCTTTGCCAGCAATTTCAAGATCACGAGCAGCGGTCGACATTAACTTCGCACCAATGTTAGCCGAGGCTCCTTTGATCGCATGTGCAGCAAGCTGAATCGCCTTAAAATCCAAGTCCGCAATGGACTGTGCAATATCTTGCACGCGCAAAGGAATATCATCGTTAAAACCTTGCACTACTGCCAATGCGATTTCTTGGTCGCCAGCAATGCGTCCCATAAATTCAGCCTCTGCAAAAACTTCATCTTTATTATCGACATCAATTATCTCTGTGCTTTTGACTTCCGTATTTCCAAAACAACGTGCAAGCACATCTTCGAGATCTCTTGGCATCACAGGCTTCGCTAGATATTCATTCATGCCGCTAGCGATACAAATTTCACGATCACCTTGCATGGCATTGGCTGTCATCGCAACAATAGGAACCCGTGAATTCAAAACCGATGCGCCGCCTTTGCGAATTGTACGCGTAGCCTCAAAGCCATCCATCAAGGGCATTTGGCAATCCATAAGCACAAGATCATAGTTGGTTAAAGCCAGCGCCTGCAAGGCTTCCAAGCCGTTTGAAACAACATCCACTCGATACCCCATTTTACGCAGCAACGTTTTAGCGACCAGTTGATTGGTTAGATTATCTTCGGCAAGCAGTATGTTTGCATCTTTGCGCATCGATTCCATGGCCACATGACGAGTCACCAAATTGCGCGTTGCTTGTGGTGATTGCTGCTTTTGCCCCAACACAAGAGAAATGCATTCACGCAGTTGTCCATGCCGAATAGGTTTGGTTAAAAAGCCCACAAAGCCAATTTCTTCTAAGCGATGCGCATCTCCACGGCGACCAAAGGATGTCAGCAAAATCAAAGCCGTGTCTACGTAATTTTCGTTCGAACGAATGCTGGCACCTAGGTCTTCTCCATTCATTCCGGGCATCTGCATATCGAGCAATGCGATCTGGAATGGCTGCCCAGCTTGATATGCGCTATCCATGGCACGCAAAGCCTCGTCACCACTTTCGGTCTCTTGCGCTTCGCATCCCCATTGGGAAAGCAGTGTTGTTAGCAACAATCGATTGGTCGCATTGTCATCGACAATCAACACGCGCACTCCATGTAAATCAGCACGCCTTGACTCTAACCGTTCCGCTACAACTTGCAAAGTAATGTCGAAGTAAAAGCGCGAGCCCTCACCTTCTTTGCTTTCTACTCCAATACTTCCACCCATTAGATCGACCAGTTGCTTGCAGATCGCAAGCCCTAAACCCGTTCCACCATATTGGCGCGTGGTCGAAGCGTCTACTTGCGAAAAGGCCGAAAACAAGCGACCAATGCGATCCGTTGGAATTCCAATTCCCGTGTCGCGCACTTGAATATGCAAGTCAACATGAGAGTCGATTTGCATTAGGGAACGCACTTCTACAACAACCTCACCCACCTTGGTAAACTTGATTGCGTTGCCCACGAGGTTCACCAAAATTTGTCGCAACCGCCCTGGATCTCCGCGCAGTGTTTCGGGAATATTCGGATCAATAACGCAACCCAGTTCAATGCCTTTTTCAAAAGCTCGGTAAGCCATGAGCTCGATCACGTCATCAAGGGTTGTGCGTAAATCAAAATCCAACATTTCGAGATCTAATTTTTTCGCTTCGATTTTCGAGATGTCTAAAATGTCGTTTAACAAAGCAAGCAAGCCTTCGGCACTACTGCGCACAAGGCTCGCATATTGGCGCTGCTGCTCATCAAGATTCGTGTCGAGCAATAATCCAGTCATACCAATTACACCATTCATGGGTGTGCGAATTTCATGGCTCATGTTCGCAAGGAACTGACTCTTAGAATGATTTGCTGCTTCTGCCTGTTCTGCTAATGTATGGGCGTGGGCGGCAACATGTTGTAAATCTTGGTTTGCCATCGCAAGCTCTAGGCTTGAACGCGATCTGCGAATTGCCATTCCGATAATATCGGCACCGGTCGCAAGGATCGAGATCTCTACGCTAGACCAGTCTCGCTCGTTCTCATAGTCCTCAAGGCAAAAGAAGCCATAGAATTCTTGGTCGATTTGGATAGGAAGCAAGGCAACTGATTTTGTTCCACGTGCAATTAGGCGCTGAGCAAGCGAATCTGGGAAAATCTTAACTAGTCCATGAATTGGTTTATGTGCAAGTAACATTTCTAAGAACGTTTGCCCTAACGTGGTGTACGGAATATTTTCTGGAAACGTGAAACGGACATCGAGATGCGCACATGTCGGAGATTGCCATAGATACTGCGTGCTGTAGAGAAGAGTTCCCGTTGTTGAATCCACATGATTGCGCAGCACAAATGCTCGGCTGACTCCCAGCGCTTCTCCCAATTTCTTCAATGCTTCCGGAGCCGTTTCATCAAGGGCTGAACCCGACAGCAATGAAGCCGCCATTCCAGTCAAACCAACCATCAAGCGATCTTGCTTTGCGAGTTCTTCTTGCGCAATAAAGTGTTTTGCATTGACCAGAGTAAGCTCAATCTGATCTGTCACATGCGTGATAAAGTCAATCTCTTCGCGCTCCCAATTCGTATGGCTAGCCTGGTTATCGGCTTTCAAATAGCCATGGACTTCATTTCCCTGCTGAATTGCCGCTAGCACAACTTGGTCTAAAACGATGATTCTCTCTGTGCTTAAGCGTGCTAGTGTTGCCGCAAATTCTGACTCAACAAATTCAGCCGATTGTCGTCCTAAAGACCCAAGGCATTTCAAGCTTGTTTTAGTTTCGTCCATAAGCCAAATGCTTATGTTTTCTACCCCTAGCGCCTTCGCTGCAACCGGCAATAACCAATGAGCGTATGCTTGCATTTCACCTGCATGAACCAATGGATGAGTTGCAATAGTAATGAGTGTCCGTTGCAGATGCATGCTACGCAAGGCTTGAACTTCGCGCTGGTGTTCGGCTTTGCGAATTTCGGTTACATCGATAAAAACGCTAATAATTTTTCCAGATCCACCCATGCCGGAATGCAGATAGCGCACAGATAACATGCCCACGAACATCTGTTTTGACTTGGACAAAAAGGAAACATCGACATTGGATAGTTCTTCTTTTTGAGAAAGAACGGTGCTCATTTCTGCACGCATCTTTTCTGATTCAAAGATTCCGAGTTCTATGCTAGAACGACCGATGCATTCTGCCTTCGTAAACCCAAGCTTATTACAGAAAGCTGCATTTACGTTGTGGATGATTCCTGTATTCGCGTCGCTCACGGAAATCAAAGCGGGACTTAAATCAAAAATTTGCGAAAATAATTCTTGCGATACTTTGAAGTCGGTCAAATCCTTGCACTCGCAGAAATAGGCTTGATCGCCATCCCAAAGCCCATCACAAAGGGTTGTCTCCATAGGAATCAACGTTCCGTCTTTGCTGCGGAAAGGTAGTGAGCTCGCAGTCAATTCTTTCGAAATCATCTGTTCTAAATTTTGGATTGCCTGCTGCAAATGTTCGGGCATGTGGAGAAATGAAAAGTGTTTTCCGACCAATTCCCACTCCATGTATTGCAACTTCTCGCATGTGGTTCCATTCACAGCAAGGATATAGCCACGCGGGTTTAACACCACTCGACAATCCATGGATACATTGAAAACGGTCTGCCAATTTTGCGCAAGGCGTTCGCGTGCTTGTTCTGCGCAGCGTTGTTCTGATATATCGATAAAGGATTCAAGGATGCACGCGCGCCCACCCACAACACTCGTTGTAACTGATTTTAAAACAGGAATTTCGCGACCATCAAACAGTTTGAGCGTAGACTCTCCTGCGCCCATCTCGGTTACTCCCTCTTGGCTCCCCAACCCAGACACTTCTGTATATAAATGTCCCACAAGGTTTTCTGTATCTTGTCCAAGAAGACTCAAGGCCTTGGGATTAATTTGCACAATGCGCTGCGTTTCTACGTCGATCACGACTACGCCAATTTCGATGGAATCCATAATATTTTCAAGCTGCATTTCGCGATCGCGCAAATCCACCGTTCGTTCCTTGACTCGCTCTTCAAACATCGACGCTCGCTTACGAAGTCCATTCACTAATATCGTTGCGGCCAACGTGCAGAGGAACCCTAAGATCGAAACCCACAACCATAACTCGCTTGCAGAATCGATAAAGCTTTTCGTTGGAGTTGCAATTAACGCAAAGGCTTGACCGTTCATGAAAATTGGTGTGATCGCGTTGAACGCTGCAAACTGTTGCGAGCCTTTTGTGATAAGGGATCCCACGGTATCTGGTTCAGGGCGGCGCGAACTTCCAAGACTCACCAATTCAAGATCCAAATAATCCCCTTTTACATGCATCCCCCGCACTGAGCCCTGCAATGTCGCTTGCATACGCAGAACTCCAAGTGCAAAGCCACGGATATGCGAGCTTCCATTAGAATACACGGGGTCAAAAAAGAGCATGCCTTTCTGTGTCTCTGTTTCTTGCACTAAGCTTAGCGGTGACGAGCCGGAAGGCAGGCGCAAACGCAAGCATTCTTGAATCGCTTTTAAGCGACGGCTCTCACTTCCGAGATTGAATCCCTTCGCCTTTTCGTTACCCGCCAAAGGAACAATCCATTGCACAGGGAAAGGCCCTTCAGCAGCTCCTCCAACGACATTCTTCGCATTTTCGCTATAGGGTCCCTTGTTATAAAGCGCCTCATTGTAGGGAACCCATTCCCACGCTTTTGCAGTAGAGGATTCCATGAAGGAAGTAACAAATTGGGTAAATGCACTCTCTGTTAATTGAGGATCTATTTCGAGAAAATGGGATAGGTGAGCTAAATCTTCTTGAAACGAAAATACATGCCGCCGCACATAAGAAAAGTGTTCCTCTGCGATGCTACGAAACTGTGCTGGTAGAGTTTGCTTTTCCAAATATTTGAGTTCAAAGGAGGAGCACAGCACGAGAACTGCACCTAGTCCAAAAGTCAGCATGGTTTCCAAATGTTTTTGCCATGGCTTCCACAAAGACAATAGCGTCTGCTCACGAAATAGTAAGCCAAACAAACCGAGTAGCAACACAATAACTAATGCAAAAATGGCGAGCAAAGCGACTTGCCGCTCATGACGCACTTTTTGCTGCCAGACCTTCGCATCCATGTCGACACCAACGACGTGCGTTACCTGTGCTACACGATAAAGAACTACAGGTGCAAAGCCAGAAACAAAGCTCCCATATTCATCTTTGTATGGCCCAACCGACATGGGTGCGGCATTCGAAAAAACATTTTTCAACCCTTTCGGAGGCTGCTCGAAAGTGGTTCCCGGGGGTGAAGCCAAGGAATCTTGGGGGTCTAAGCTTTCTGGGCCAAATTGAATTTTCCCATCGCGCAAAATCATGGTATAAATGGCGCGAATGTTTGCATAGTTTCCGTAATTCGCAAGCATAGCTTCGATGCGATTGAACATTGGTCGCGCGCGATCCGAAGCGTCTACACGTAGAGTCAGCAGATCACTACTTTCCAACGTTTTTGCGACACCGGAAGCTTGCGCTTGCACTTGAGATTTCATTTCGGTGGTGATTAAGCGAGTATCAATTTCAATAGCAACCCAGCCTAGTGCCACGATGGTCAGTAACGCAATCGGCAACAACCAGCGAGCAAATACAAAGTCGCGCGACCCATCCTCACGTCCTTTTTTTACATCATTCCAAAGCACCGCACACGTAGCAAAGTCAAGAAGCACTTCAAGTAAAATTTCTTCGGCATGAAAACGCCAAGGAAACCATGCGAGAGCCAGATTTAGCATCGCGGCACAAAGGAAAACATAAGGCAATAATCCTGTTGTAGCCGTCCTCTGCAACCCTCGGATTTTCACTAAGATCATACAAAAGAGCCAGCCGATTCCAGCCACGAAATGGAGATAATCCACCTGTGATTGCAACCAAGACCAGATACTTGAAAGCTCGCTCACGATCAACCCCTAGCAAACTCAAACCATCGCTATTTTCATTGTACCGTGTGTTCGCAGCGAAAACCAGTATTCGGCACGGTCTTCGCAATTGTTCTGTTATGACAATCAAAAATGCGATCACCTTTCTTGAAGATATTGATTTCGAACCCAAGCTCCGCAGCCGCGTATACGCATGCAAAAGTCGAGGCGAATGGCTCGAAACTTTACAAGCACACGGCACACCTTTTACGCCGAGCGAGCTTGAGGAATCCATTAACATGCTACACGTGCAATGCCAGACCTACGAACAAGCCGACGACCTGCTGCACAAAGCCGATTGCATCCGCATGATCATCGCCGATTTTTACCCCAACCAAGTTCCGCAAGGTCATGCATAAAAAAAGGGAATTATCGCGATAACTCCCCTTCTATGAATCGAAGGGCTCTGCCACAGAATTCAATGTACTCGACAACTATGTTGCGAGTAATCGGTCAACTCTGTGGACAGACAATCAAGAATGGGAAGGTGGGGTTACGCGATAATTCCCTAAAAAACAACCATTAGGTAGGATGTTACGTGAAGGTCGCTTTGCGGTTCGCAAGAAGTTAAGGGAAAAAACTTAGTCCTTTTATTAACTGCTCCCTTTGCGTGGAGATGTAAGAATCAAGGCTCCTATTGCATTTCTCGCCCATCTTTTAGAAGACTAACTGCTTAGATGAGTCACAGAATCATCGCAAGACGGGATTCGACTGCGTTTTCTGAGAATCTAGAGCACCCACAAAAGCTCTGCACATCCACTCAAGAGGAGCAGTTTAGTCCTTTTACCCATGGCTAGCTACAGAATCCCAGTGGGCTCATGTTCCCACGCATTTCTGCTGATTCGCATTCCACCTGTGAGACGCATACCTCATTACCCCTTTACTATATTTCCCCTTCCACTTTCACTCGGAGGAGTGCCGGAGTGGTCGATCGGGACGGTCTCGAAAACCGTAGTCTCTTAACGGGGACCGTGGGTTCAAATCCCACCTCCTCCTTTCAAAAGCTCCACCTTGCGGTGGGGCTTTTGTTGTAGAGGAGGTGGGATTTGAACCAGAAACCGTGTACACAACGAAACCGCATGGACGTGATTTTGAAAGCGGACGCTTTGCCCGCAGGTAATGACCGTTTAAATCCAGAAATTATTCTAGAATAAGAGTCAAACCGGAGTTGACTTGACGCGCCTTATTATAATCCTGCTCGCTAGCACCATAGCCTTTGCGGGTGGAATCGACTGCAAGAACGGTGACACCGTTTCAACCTGTGAATCATACACAGGCAAGCGCGCGGCTCTATTTGGCAGTTGGACAGAATGGATAGAAGACCCATGCCCAATTGCAAACCGCAATAGGAATACCCGCGCAGTTGTTCTTTCGGCACGTTCATTAGACTCCGCAACAGGCGATTGCACGATCAAACAAGGGAAATGGATTGACCCTTATACGGATTCAGTATTTATCGATGCTCACGACCTTCAAATCGACCATGTTGTTCCGCTTGATGAAGCTTATACTTCGGGTGCTTACCAATGGACGCGCAAGGACCGCATTCGCTTTGCAAATGATACAAGCGTTCTAATCATCACATCACGGCATCAAAACGAATCCAAAGGTTCTAAGAGTGTTGCAGAATGGCTTCCACCAAAGAATCAAAAGGAATACTGTATCAAGTGGGCTTTGATCAAACGAAAATACAATCTGGTTGCAGACAGTATGGAACTCGAAACGCTGCAGAAATATGTTAGCAAAGGCGAGTTACCCAAGCTTGGAACAAAGGTTGTTTGTACCGAGTCAAGACCACCCCAAAGTGGGGTGGCTTGCTAAGCCCTATAAGGGCTTTTCACAGCCTGCGCCTTAATGACGCTGGCTTTCACTTTGTTCAAGCCATGGTGGACTGATTACTTGCTACCCTTGAAAGGGTTCACATATTCTTTCGTTGTGAGCTTATCTTCGATTTGATCCGATGTTTCCTGTTCTCGGATATACTTCTGAACGGTAGACGTATTCAAGCCCACCGTGCTGACGTAGTAACCTGTTGACCAGAAATGACGGTTCCCGAATTTGTACTTGAGGTTTGCGTGCTTTTCAAAAACCATCA
>Ga0302293_10001003_pt1 | contig 14442 bp, 10 predicted proteins | sample III_Fen_N2_2_FD_198758 | JGI IMG/M metagenome (GOLD analysis project Ga0302293, IMG submission 198758) | Peat permafrost microbial communities from Stordalen Mire near Abisko, Sweden - III_Fen_N2_2 | ecosystem: Environmental > Terrestrial > Soil > Wetlands > Permafrost | place: Sweden: Abisko...
AACTCTTCGGGAATACCTGATTGCGCTAACAAATCATCTTCAGAATAATGATCATTACCGGTAAAATTGATTTGATACTTCACCTCGGAAGCCTGTGCTACCAATACTCCGCAGAGCAACGCCATCAAAATTCGTGCAAGAATTTTCATGGTTTAACCTCTTGGCAGTCGCCGCGATCAAAAAGGCAATAATCCCAGAAGCTCCATGAATAATGGATACCCAGATTCTTTTCAAGAGTGCCTTGCTGATTGGCATTCAAGTAACGACGCGCCACAAGATTGCCACCAAAATCAAGTGTTGGGTCAATGTGATTCACAAGATGTTCGCCAGAATCAAGCACGGGCATGGAATAATTCAAGCCCACTTCATAAGCTTGGTCGTAGCGAGGATTGGTGCTAAGATCTTGAGAATAACCAACTACGAAGCTCAGATTTTTAACCCAACGATCGAGCTTAATTGGCACGCGAATGTAATTAGAGTCTTGGTGATCGACAGATGTTGCCGTTGCACTTGTTGGGTCTGAAATAAAGCGCCACTTTAGTCCCATGTCTCCAATGTAATCTTGACCTAAGCCTTTGTTGATGCCTTTTGAAACCACGGTGTTGAGCACTTTACTTGCTGCGCCATTGATATCGAAAGCTCCTGTTTGACTTGTGGAAAAACAGCCGAGCAAAAAGATGCTTCGATAGATTAGAGCAGGAGAAGGATCTGTTCCGCAGTTTGCAGTAGGAATTGGATTAGGTTGCAACAACGGACTGTTGACGCTAAAGTTTACTGTACAAGTTTGAGCAAGGCCATCTTTGACTTGCTCGCAAAAAGGAACATCTTTGGAGGCTGATACTTCTAGGTTACCCTTCTTGGGTACGTTGTCTTGCCAAGTGATACGCATGGTCTGAAGATCTAATGTGCTGAACCCTTCAAGACCAATAAAGCCTTTGCCAACAGAGTTCACATCGCCAGTGAGAATTGGTTTTTCGGTTGTTCCTTGCAAAAGAACATCCAGCGTGAAAGGAAAGCGCGCGACATTTGTTCGCACGATCAAAGAGTCTTTTCCTGGATCCACGACGTGGATATCCAAGTCGGGACTACGCCGTTGGTGAGCGACCTGCGTGTTCGCACGCTCCATGCTACCAGATTCATGTCCGAAGTCTTTAATGGTTTTATTGAACCTATCGTAAAGCGCTCCGAGCTGATCCCACACCACCGCAAACTGCTTGTCGTAAATAAAGCGTTCAAGCTCTACACGGCCATCGATGCGAGTACTTTGCTTTGCATGCAACGAGTCTGTGTGCAAAGGAATATGCACGGCGATATTCGCATTGGCTCGGCTTGAAATTTTGCCAATGGAGGCGTCGTCTACTTTGTATTCCATCTTAGGCAACAGCACCGAAATGCGTAGCTCTTGCGATGAAATTGTGGTGGTGGCTTTCAGATCGTGAATCAAGATGTTATGAATCTTTTGAAAGCGTAAGTGCAGCTCTTTACTGGCAAAACGCAGATCGTTTATTTTGTTGTGGGCAAGGTCAAACGAGAACATTCCTTGCACCGAAGTGGAGTCGCTTCCATACACAAAAATGCTATCAAGGGAAAGCATGGATTCGCCCAAATTCCCTTGCGCGCGTAGGGGCACCGTGATTGTGGGTGACACAAAACGAGCGGTGTCTAAAACAAATTGAGCATCAATGCCTGCAAGTCCTTTCTTTAAGTCCGCTGTGATTTGCGCATTCATTTTACTGTCGCGAATTTCGCCAGATTGCCCAGGCAAATACCACGGTCCTTCAACATGAGCGTTGCCCTTCCAAACCTTGTTAGAATCTAGGGTTCCTTCGAGCCAAAAGATTCCACCATTGTCGGTAACCAAGGCTGCATCTAAACTTCTTTCCGCATCAAAAATGCGTTTTAAATGCACGGCGATTTCACTATCCCACAAGCCATCGCGCCCTAAGTGAACGCGTGCAGAGGCTTGCAATTGATCACCTTCGCCAATGATTTGTAGGCGTTGCACACGCACTTCATCTTGCGGCACGCTGCGAAATGCAATGTCTTGTATGCTCAATTTTCCGTCGAGCTTTGCTTTGCGATCCCAGCTAAAATCACCCTGCAACTTTGCACTGGTAAAGGTGCTATCACCAAAAGCTTTCAAGATGGCTGGGAGCGAAAAACCATTAGTATGCACATTCACATGTTGTAGTACAGGAGACTCCGTGGCAGAATCTATCAGGGCTAGCATTGATCCGGTGAGGTGGTTATTCGCTGTCTCTGCATCTAAACTATCGAGAATCAAGGAGTCCAAATTTTGCCGTGCAGAAACATCGACAGAAATGGGAAGCCCTTTGTATTCCGTTGCGAGAGAAAGGTTGAGGGAGCCTTGGCGATCTTTAAAATTCTGCTTCCAAGTGCCCGAGGCTTTCGCGTCATAGCCACGCAGCAATGAGGTATCTGCTAAGGGAAGCGAATGCAGGGGAACTTGCGCAAGCTCTAGACTGACATGATCTCCGAAATCGCCAAACACCCAGACTTTGCCCGTATCCTGTTTAACCTCGAATTGGAAATGTTCATCGGAAGGATCCCAAATCACTTCGCCATCGAAGGTATGCATAACCCCGCGAGTAAGAATTGTTCCCGAATTGAAAGTGATGCCGCTCGACGAAAGCGAAAGATGCGTAGTCATTTCATCTGCCATGGCGCGGTAAGCAAAGGGCACAACCGCTTTCACGTCAGCTTCAAAAATTCCTTGCGTGTAAGTGCCATCAATAGTTGCGGGCGATTGAATGTGTAAGTGCGAATCGCACCATGCGATTGCCCAAGGTTCATCGCTTGCTACATCTGCGTGCAGGGTTACTATTGGGTCCGCGAGGTGAGTGATATTTGCCTTAAACAAAGAGCCCGTAACGGTTTGTAGTTCAACAGTCGCAGAATCACCATGCCAAGTAGCATTCTTAATTTGCGCATCCACTAGCATGTGCTGATGGCCTAGATCCAAATACAAATCCTTCACGGAACCATTGAGGGTAAGCCTGCGCTCGGAATCGATCATTGCGCTTAGATCTAAGACTTCGCCACTGCTGCCAAGCCAACGTAGTGTTGCGTTCGCATTGCCTTGCAAGTCACCATGGCCATTCAAGCTCAAGCGCCCCACAGGAATTTGCCAATAAGAACCGAGATCGAATGAAGCTTGTGCATCCCATTTTAGGCTTGGCGTAGAAAGCTTCGATGAATATTGACCTTTGATGTCAATATTTTTCACGGTTGGGATTTGTGCCGGCAACGCTTTGGGAGACCAGCGCAGAGGATCTGTGGAATGTATGCGCCACTCTCCCGAAATTTCATCAATGTGCTCCATGGGAGCTTGTGCTTCAAGCCATATAGAATCTAGCCCTGTTCCCATACGAGCATCAGCTTCAACCAATAAATCAGACCAAGAAAGATTCATCTGCGCATGCACAGGCGCGATCAAATAGGTGCCCTTGCCTTGGGCAAATTCGAGTTCAACCTTACGCGTTCCTGAGTTGCGGAGGATTGCATCATTTACAGTCCAAGAGCCAATATCCTTCACATCTACCCTGACTTTGGGAATAAGGGCAAGCACTCGAATGGGCAGATTGACCTTGGGAAATTGCCATGAGTTCGTATCGATCTTTTTCTTTTCGTGCTTAGTTGCGTTTGGATCTATACGGATGGAGAGCGAATCCATTTGCAAGCGAAGATGTTCGCCATAAGGGGCACTGGTTGCCAAGCGAATCACTAGTTCAGGTTTATGAATTTGAACTTCGCCACCCTCAAAGCGCAACGTGATCTTTTTCCAATGATAGCGCAGCCAACCATCGGATTGAAAACCATCGGGAATAAAAACAACATCACCGAATTTGCGAGTTAGGGCTAGCTCTTTTACGCCCTGATCATGGAGCCAGCGCAACCCAAACCATGAGCCTACCATGAGCGAAAGCAAAATCGAAAAAAAACACGGAGACCAGCCAAGGGGAACCCGGCGCCGTATGCTTTTCTGAATCCGTTTTGCGGTCGCTTCTAAGGCTAGGGAGATGGGGCGTCCTTTCGGTTGGTTGTGCGTACAAGTTGTTGATTTGTATTAATATAGATTAGGTCAATGGCAGAAGGTAGCACCAAGAAGCTTCGCCGCAAGCTTCACCCTAAACTCGCGGTGGCTTTGCGCTACGATGCGGAACAGGGGAAGGCACCCATGGTGGTAGCCTCGGGGCGCGGCCACATGGCAGAAAGGATCGCATCTGTCGCTGAGGAGGCCGGTGTTCCGGTTCACCAAGATCCTGATTTAGCTGTGGCGCTCAGCGATGTCGAGGTGCAGCAGACAATTCCCGAAGAGCTTTTCGAAGCCGTCGCCCGCGTGCTCGCCTTTGTGTGGCGGGTGGATCATAGGAAAGAGAAGGGTGGGAAGAAAAGTTGAAAGTTGAGAATTGAGAGTTGAGAATTGAGAGGGAAGGGAATGTGAAATGCGTAGCAATTGAAAATTGAGAGTTGAGAGTTGAGAGTTGAGAATGAATCTCTCCCCTTCCCCCCGAACTTTCAACTTTACTCTTTCAATTCTCAATTTCCCTCCCCTTGCCGTTCCCAAAATGAGAGGGGGTAGCGGAAGACGTTGCCCTGCAATGGCTGGAGCGAGGGGGAGGCTTCCCCCTACATCAACCTTGGAAATTTCTCCCTAAATTCTGCACAATTTGCGGAAATCAGTATATTTTGTGGGCATGTCTGAGAAAGAATCCCTCCAGATCGAATTTCCCGTCGACGCCGACTTCATTCCGGCGGTGCGAAAATTTGTTGCGGAGTCCTCGCTAATCGAGGGTTTTACCCCTAAGTTCAGCTATCGCACAGAAATCATTGTCGATGAGCTTTGCAACAATGCGGTGAAATATGGGCCTTCGACGCAGGGCGCGAGTATTAAGATCAGCTGCGAGTTCAAAGACGACGCGATTCAGCTGACGGTTCAAGACCCGGGCGGAAATGCGAAAGATGTGCAAAATTTGCGCAAGGTGATTGGTGCCAATGAGAACAACACAGCCTTTGTGGGACATGGGCTTGAGATTGTGCGCATGTTGACTTCGGGCATGGAAGTGTCGCAAACAACAAATGGTGAAACGGTGATCCGCGTGGTCAAGCGCCGCTCCCAAAATTTGATCGATACCCTGACGGAGTGAGCTTGACTGAATTTTCCATAAAATGGCACGAGAGCGAAGATGACGCCCGCATCACGGTAGTTGTTCTCGCAGGTTCTATCGATATGGTGTCGGTAGATGCGCTGACAAAAGGCTTTGATTCCCTAGTGGAAAGCAATCGTTGCTTTGTGATTGTGGACATGGAACGCGTTGATTTTGTGAGCTCGCCTGCTGTGGGTGCGCTTATGGGATGTCGGCGCCGCCTGATTGAGAAAAAAGGCAACCTTGTGTTGGTGGGTCTTACCCCGTCCTTGCGCGAGAAGTTGAATTTAATGGGCGCGAACCGTATTTTCCGCTATTACAATGACGTGAAAACGGTGCTTTCTGATTATCGTTGGGAACACGACAATCTTGCTCAGAAGTTGGCGTTGCAGGTTCCCTCTGCTCCTGCATACGTGCCAGCAATTCGTCGATTAATTTCTTCGGTGGTGATGCAAAAGGGTTACAACCGTAAGGATGCTTTTCGCATTGAGACGATTGTGGATGAGCTTGCAAACAATGCTATTGAACATGGCGATCATGAACAACGGAAATTTTATATTGAGTTCAGCTTGGATCGCGAGAAAGTGGAAATCGCGGTTCGCAACCTGACTCGAAATTTAGATCCAGCGCTCACCCAGCGTGTCAAACAAAAGTTTGAAAATCCTGTGGTAGACGATGAGTCTATTCGCGGGCGCGGGCTTGCGCTTGTCAAGATGCTGTCTAGTGAACTCCGGTTAGATATCGATACTGGGGGAACCACGGTCCATGTGACCAAAGTGCGCGAGGATTAAATGGAAAGTAAGCAAATCAAGCTTGAAGTCAAAGAAGTCGAAGGCCGCGCGAACACTCGCATCGTCGAGTTCGACGGAGATTTGGATTCCACCAATGTGGAGTCAACCCTCGATAAGGTAAACTCCATTTATGGCGAAGGTGTTGCCAATATCGTCGCGGATTTTAGCAAGCTGCGCTACGTGAACAGTACGGGTCTTGGAATCCTGCTGCACATTTCGAAGACAGCTAAGGTGAACAAGTGGAATTTTAAGATCGCCAAGGTCAATGACAATGTTTTCGAGATTATTGAAATCATTGGTGCCAATACCCTCCTGGATATTTACGACGATATCGAGGACGCACTGAATTCCCTAAACTAAGCGCAGGGATCTCATTTTGTACACTTGTCGGTGGCTTTGATTTTTTTGAAATTGCCCACCATGTTTCTGGAAATAGGAGTATTGGCATGAAGAAGCTTGCTGCAGCGTTTGCAGGATCTGTCCTTTTGTTGTTGGTTGGTTGCAACGTGGGCGCACGTAACGATGAGGTGCTTGCTCGTGTTGGCGGCACGACGCTCATGCAGTCCGAGCTTGATTTAGCTCTGGCAACCATTCCTCCCGAACGTCGTAACGATTCTACCGCGGCCACTCAGGTTTTCGCAAGTCTTTTGGATTCGCGCATCTTTGCAGAAGCGGCTAAGCGTGCTTTGCCTGGCTCTGCCAAAGACGTAGAGAGTCGCCTTGCTACTTTGCGTCAACGCGATTTAGCACATACCTTCCAGCAATATTATGTGACTGAAAATTATGGTCATACCGACGACCAACTCTATGTGTGGTTCCGCAAGCACGAAAAAGAATTTCCGATCGATTCCCTGACCAAGGCCAAGCCAAACTTCGAAGCTTGGAAAGATTCTGTTGCGGTTCGCATGACTTTGAGTGAACAAGCAAAAGTAATCGAGGATTATTTCGAAAAGAATAAAGCGCAATTCAAAACATCGGATAGTGCGAATGTTGGTGTAATCAAAGCAAAAGATTCTCTTGCACTCGTAAAAGTGATTGAAGCATATCGGAATGGCGCTAAGTTCGATTCTTTAGCAACAACTCACAATGACGACTCTAGCCTCGTTGCTCGCAAAGGCCATGTTGGTTGGATCTACGCGGCTCGCGGATCTAATGATTTACGAGAAATCGTTCCCGCCTTCGACCTGATTTTTGGAAAAACAAAGCTTGCGATAGGGTCAATCTCTAACGTTTTGCCTTTTGTGCAACATGTTTCAACAGATTCAACCAAGATGTTTGCTGCAATTGTTGTGTTTGATCTTAAGACCATGTCTGAACCAACCATGCAATCTGTGGGCGCTCGAGTCAAATCCTATTGGCTGGGAGAGTACAAGCAGAAGCTGGGCAAAATGATTGGGGACAGCTTAAAGAACGCATTGAAGTTTGTTGATTCGCCAATTCCTCCTGCAGATCAGCATGCCTTCTACGAAAAGCACAAGGGTGAATATTTAACCCAGAAGACATATAAGCTGCTGCACATTGAAGGTTCGGACTCCGCAAAGCTTGCGGCCTTGGTTGCAAACGTAAAGACCGAAGACGAGTTCCGCGCAAAAGCGAAAACAGCAAGCGAGAATTTAATTACCCGCGACAAGGGCGGCGATCTTGGCTTGGTGAAGGTTGCGCATTGCTTACCAAGCGGCCTTGGAATGATGCCTGAACTATTTTCCAAGTTAGAGAACCAAAAACAAGGTTCTATGACACCGGTTATCGTTGCTCCAGATTCCAAAAAGTTCGAGGTGTTCTGGCTGCTTGAATCCATTGCGCCACAAGTGATGTCATACGAACGCGCTCAGAAACAAGTGCTCGACCAAATCAAGAGCAGCCCTGATTCTCCACTCGATTCCAATTTTGTTCTCGTGACTTTAAATGGAATTCCAGCCATCCGTGAAGTCGACGTGCTGAAGCTGCGCGAAGAGGTTCCACCGAACCAGCAACGCATGTACCCTCGTGAAAAATTACTTTCGTTCTTGAAGGATTGGGCGCTGTATTCCCATGCTGCGCTTGACTTAGGGCTCGATAAATCTCGCGAGTTCAAAGCAATTTGCAACCTGCGCTCGGCAGATGCATGGGCAACAGTATATCGCGACTCGATTCAGAATCGCACCTTGGGCTATGATCTAGAAACGTTACGTAAGGCCTTCATCTCTAATCCCGAAAAGCTGTTCGATGGAAAGACTTTCGAGCGTTCCACCTATGAAGCGGCACTCTGGCTCGACATTCCTGATGCGCCATATATTCGTGAATATGCTCTCCACCCCGAGCGCTATCCAAATACGAAAACATGGCAAGAAGCGAAAGTGGCGATCTTCCGCAATATCCGCGATGCAGAACAGCGTGGTGCCCAAATCCGTTTGCGCTTCCGCTTAAAGCGTGAATTAAATGTCGAAGTCCTTGATCCCAAATACGCATCTTCGCAAATGTCTTCAGCGGTAAGCATTTTGAATATGGGAAAGACACAGTACGAACATCGCCAGCTCGCCGATGCCCGCGCCATGTTCCAAGTAGTGCGCGATGCTTTCTCCACAGATACATCAGCGTTCAGAGCATCTTTGTTGACTGCACAGACCTTTAGCGAAGAAGAAAATTTCAACCAAGCGTTGGAGGAATACAAAGCCTTGCTCGCCCAATGGCCCAAGCATCCTGAAGTCTACAAAGCCTTGTTTATGAAGGGATTCATTCTTTCGGAAAATTTGAAAAAGGACTCTCTTGCTCTCGATGCATTCCAAGAATTGCAGACAAAGTATCCGAAATCCGACCTTTCGGAAGATGCAGACTGGATGATTCGCAATATCAAGTCCGGCGGAAAGCTCGCGCCAGCGCTGTTGGATAGCATCGCAAAACAAGATTCCTTGCAGGCAAAAAAGCCTACCGGAAAGTAATTCTAAGCCTTTCTTTTTTCTGCAGAAAACCCCTCGCTTAAAGCTTGGGGTTTTTTCAGGTTTCAGGAAAGCCGTCTGTCGCTGTCATTTGCGCTTTATCCGTCCATTTTGCCCAAAATTTTCTTAGTTTTTGCGCCGAGGCAAACTATGGAACTCACATTCGCAATGGTCAAACCAAATGGCGTTAAAGCCGGTCTCACGGGTCGGATTCTTGAGCGTTATGAGACAGCACGTCTCTCCATTCGTGGAATCAAGATCAAGCAAATGACTCGCGCGGATCTTGAAGGCTTTTATGCTGAACATAAAGACAAACCATTTTTTGCTAGCCTGCTTGAATTTATGACCTCGGGGCCTTGCGTATTGCTTGCCCTCGGTGGCGAAAATGCTGTAGCCAAGGTGCGTGCAATCAATGGCGCCACCAACCCTGCCAAGGCTGAGCCTGGCACACTTCGACATGACTTTGCATCAACTATCACCGAGAACGTGGTGCACTCTTCCGACAGTCCGGAAAGTGCTGCGCGCGAGGTCGCTTTCTGGTTTCAGAATAGTGAACTCGTTTCCTATCTAGCTCCCGAATTTCGCGCGGGCGCACAATTCCGCACAAGCGAACGTTAAAGCTTCATTTCACAAGAGGTAACAATGAACTGGATCGTCAAATACCTGACTTCCTCCATCGGAAGGAAGCAGATCATGGGAGCCACTGGCGCGCTAATCGCCGTGTGGATTCTTGGGCACATGGTGGGCAATCTGCCCTTGCTGGGGGCAGTTATTGACCCAAGCATAAAGGATCACGTGGCCCTCGGCTACAACACATACAGTTGGCTGCTGACGCACAACAAGATTTTCATCTATGGGATGGAACTTGTGATGACGGGTGCGCTACTGGTTCATTTCTACCTCGCTGCAACCCTTACGCTTGAAAACCGCAAGGCTCGTCCAGTGGCCTACGGTTTCGATGCCAAGAAGGGCAAGCGCTCCTTTGCATCCTTCTTCATGATCTATTCGGGAATCTGGATTCTCGGCTACCTCGTGTTCCATCTTATGACCATCAAGTTCGGCCCACATTACCTCTACACACACACCTTGGCGAATGGCTTGAATGCATTACCAGAGAACGTTTCTCCAACTGGCACTCTTTCTTTGGAAGGTTTCCCTGTTGCCTACAATGGTGAACCAGTCCGCGATATGTTCAGAACCACCGTCGAATCTTTTGGCCAACCAGTTTTTGCTGTCATCTACGTCATTTCCATGGGCATTCTCTGCTTGCATTTGATCCATGCGATTGGTTCTGCGTTCCAGACCATGGGCATTAACCACCAGCGCTGGAACAAGATCATTTCTCTCGGCTCTATCGCTTATGCCACCATCGTTTCCGTTGGCTTCACTCTCGAAGCCATCGCATGCTTTCTCATCGGGAGGACTTACTAATGGCTCTAGATTCCAAAATTCCCGGCGGCCCGATTGACCAAAAGTGGACGAACCACAAGTTCGAACTGAAGCTCGTCAATCCAGCCAACAAGCGCAAGTTCACTGTGATCGTTGTGGGTACTGGCCTCGCTGGTGCTTCCGCAGCTGCATCCTTAGGTGAGCTTGGTTATAACGTCAAATCGTTCTGCTTCCAAGATAGCCCACGTCGTGCGCACTCCATCGCTGCACAAGGTGGCATCAACGCAGCCAAGAACTATCCAAACGATGGTGACTCTGTGCACCGTCTTTTCTACGATACAGTCAAGGGCGGTGACTTCCGCGCTCGCGAAGCAAACGTGCATCGCCTCGCAGAATGCTCTAACTTGATCATCGACCAATCTGTTGCAACCGGCGTTCCATTCGCTCGTGAATACGGTGGAATGCTCGACAACCGCTCCTTCGGTGGTGCGCAGGTTTCTCGTACGTTCTACGCTCGCGGGCAAACGGGTCAACAGTTGCTCATCGGTGCTTACCAAGCTATGATGCGCCAGGTTTCGCTCGGTTCCGTGAAGCTGTTCCCACGTCGCGAAATGCTCGACCTCGTGGTCATCGACGACCAAGCTCGCGGCATCATCGTTCGTAACTTGGTGACAGGCGAGCTCGAATCCCACGAAGCGGATGCTGTTTGCTTGGCCACTGGTGGTTACGGCAACGTGTTCTATCTCTCGACCAATGCTAAAGGCTCGAATGTGACCGCGGCATGGCGCGCACATAAGAAGGGTGCATACTTCGCAAACCCTTGCTACACACAGATTCACCCTACCTGTATCCCTGTTACAGGCGATCACCAGTCCAAGCTCACCCTCATGTCCGAGTCGCTCCGCAACGACGGCCGCGTTTGGGTTCCTAAGAAGAAAGACGACTCTCGTTCACCAGATCAGATTCCTGAAGACGAGCGCTTCTATTACCTCGAAGAGAAGTATCCATCCTTCGGAAACCTGGTTCCTCGCGACGTGGCTTCTCGCAATGCGAAGCTCGTGTGCGACAAGGGCATGGGCGTAGGCGGTTCCAAGAAGGCTGTGTACCTCGATTTCGCAGCAGCGATCGACCGTTACGGCAAGAATGCTGCAGCAAGTAAGCACATTACCGATGCCGCACAAATCAAGGAACTCGGCGAAGGCGTTGTCGCTTCCAAGTACGGCAACCTGTTCCAGATGTACGAGAAGATCACGGATGAAAATCCGTACAAGGTGCCTATGCGCATCTACCCAGCCGTCCATTACACTATGGGTGGTCTCTGGGTCGATTACAACTTAATGTCCACCATCCCAGGTTGCTTTGTGATGGGTGAGGCAAACTTCTCTGACCATGGTGCAAACCGCCTCGGCGCTTCCGCGCTAATGCAAGGCTTGGCGGACGGTTACTTCGTGATCCCTTACACCATCGGTGGATACTTCGCGGGCACCAAGCTCGAGAAAGTCACAGCAACCCATGCAGGTTTCGTGCAGGCTAAGGCTGAATCGAAGGCTCGCATTGATGGCTTACTCAAGATCAAGGGTAAGAAGACTGTGAACGAGTTCCATCGTGAACTCGGCAAGCTCATGTGGGAAAATGTGGGCATGGCACGTAACAAGGCCGGCCTCGAAGCAAACCTCAAAAAAATCCCTGAACTGCGCGAAGAGTTCTACAAGAACGTTAACGTGCTCGGTTCCGATGGTGACTTCAACCAGAACCTCGAACATGCTGGCCGCTTGGCGGACTTCCTCGAGTTCGGTGAGCTCATGACCTACGATGCTTTGCACCGCGAAGAATCTTGCGGCGGTCATTTCCGTGAAGAACATCAGACCGAAGACAATGAGGCTAAGCGCGACGACCAGAACTTCAGCTACGTCGCAGCCTGGCAGTACAAGGGTGACAAGGTTCGTCAAGAACTACATAAAGAACAACTCACCTTTGATAACGTCCACCTTGCAACCCGGAGCTACAAGTAATGAGCGGCAACATGACGATTACTCTCAAGATCTGGGTCCAGAAAAATGCCAAGGCCCAGGGCAAATTCGAAACAATCAAGGTGCAGCACGTCTCTGCAGACATGTCGTTCCTCGAAATGCTCGACATCGCAAACGAGCAGTTGATCAAGGAAGGCAAAGAGGCTGTGAACTTCGACCACGACTGCCGCGAAGGCATCTGTGGCATGTGCTCCCTCGTGATCAACGGCCAACCCCATGGTCCAGACCACGGAATCACCACCTGCCAACTGCACATGCGCCGCTTCAAAGATGGCGATATTATCGTTGTCGAGCCATGGCGTGCTGCTGCGTTCCCACTCGTTCGTGACTGCGTTGTCGATCGTTCTTCTTTCGACCGCATCATCATGGCTGGTGGCTTTATCAACGTAGGCACGGGCAATGCCCAAGACGCAAACAACCTGCCGATTCCTAAGGCCGATGCAGACAAGTCCTTCGATGCAGCTGCTTGCATCGGTTGCGGCGCCTGCGTTGCTGCTTGTAAGAACGCATCTGCAATGCTGTTTGTGTCCGCCAAGGTTTCCCACCTCGCACTGCTTCCGCAGGGTAAGGTCGAGGCGACTAAGCGCGTGCTCAAGATGGTCGAACAAATGGACTCCGAAGGCTTCGGCAATTGCACAAACCAATACGAATGCGAAGCCGCTTGCCCGAAGGAAATTTCGGTCGAGAACATCGCTCGCATGAACCGCGAATACCTTTGTGCGACAGCTGTCTACGAAGAAGTTGTTCGCGCTGTAGCGATGTAATTCAAAAACGATCCTCAAAGGCCTCGAAGATTTTTCTTCGGGGCTTTTTTTGTGATTGGCGCACCTCGTTTATGCAGGATCATGGAATTTTACCCGCAGCAGCAGCTCAGTTGCCAAATGGCAATATCATTATGCTTACTTTATCGAAGTTGGCTCTCTATAAGGTTGGGATAAGAGGTTGGGGCAAGGTCGGGATGTTGGTGCATGAAAGACAGAAGCATTCGTTCCTTGCGTAATTCTTATTGAATCACAAATCCATAGATCCATCGAGTCTGTGGATTTTTTACAAAAACCATGGACTATTGGTATAATAATTTGGAGAAAACCAGGAGTATCAATGTCTATCGTTAAACGAATTGTCCTTATGAGCCTTAGCGCCATGGTTTTGCTGGCATTGCTGGTCTATGGAGTTGTGTTTCATTTCATTTCAGAGAACCAAGCACGCATACTGGATGGGCACCGCGCGGAACTGATGGACCAAACCAAGCAACGGTTGCATGAGGAAGCTCAGATCGGGCTTTCGGTCATTCGCCACTATGGCACCTTAGCAGAAGCCAATCCAGCTATGACCAAGGCTTATCAGGATTCAGCGTTGAAGATCCTTAAGGACATGAGCTGGGACAACGGAGGCTATCTCTTCATTTACGACTTCTCTGGTGTCGTGATCCAGATACCCCCTAAACCTGAGGTGACTGGAAAGAATTTGTACGAGAAGAGGGATACCAACGGTGTCGACTATGTAAAGCAAATGATCGATGTTGCGAAATCAGGAAAGAATGATTACGTGGCATACTCTTACATTAAACCAGGGCAGAGTGGCCTTTATCCAAAATTGAGTGCGAGCTTGGGCTATACCCCTTGGAATTGGATGATTGGCTGCGGGGTTTACGTTGACGATGTTGAAGCAAAGGTGGAGACCATCCGAAAAAGTTTGAATGCAGCAAATACGGAAATGCTTCGGAGTGTCTTTGGACTCACGTTATTACTCCTAGTTGGTTTGGGCATCTTGGCGACACAACTGTTGCGCAAGTTACTTGCACCATTACAACGCGTTCATGAATCTTTGCATGGAATTGCAGAAGGGAATGGAGACCTCACGGTACGCATTGAAGTGCGTACGCATGATGAGATTGGAAAGATTGGCATTGGGTTCAATACTTTTGTGAGCAAAATTCAGCAAATTGTATCTGAAGTCAAGGGCAACACCAAGACTCTTTCGAGTCAATCAATAACTCTGAACTCGATTTCATCAGAGATCTCTGCAACCGTTCAGGATCTTCGTGTTCGAGCGGAAATAGTTCGCCATGCATCAGATTCAACGCGAGATCGCATGCATGCGATGGCGAGTTCATCAGAGGAATTTTCAGCTACAGTGAACCATGTGG
>Ga0302293_10001005_pt1 | contig 14421 bp, 8 predicted proteins | sample III_Fen_N2_2_FD_198758 | JGI IMG/M metagenome (GOLD analysis project Ga0302293, IMG submission 198758) | Peat permafrost microbial communities from Stordalen Mire near Abisko, Sweden - III_Fen_N2_2 | ecosystem: Environmental > Terrestrial > Soil > Wetlands > Permafrost | place: Sweden: Abisko...
TGGCTCCCACGGGTACTGCAGCTCCGGTTATTACAGGCATGCTCAAAGGCAACGTGGCCAGCCTTACCGCCTACAGTCTGGTCAGCAATATGTGTGTGGCTCTGGCTGCACCTGTCATTTTTTCGTTGGTGGGTAGTTATCAGCATTTACCGTTTTTAGATTCCTTTTTGGCGATATCACAACGCATCATCGTGTTGCTCTTTTTCCCATTCGGACTGGCCATGCTGTTGCAAAAGTTCACTCCGGCGCTAACGACTAAGATCGGTTCTTTCTCCGGGCTATCATTCTACTTATGGTCATTGGCTTTATGCGTGGTAACCGGACGCACGGTGGTCTTTATCCTCAAGCAAAACGGGTCAAGTCATCTGACTGAGATAGTAGTGGCGTTGGTTGCCCTGCTGATGTGTATTGTTCAATTTATGTTGGGACGTGGCATTGGTAAGCGCTACGACGATACAGTGGCCGGCGGACAAGGGTTGGGACAGAAGAATACGATTCTGGCCATTTGGATGGCGCAGATGTACCTTAACCCCATTGCCTCTATCGGCCCGGGTGCATATGTGCTTTGGCAAAACATCATCAACTCTTATCAGGTGTGGCTGAAAAGAAAAAGTTTGTAAGCGACTAACCACACATTTATATGTTGCCCGAAGATTAGAAGTGGATAAAACTCTACTTAGATCAAAATTCAGTGTACCTTAAATTAAAATCACAATGGAAAAAACCGAAAAGATAGATGATTTGCTGCTCCGAATCTCCGAAGATGATACTGCCGCATTCGAATCGCTCTTTCACCTTTATCATAAGCGGATCTACGCCTTTGCACTAGGGCTTTTAAACTCTTCCTTCGATGCCGAGGAAGTGGTTCAAAACGTGTTCCTCGCTGTATGGAATCAACGTACGAATCTGAACATCTCCGGCTCGTTTACCTCCTATATCTTTGGCATTGCCCGCAACATGGTGTATGAGCATATGCGTCAAAAAATCAACAAAGAAGCTTTCTCGGAATATTACCTGGAACATAATGTTGAATATTCCTTTATCACTGAGGAGGAAGTTGCCTATCACGAGTTGGAAGGTAAAATACAGCAATGTATTGATTTACTCCCCGAACGTAGGCGTGAGATTTTTGTATTAAGTCGCATTGAGAAACTAAGCTACAAAGAAATAGCCAAGAAGCTAAACATTAGCGAAAATACAGTGGATACACAGATACGCCATGCCCTCAATGCGCTCCGTCGGCAGTTAACCGAATACCTTATTCTTCTTTTATCACTATTTATTATCAGATAAGAAGTGTATCGTAAACAGGCTATTACAAAGCCATAAAGTTAAATAATCAATCCATCCTAAAAATAATTCAACATCTCTTCACGGAAATTTTCATATATACACACTATCTTTAAAGAATGCCAAATATGAATCAACAGAATAACATAGAAGACTTGCTTCGGAAGTTTAGCACAGGCGAATTATCGCCTCGTGAATCGAAAGAATTTGCTAAAATTCTAAAAGAAGGTGACAATAATGAAGAATTGAAAGCAATTCTTACCGCATATTGGGAAAAAGCAGAGAATGCTCATATCGATGTGCCAACCAATAAACTACTTGAAAGATTAAAAGCAAAAATAGGAAATCCCGAGTTGGCATTAGGAGGGAACAACCGACATAAAACGCTGTACACTTTTATGAGGTATGCTGCAGTGGTGATGATAACGGTTGGGCTAACTTGGTTTGCTAAAGATTTTTCGAGAAGTACACCGCAACTTGCAGTTGCGGAGGAAGCACCGGTGTTGCACCAAAACGAGGTATCTGTTTTATACGGTTCGAAGTCTAAGATTACCTTGCCCGACGGTTCTACGGTTCATCTGAATTCGGGAAGTATTTTAAGCTATCCGGCTCAGTTCGCTACCGACAACAGAAAAGTGAGCATTAAAGGCGAGGCTTATTTTGAAGTACAAAAAGATCCGAAACATCCGTTTTTGGTAAGAACGAATGGAGTAACAGTACGTGTGTTGGGAACCAAATTCAACGTGAAATCTTATCCGGATGAAAAAACTGTGGAGACCACACTGGTAAGCGGTAAAGTTGAATTGTATGCCAACAATAAGGAAATAAACGACAAAAATAGATTGATGGTATTGGCGCCAAATCAACAGGCTGTTTTTGAAGTAGAAAAAGGGAAAAATGATTCCATGACAAGTATGGTTCACAATCTGAATGTAGATGTGAATCCAATTATATCGTGGAAAGATAACCGGTTTATGTTCAGAGATGAGAAATTCGCTGACCTGGCTCAGAAATTGGAACGCTGGTATAATGTGGATATAAAAATTAATGATCCAAAATTACAAAACACTCCTTTCTCGGGTGTTTTTGTAAAAGAAACTGTTGAACAATCGCTGAATGCGTTGAAACTTGCTGCACCGTTTAAATACAGAATGGAGAAAAATCAGATTATTATTTTAAGAAAGTAGTTTCGCTACAGGTTTATTGAACGATTGTTCTGTAAAGTATTGGGTTGATTCTTTCTAAAAGATAATCAGGTTGTTATTTGAAGTGTCATTTCTTCGGACAACTCAATATTTTTTCATTGCAAAATTCGTAATGTATCGGTGAGTTTAGTTGAAACCAACAGCGCTTCGTTCAGTGTCAAAGCTTGAATAGAAAGTAGGTTGGTTCGCTAATCAACCGATATTTTTATATTAAACCTAATAGTTTAAATCTAATTCTTAAAAATAAGATGCCTATGATGTAAGCCCACTTTCTTGACAAAAGGAAATAGTTCACTGTTTTCTTTTTAATTCTCAATCACAAAACAATCACAAATCCTTAAATTACACAATCAATGAAAAAATACCAAATGAAAATTGGAGGAAATGCGAAGTCTTGGCTCAAAAGATCAATTCTTCTACTTATATCTCTATTGTTTATCAGCACCGCTGCATTCTCCCAGAATGAGCGTTTCACCTTCAATGCAGATAATATTAAACTTAGAGAACTTCTCGATAAAATTCAAACCCAAAGTAGTTATAAATTTCTATATCGCTCGGATCTGGTAAACAGTACTTACATAAAAATTCACGTATCTAATGTTTCTCTTCAAGATGCATTAAATGCGGCGTTGGATAAGACTTCACTCGCTTATCAGATGTTAGAAGATAAATTAATTGTGGTTTCATTAAAGGAAGCAACAGACGCTCAGACACAAAAAATAAGCGGAACAGTTACCGACCCCGAAACAGGCGAGACTCTGATTGGAGTGAGTGTTACCATAAAAGGGACTTCGCAAGGTGTTATTTCCGATATAAATGGTAAATTCACAATCAATGTTACCAAACCTGCAACATTAATATTCTCATCTATTGGGTACATCAGTCAAAATGTGCAGGTTACGAATCAAAATGTACTAAATGTCGGTTTACTTCAGGACACCCAGAAACTGGATGAAGTGATAGTAATTGGTTATGGCACGCAAAGGAAAGGTGATGTAACCAGTTCTGTTTCGAATGTAAAAGCTGAAAGATTTAATAAAGGTGCTATTAAAGACATTGGACAGCTAGTACAAGGCAAGGTTGCAGGTTTGACTATTACCAATCCCAGTGGTGATCCAACCTCAACTACACAAATAAATCTTCGCGGAACAAATACTCTCAATGGAACCAATACCAATCCGCTTGTTTTGATTGATGGTATTCCGGGAAGTTTAAATACTGTAGCACCCGAAGATGTCGAAAGCGTAGATGTTTTAAAAGATGGTTCTGCTGCTGCTATTTATGGTACCCGTGGTAACAATGGAGTAATTCTGATTACCACGAAACAATTCAAAGCAAAAGGTGGCGGAATAAATAACGTTGAATATAGTGGTTATATCAGCACATCTCAAATTTCCAAAAGATTAGACATGCAGAATGCTGAGGAGTTTAAAGCGATGTATCCTACAGAAGATCACCTGAGTAACACTGATTGGTTGAAAGAAATTACACGAACGCCATTTACGCATGTACACAATCTTACTTTTCAGGGAGGAACTGCGACAACAAACTATATTGCGACTGCTAATTACAACTCATCTGAAGGTATCATGCTGAAATCAGCAAATGAAACATTTCAGGGGCGCATTCAGGTTAATCACTCTATGTTTGACAACAAATTACAATTCAAATTAGGTCTGAGTAGTAAAACAAATAAATACCCGGCGACAATCAATGCTACTAAGGATAACAATTACAGTGCTTTTAATGGTTATACCTATCGTCAGGCTATTCTCCATAACCCCACCGATCCGGTGATGAACGCAGATGGAAGTTGGTATGAAAATCTGAGTAAGTTTGAATATGAAAACCCAGTTTCTCGTTTGATGGAATGCACTGGTGACGTTAAGAATACAGAAACACGTTACAATGCTAACGTTATCTTCCGCCCTATTTCCGATTTGACCTTGACCTCTGTACTTTCGTATGTTCGTTCAAATCGCAATCAGGGTTATTCAGAAACTCTGAATCACATTTCTACTTTGCGTGATGGATTGAATGGCTGGTCATCCGTTGGAGCCAATACTTACACTGAAAAATTAGCTGAAATTACAGCCTTGTACAACAAGACAATTGATGATCATAAATTCAGCGTTTTGGGTGGTTATAGTTATAATGAAACTGATTACGAAGATATGTCTTTTTCTAACTATGGATTTCAGGATGATTATTTTGGCGGATGGCATAACATAGGTATTGGTTCTGCTTTAAAGTTAGGTAAAGCAGGTGGAAGCTCCAGCAAATCTACCTCTAACCTCATAGGCTTTTTTGGACGTGGAACTTATTCTTTTAAAGATAAATACCTATTGATGGCAAGTCTCCGTTACGAAGGAGCCAGCCAATTATATGGAACGAGTAATCAATGGGGTGTTTTCCCTTCAGTTTCGTTGGGTTGGAGAATTACTCAAGAAGCCTTCATGAAAGATCAACATATCTTTGATGATTTGAAGTTACGTGCGGGCTATGGTGTAACCGGTTCGCAGCCTAAAGATCCATTTCTTGGCGTGGCAATGTTGCAATACGACAAATATGCTTATGTGAATGGGAAATGGGTTCAAACCATAGTTCCCGCTTCCAATGCTAACCCGGACTTGAAATGGGAAGAAAAGAAAGAAACTAACATTGGTCTTGATTTTTCTTCGTTAAAAGGACGCTTGTCAGGATCTATAGATGTCTATAATAGAAAAGTGGATGGTCTGCTTTATAACTACACAGTTCCTACACCACCAAACCTCTTCCCTAGCACATTAGCCAATGGCGGAGTAATGGAAAATCGAGGTTTAGAAATCTTGCTTTCGGCTATCCCTGTTCAAAATAAGGATTTTGAATGGAACACAAGTGTTACTTTCTCTAAAAACAGCAATAAATTGAAAAGTTTAGATGGTAGTGCGTTTAAAACCAATTCCGATTACTTCAATACAGGTTGGTTAGCTGAACCTGTCAAAACAGAGTCGCACAGAGTTCAGGTTGGTGAGAGAATCGGTAATTTCTATGGCTTCAAGGTCGTTGATGTAGATGCAAATGGGAAATGGATCTATGAGGATAGGGACGGAAAGCAAGTGCCTTACGATCAATTTTCTCGTGCACCCGAAGATAAAAAAATTATTGGCAACGGTCTTCCTACTATGTATGCCGGTTGGAACAACAACCTTCGTTATAAAAACTTCGATTTGAGTATTACCATGCGTGGTGCGTTCGATTATCAGATCATTAACGAAGCCAGAATGTATTACGAAAATCCAAAGAATAGCCGTAAGGAAAATCGATTAAGATCTGTGAGTGATTTAATCTTCGGTAAAGTAACATTAAACAATACGATAGATCCGGAATTCAATAACTATTATGTAGAGAATGGCGATTACTGGAAAATTGACAATATCACCTTAGGATATACATTCAAAAGCATTCGGAAATACGTCAACTCAATCAGACTTTATGGATCTGTAAGTAACGCGCTTACAATTACGGGATACAAAGGGATTGATCCGGAAGTTAGTATGTCGGGACTGAATCCAGGTTACGACAGCAGAGACCAATATCCGAGCATAAGAACATTTACATTTGGAGTGAATATTAAATTCTAATCATGTAAAATATGAAAAATATGAAAACAAATATATTTTTAAAAGGATTATGTACAATCATAGTCTTTATAGCTTTATCCACTTCATGTACAAATCTTAAAGATGAAAGTTTCGGCAAGGTTGTTTCTTCTCAATATAAACCGAAAACGGATGCCGACATCAGTTATCTTATAAATGCAGCTTATGTTCCATGGCGTGAAACAATGCTGCTTTGGAATGGTGTGGTAAGAGGACAAGAATTATGTGCAGATGAGGATATAATCCCGGCACGTGGTAATGGTTGGGTAGATGGCGGCATTTATAAAAGATGGCATAAGCATATCTGGACAACCGATGATGATTCCGCATGGGAACCATGGACGCGTACTTATTCTGGCATAACTACATGTAACCGCCTTTTATCACAAATAGAAGATGGCAAAATTGAGGTAGCGGATGCTGCTCAAAAGAGTGCTTTGATCTCAGAGCTAAAAGTTTTACGTGCTTCTTATTACTATATTTTGATCGATTTCTACGGGAATATTCCTATTGTAACTGACTTTAAAGATTTAACATCGCCTAAACAGTCTACACGCGTGGAGGTATTTAATTTCATTGTGAAGGAGATTACTGATAATATCAATAATCTTTCTGAAACACCACGTGGTTATTACTATGGCCGGTTCAATAAATGGGCAGCATATACGCTTCTAGCAAAAATGCATTTAAATGCAGAAGTGTGGACAGGTACTGCACATTGGTTAGATTGTATCACTGCTTGCAACAAAGTAGTTGAGTATGCTGAAAGTTCCAAAGAATATTCTTTAGAAACCAATCAAAAAGACGTCTTTGTTACCAGTAATGACAAATCAAAAGAAATTATCTTTGCCCTTCCGGAAGATGAAATTTATGTGGGCGACTGGAATGCTTTTGATTTCCATTTATTCACATTGGCTTCTGAAAGCCAGAAAACCTATAATTTCACGAATACGCCTTGGGGAGGTGTATGTTCAATTCCTCAGTTTATTGATACATTTGATCCGGATGATGCCCGTTTGAAAGAAAACTTCATTTTTGGACAGCAATACGAAGCTTCAGGTGCAATTCTTGAACGTAGTGATAATAAACAACCATTAATTTATGGCAAAGCTGTACCGAGTATCGATTTTTCAACAAACTACGATGGCTACAGATGGGGTAAATTTGAATATGCCAAGGGAAGTACAAATCGATTAAGTAATGATTGGCCATTGTTCCGCTATGCCGACATTCTCTTGATGAAAGCTGAAGCCTTGATGAGAAGTGGGCAACCGGGAGCAGGTGCTTTAGTAACTAAAATTCGTGAACGAGATTTTAAAGCTAATGCCGCTAAAGCAATTGTATCAGATCAGGATTTACTGGTAGGTAGTGTTTATGATTATGGCCGTCGGGATACGGAAAAATCGACACAAGAGGGTGGTGCAGACATCAAATATGGTCGCTTTCTGGATGAATTAGGCTGGGAATTTACTCAGGAAGGACGTCGCCGTCAGGATATGATCCGTTTTGGAGTGTTTACTACTAAGTCATGGTTCTCGCATGATGCAAGTAATAGTAATCGCAATCTTTATCCGATTCCAAATCAAGCTATGTTGACAAACTCCAATTTAGTTCAAAATACAGGATACTAACTAGGTCATCAAGTCTTTCCTCCCCGTTTTTGAGGGGAGGAAAGATATTTTTAAATTTGATACTAAATTGTTTATGATACAGAAGTTTATTTCTTTCGTCATCTGTTTATCTTCTATATTTGCTGTAAATGGAAAAGTAGTAGAGAACAATATTGTAAAAAGCAAAATCCTGAGTAAGGATATCTCTTATTCTGTTTACTTACCAGAAAACTATGATACAGATACCCGTTCATATCCAGTGATATATCTATTGCCGGGTTATGGTGACAATCATACATCCTGGGTGCAAAATGGAAATATAGGTATGTATGCAGATGTGGCAATTAGAGAAAGCAAAATACCTCCTGTAATTATTGTCATACCCGATGGGGGCGTGAGTATGTATATAAACTCATTCGATGGAAAAAGCAACTATGAAGATTTTTTTATTAAAGAGTTTATGCCGACAATAGAAGGAATTTATCGGACAAAGAAAGGAAAATCAAGCAGAGGAATATTAGGTCATTCTATGGGTGGTTGGGGTGCCATGCTGTATGCCCTGAAATACCCCGATTTTTTTGTCGCAGCCGCACCTTTAAGTGCAGGTATTCACGATGATTATGATATTCAGCATTATGATAATGAACGCTGGGAAACTGTGTTTGGATCAATATTTGGCTCTAATTTGAGAGGGACTGACCGACTTACAGAATGCTGGTATAAAAACTCTATTTTAAAAATTGTAGACACAAAATCCAAAACAGAAATTGAAAAAGTTCATTTTCGAATTAGTTGCGGCGATCAGGACATTCTTTTGAAAGGTAGTATTCTGCTACATTTGGCGTTGGCAGAAAAGAATATCAATCACCAACTTCGAATAAAAGAGGGTGCCCATACTTGGAATTATTGGAGATCGGATATTACTGAAGCATTAGAATTTATTACCGGCTACTTTTTGTAGGAATTATATGAATAATTAGCATATGGTAGTTTCAATTCTATATCAAATAATATGATTAACGTTATAACTTTGAGCAACTGTAATTTAATATATTCTATTAAAATTAAAAGAGCTCTGCCTATTCTTTTAGACCAAAATTACAATATCTCGGAGATAGCATTTAAGGTTGGTTATAATGACCCCAAGTATTTTACCAAGTGTTTTAGAAAAGAACTTGGTATACCACCAACAAAATATCGAGCATTTGTTCGTCAGGGTTTAAAGAGTCGTATCCTGGAAAATAGTTTTGTTGTCAATGCAATGAGTATAATTGAAGATGATTTGGCTAATAATTCAATAAGCATTGGTAAGTTTGCTTCGAATATGAATGTTTCAAAATCCACACTCTGTCGTAAAATTAAATCATTTACTGGTCTGTCGCCATGTCGATTTATACAAAAAATTAGAATCAAAAATGCTCGAAAGTTCTTAGCAACGAATAATTGCAAAATATCGGAAGTGGCTTACAAAGTTGGTTTTAGCGACCCAAAGTATTTTAGTCGCTGTTTTAAAATTGAATTCGGGGTAGCTCCTTCGGAGTTTCAAGATTCGCTAAGACGTGGCGAGTGCAGATTCGTTTAGAAACCTTTGGAATTGCAGTGTTTTTTCAACTATCATCCACCTTCTTGCCATTCTTGCACTTTTTTATTATTTCAATTATTCTTACCTTTGACAACTTAAGAATTGAATCATTTAAATTGAGTATCCACCTTGAATTTTTATTAATCACAATATTTAGTCTCCATGAGAAAAATCAAAGATTATTTTCTGTTGTGTTGTCTCTTTCTTTCAACACAATTAATCGCACAATCCTACCAAAAAACCAATTTGGGGATTAAAACCACTACTCAATCTATGACGGTGGAAATTCAGTTTTACAGTCCCACTATCGTTCGCGTGCTGAGAGTTCCCGAAGGAGTGGCATCTGCCAAAACAAGTCTTTCAGTAATCAAAGTCCCAGAAAAAACCAATTTGAAAATTGGCGATGATGGAAAAATTGTGACCATCAGCAGCAATTCTATAAAGATTTCTTATGATCTTACCACCGGAAAAGTGAGCTATTCCGACTTGAAAGGCAATACACTGTTCACCGAAAAAGACTTTGGTGCACAGTTTACACCGACACTTGATGTAAACAAAGAATCTTTCATGGTTCGTCAAGCATTTCTGCTCGACAAAGATGAAGCCATTTACGGTCTTGGACAACAACAAAACGGGAAACTCAATCAACGTGGTCAACGCATCGAATTGAAAAACGGGAACACTAAAATAAGCATTCCTTTTATGCAATCCATCAAGGGGTACGGTATTTTTTGGGATAACTATGCCTCAACGACTTTTACCAATAATCTTCAGGAAACCTCTTTTGAGTCGCTGGGCGACAACTCCGATTACTATTTTATGTTTGGGGTAAATGCTGCAGGTGTGGTAGCCCAAATGCGTGACCTTACCGGACAAGTACCTATGATTCCATTGTGGGGATTTGGATATCTGCAATCGCGCGAACGCTATAAAAATCAGGATGAAACTGTAGGAGTGGTAGAAAAATACCGCGCTTTGAAAGTGCCTCTCGATGGTATCATTCAGGATTGGCAATATTGGGGTAAAGATAGCGTGTGGAACGCGATGAGTTTTGAGAAGACTACTTTCCCTGATCCACAAGGAATGGTGAACAAGATTCATGACATGAAGGCTCATTTAATGATAGTGGCCTGGCCCGGATTTGGCCCTAAAACAAATCAATATAAAGAGTTTAAGTCGAAAAAGATGATGATCAATTTTGACACATGGCCACCGGAGTCTGGTACAAAACCTTATGATCCATATAACCCTGCCGCTCGCGAAATCTATTGGGACTATTTGAATAAAGGTGTGTTCTCTTTCAATACCGATGGATGGTGGTTGGACTCATCTGAACCAGACCACATCAACGTGAAGGATGCCGATTTTGATCAACCTACGCATCTGGGTTCTTATCGCTCGGGAGTAAACGCATTTCCTCTACAACACATCAAGGGTGTTTACGAAAATCAACGAAAAACGACTTCTGATAAACGTGTATTTATTCTTACCCGCTCGGCTTTTGCAGGACAACAACGTTATGGGGCTAATTCATGGTCGGGCGATATTGTTTCGAGCTGGAAAACACTGCAAAAACAAGTTCCTGCGGGACTCAATTTCTCACTCACAGGTCTGCCGTACTGGAATGCCGACATCGGTGGTTTCTTCCTTTGGGAATTTGACAACTCAGGTGCATTAAAATTAAAAACATATCAAGAGTTATATGTTCGCTGGTTGCAGTTTGGAGCATTTACTCCTATGATGCGCTCGCATGGAACAGACGCTCCGCGTGAAATTTATCAGTTTGGAAAACGTGGCGACTGGACATTTGATGCTATTGAAAAATACATCAATATTCGTTATCAACTTTTGCCTTATATTTATTCTACGGCATGGAGTGTTACTTCGAAATCTGAGAGTTTTATGCGTGCCTTGGTGATGGATTTTGCTACAGATAAAAAAACTACCGACATCGCTAACGAATATATGTTCGGTCAGTCCATCCTTGTTGCTCCGGTATTGGAACCTATGTATGCAAACAAAGCTGCTGATGGACAAACTTCCATTGATTTCTCAACAGTAAAATCACGTGCAGTATATTTGCCAGCTGGAGTAGAGTGGTATGATTTCTGGACCGGTGAAAAAATGAAAGGTGGACAAGAAGTGCAAAAAGCTGCACCAATAGATGTGATGCCCTTATACGTAAAAGCGGGATCTATTTTGCCATGGGCACAGAAAGTGCAATATGCCAATGAAAAAAAATGGGATAATCTGGAAATTCGCATCTATCCGGGTGCAAATGGAGAATTTACCTTGTACGAAGATGAAAACGATAACTACAACTACGAAAAAGGTTTGAAATCGACCACCACTATGAAATGGGATGATGCAGCCAAAACCCTGACAATTGGCGAACGAGAAGGAAGCTTTTCCGGAATGTTGACTACCCGCAAGTTTAATCTTGTGCTTGTTCAAAAAGGAACAGGAGTTGGTGTAGCTCCTTCAAAGTTAACTAAAACAGTCGTTTATAAGGGAAAGAATTTAAGCGTAAAACTATAAAATCCTATATACATATAAATAAAAACACATGAAGAAACTGATTATTCTTCCAATAGTACTTATGACATTGTGCCTGAGTGCGCAACAAAAAGCAAAGTATACAACGTTTCAATCGCAAGATGTTCAATTACTGCCGAGCATCTTCAAGGATGCACAAACCGTTGATATGAATTACATACTGGCGTTGAATCCCGATCGCTTGTTGGCTCCGTTTTTGCGCGAAGCGGGACTTCCAACCAAGGCGGAGAATTATCCCAACTGGGAAAATACCGGACTTGATGGACATATCGGGGGGCATTATGTCTCGGCATTGGCGTTGATGTACGCTTCCACCGGAGACAAGAAAATATTCGAGAAACTGAACTACATGCTCGATGCATGGGAAAAATGTCAGAACGCGAATGGCGATGGCTATATTGGTGGAGTTCCCGGAAGTAAAAAGCTTTGGGCAGATGTAGCAGCAGGTAAGATTGCTGCCGGAGGCTTTGACCTCAACAAAACCTGGGTGCCTCTTTATAATATCCACAAAACTTATTCGGGATTACGCGATGCATTTCTCTATGCTAAAAGTGAGAAGGCTAAAAAGATGCTTGTGAAGTTTTCGGACTGGATGTTGAACCTGACCAAGAATTTAGATGACAAACAGATTCAAACCATGTTGCGATCGGAACACGGCGGGCTCAACGAGATATTTGCCGATGTAGCAGCTATCACGGGCGATAAAAAATACATGCAGCTTGCGTATCGTTTTTCGCATCAGGCCATCCTTGAGCCGTTAGAACATCAGGTGGATAAACTGAACGGAATGCATGCCAACACGCAAATTCCAAAAGTAATCGGTTTTGAACGTATCGCTGAGCTGAACAATGACAGTGCCTATGGACGGGCAGCCAGTTTTTTCTGGGACAATGTTGTTAATTCAAGAAGTTCAGCTATAGGCGGAAACAGCGTTCGCGAACATTTTCACCCTATCAATGATTTCTCGTCAATGATAACCAGCGAACAAGGACCTGAAACATGCAACACGTATAACATACTGAAACTGTCGAAAATGCTTTTTCAGTTTGACGGCAATGAAAAATATATCGAGTACTACGAGCGTGCCTTATACAACCATATTCTTTCTACTCAACATCCCGATAAAGGCGGATTTGTTTATTTCACGCCTATGCGTCCGGGGCATTACCGGGTTTACTCGCAACCGCAAACCAGTTTCTGGTGCTGCGTGGGTTCGGGGATGGAGAACCATGGCAAATACAATGAGTTGATTTATACTTACAATAAGTCGAACTTATTTGTCAACCTGTTTATTCCGTCACGCTTAGACTGGAAAGCTCAGAACGTGGTGATTACGCAAACCACCCGTTTCCCCGACGAAGAAAACGTAACATTCAGGGTAAATACCCCAAAAGCTTCAAAATTTGCGCTTAATGTGCGTTATCCTGCCTGGGTTGCTGCAAATGAGTTGAAACTGACTGTCAATGATAAAGCGGTGGCTGTTACTGCCCTTCCCGGTTCATACATTGCCATCGATCGCAAATGGAAAGACGGTGATAAAGTAGTCGTGCAATTACCCATGCGGACAACAGTAGAGGAACTTCCCGATAAATCAAATTATGTAGCTGTGCTTCATGGTCCGATTGTATTGGCTGCTAAAACGGATACTGCCGAAATGAAAGGACTCTTTGCCGACGACAGTCGTGGTGGTCACGTGGCAGCCGGTCGTCAGTTTCCGATAAACGAAATGCCGATGTTTGTTGCCGACAAAAAAGAGTTGGCGACCCATATTAAAGCTGTACCGGGAAAAGTATTTACATTCACTGCCGGCGATTTAATCTATCAGGATAAGTATAAAAAGCTAGAGTTAATTCCTTTTTTCAGACTGCACGATTCGCGCTACATTATTTATTGGCCGATTGAAACTCCTGAAGAAATCAGTGAGATGCAAAAGAAATCAGCCGCAGATGAAGCCAGTCGTCAACAACTGGCGGCCGCCACGCTGGATTTAGTTACACCCGGCGAACAACAGCCTGAATCGGATCATTTTATCGAAAGCGAAAATTCAAATACTGGCGTGAATATGGATAAACACTGGCGTGATGCCACCGGTTGGTTTAGCTATAAAATGAAGGATGCCAATAAAGCGGCTGGAAGTTTGCGTATTACTTATTGTAGCAAAGACAAAGGACGCAAATTCAGTATTCAGATAAACAATCAAACAATTGCTGATGTTACATTAAACGGAAGTGATGGTACGGACTTTTATTCTATAGATTACAGCATCCCAGAAACGCTGGTAAAACAAAGCAATGGAGTATTGACCGTAAAATTCATTGCTGAAAAAGGCTCAGTTGCCGGAGGAATCTACGAAGTCAGACTACTTAAAAAGTAATTGGTTCATTGCTATTTATAAGAATGGAGAGACTTCGCAGCCTCTCAATTTTTATTTGTCAATACAATGTACCGTTATTAAAAGAAACAGCGTCAATCCATCAAATAATTTTGTAATTTTGTCAACATGAATTTAGTCCATAAAGATATAAAGACCTACTCTT
>Ga0302293_10001006_pt1 | contig 14409 bp, 27 predicted proteins | sample III_Fen_N2_2_FD_198758 | JGI IMG/M metagenome (GOLD analysis project Ga0302293, IMG submission 198758) | Peat permafrost microbial communities from Stordalen Mire near Abisko, Sweden - III_Fen_N2_2 | ecosystem: Environmental > Terrestrial > Soil > Wetlands > Permafrost | place: Sweden: Abisko...
GATTACATGAAGGAAATAAACTATCAAATAAATGACAGGTTAAAAATCCATATAATTTTGAAAAAGATAATGTAATGCTTCCTGCACAAAGAAAGTATTTAACTAACATCCTTTTTAAAATTCAAAGACAATTAATGCATATTCCTAATGATATAGCAGAAAAAATCGACCCAACTTCAATTGAAACTATTCAAAAAACAGCTCCAAAGAAATGAGTCGATAAAATTATGTTTAATATTGAAAATGGAGAGTACTTCAGAATGCCATTAATTTGAACTAATACTATAAGTCAATATAAAGGAGTTGTAGCTGAAGGAGGCAAAGGTCTAAAACGCGCAGCAAGAACTTTTGGAGCTAATGTTAGAGATTTTGTTGATGGCAGAGAATTGGATCCTAAAGATCGAAATGAAGCTGAAAAAGTCTCAAAAGGTTATTATGAAATGTATGAAATATATGGAAAGCAGTCTGCTTCATATATTGCTCAACAAATTGAAGATCGTGGTGATTGGAGTTTTGAAATTGATTTAGATGCTATTGCACATAGAGTAATTCAAGAAAAAGTTAGAAAAAAATATGTTGATAATATTCTGCCAGTTTTAAATGATTATGCATGATGAATTCAACTTACTGGAGCTAAACAAAATAAAGATGTTTCTAAGGCACTTACATACATACAAGAAAGAATTGATATGGCCTTTTATGATAGACCAATTATTGATAAAGAATTCTCAGATATTATTAGTGCTGCCGGTGTTGCTAAGAAAATTACAACTGCACAAATGCTTGCTTTTAGACCTGCCATTTTAGTTAAAGAGTTAGCTATTGGAATGTATAAAGGGGCTGCATTAGCTGCTACTCAATTCTTTGGAAAAGATCAATTTACATTTGCAGATTATGGAAAAGCATTAGGAATGATGTTAACCATTGATAAGCAAATGTCATTAGAATTTAATAAAATAGAAGCATTAAATAAATTCTATGCCTTTGCTAATATGGATTTAAATTCATACGCAAGAAAGATTCAAACAAATCGTCGAGGAATATTTATGGGATTACATCCTTATATGTATGCTTGTAATACAATTCCAGATTATTACAATCGTATGTCTTTATTTGTTGCTAAAATGATTCATGATGAAAGTATGGATGCCCACACTTTAGATAAGAATGGTTTTATTACATATGATCCTAGAAAGGATAAACGATTCTCTCATTACTTAAGTGTAAGAGAACAATATAGAGCTCCTAGTGGTAAGTATATCTTTTTACCTTCTGCAACTGATACAAAATATAATGAACAAAAACAAATGTATGATGTTATTAGAGAAGAAATTAATGATCAAAGACGTATTGCCAAGATGAAAGAATTTGGAGAAGAGGATTTAATTGATCAAGCTTATTCTGAAAAAGAACGATCTAGTTATAAATCTTATACTGATACAGTATATGGATATTATGATAAAGAACAATCTCCTTCTTGACATTACACTGTATTTGGATTATTATATCTTCAATTTATGCAATTCTGACCAGGTAAAATGGATATGTGATTTGGTAAACCCGTAGACGAATCTACTAAAATTACTGGAGTACATAGACAAGCTACTGAGTTAGTTGATGGAAAGAAAATTAAATTATGGAGAAAAGCAATCCATGATGAAAATACTGGAGAAATTGTTGGGTTTGACCATGTAAGAGAAAATACAGGCGATCCTTTAATTGAGTGAACAGGACTACCTCATGAAGGTGTTGTATTCTCAATGGCTAAAACTATTCGAGACACTTATAAAGGATTATGTGATCATAAATCATTTACCGAAATTGCAGAAGATATTAATACACAAGATGAACTTAGACTTAATCGTGTAAAATATGGATTAGCTGATGGAGCTCTTATGTATTTAGTTTTTTGTTTATTTAAATTATTATTAGAAGCTGCTTTTGGAGATAATCCTGAGGGTATGACTGCTGAAACAAAAGCATTCTCAATGGCTGTAAATAAAAAAATGATTAATGAAGCTATGCTTTGGAATAATACTTTTGGTAATCTTCGAAGTGAGCCTGCATTCTGAACTTATGGTTTAAAAGTTATGGGTGATGTTAAAGATACTATGGATGGAGATAAGACAATCAAACGATTATTAACAGACGTAAAAGCTTTTGAATTCATTGATACAGATCAACAATCTTAAAAAAAATAGCCCGATCACAATTAAGTGGTCGGGCTATTTTATTTTTATCAATTTTTATAATAAAGTTCGGCTGTATCAGCTCTTTCAGTATTATAAACTTTAGGCCGTTCAAATTTTAAGGCAAAGGCTCTTGCAGCATCTCTTACATTATTTGTACTTTGAAGTGCAGCAAATGCATCTTTTTCACCATTCTGTAATTCATGATAGATATATTCTAATTGAGTTCCAAAAGCAGCGGGATCAGTATTATGTACTTTAGCAAATTGATTTAAACCTTCTCTACGAGCACCTCTTCATTGAGCTAACCCATAAGCAGATCCATGATCTCCAGGAACAGTAGTATCAAATCCAGATTCATGATATAAATTTCCAGCAATTCCAGCAGCTCATTCTTTTTTAAGACCTTTTCTTATAAAGAAATTCATAGCTTCTTTAGGTCTATCATCTAAAGCAACATTTTCTACATTAGCTGCAATTGGTGGATTTACAGCAACTCGTTTTGCTATTGCTTGATTAAGCAAGTCTCTAATACTTTGAACTTGAGGCACAGGAGATATTTTCTGTGCTGTCTGAACCGCAGGTATAGTAGGCGTAATTCCAGAAAGATATCTAGATAAATAATCATTATCAGGAGTTAGATTATTAGCTGCATAATATGCAGCCATTTCATTTCTATCTTGAGATACTTGATTTATTATAGGTTTAAAAGTAGCGAATTTTGAGTCATCCATAGTTATAGTGATTTTACAGTTACTTACAAAAGTAATAGTATTATTGGAAATAACTTATATAATGAATGAAAAAAATAAGGGGAACCACGATTCACATCGTAGTTCCCCTAAATTGTTTACAGACATTTCTATAAACGGCAGTCCCAATGACTACGAAATCCTTATTGAAATTCCTTCGCAATAAGAATTTGCCATGACCAAACTGTTACTTTAATGTAAAATACACTTGACTCATTTTAAGACCAACCTTGGACTTTCAAGATAAGAAATATATAAGTCTCCACTACAGCATAGAAAATGCCACTCAGGGATTCTAAAGCGTATCTACATTAAAATTTTTAGTCAATTTTATCATCCGGAATTGGAAAACATCTGAATTTTTGAGTTCGCCCTAAAACACCATCTAGCATTTCTTCAACGACTCCTTCTTCATAATTCACTTTTAAATCTGTACACTCATCACCTTTCTTGAAAACACCAAAGTCTTCAGTAAAAGTTACTGAGTAAAAATAAAATTGCGGAAATCTTCCACCCCAACCAAACCAGTCGATTGGTAATATTGATTCTTTGTGCTTATCACTCATAATCTAGTTCTTTTTCTAAACATTCATCACAAATCTGTGGAGAGAGCTTAATCTCTCCTTTATACGCTTGCCAGTCTTCTTCTGAAAAGTACTTTGCGTACTTTATAATTTTACTACATTTAGAACATAATAAAACAGGATCGCCTGCAACAAGCTTAAACTTCGCCTTTCCTTTCATGGTGATAATTATAAAACATAGCGTTTGCCTGAATATGTCCCATATGGGAAATTTCAGAATCAGCATCTACTTCTTCACCATCCATTAAAGCTGCAAGATGTCTTTGCATTGAATTCAAAATCTCTCTTGTATTCATTGACTTTTGCCAATTTCTTGGAGCATACTTTAGAGCACCAAACTCCAAAACTTCAATCATCGGCTCAAGAGATTTATAGTGTACTAAATCCCATTTACGCTTACCAGCGTTATATCTTAATGCTCCCCCATCTATCTGTGGAGCTTGTTCCTCATATTGTTTAAGATATGAGCAAGCCCCACAAGAAACTAAAGGATTTAATGTGTCGTGGTCACAAGTGTAATTGCGACCATCATTTGTACAAATAAGTTTCTTCATTACTTTTTATATTGCTCTACAAAATCATACAAAGCTTCAACTGTTTGACAAATACGAGCACCATATTCGTCATGAGCTTCCATTTCAGCTCGTTTACCAAAATTGGTTTCATAAATAAACCAATTAATCCAATCTACACCATTTTCGTCATAGATCGAACCTAGAATAATGTCCACTATAGGTTCAATTGGGAGGGCATATTTAGACTCAGTAACATCAACACCGACATTATACAACTCATGAATGTTAGTTAAACATTTCTCGTAGGTTGCTAATAACTTAACAAATTCTTCTTTATTCATTTTAAAATAATTTTTCAGGATCTTTAAAATCTGGAAATTCGTCAACACTGATATAGTATTTTCCTATCTTATAATCAGCATAGGTCACTGTTTTGAGCTGTCTATAGATTTTTAAATCAGGATCTCCAGATGGATATAACCATTCATAAAAATGCTCTCCATTTAAAAGCTCCTGGTCGGATTTTTTAGTAAACTTATTCTCAAGATTAGAGAGTATTTGTTCTCTATCAAGTTCAATATAATCACCTCGTCCTCCATGAACAACCCTGACCCAATCTTCTGCAAGCAAAAGTTTCTTCTTAGTAATTAAAGATTGCTTTCGCCCTTTAATTAAAAACTCATCAATATCAATTGCTTGAGATTGTCCACAGAATGGGCAATCTATATAATCAACATCAAATTCACTTTGCACTTCTCCCATAGAGTAAAAGACTGCTGAACTACATTTACTACATTTATAGTGATGGTGGACAAAGAAATCAAATAACTCGTTAATTGATTTCAACTCTTGTAAATTAACTGGTTCCATTTTCAATAAACCATCTATAAGGAATAAATCCCCTAAAATTATTACACCAAGCCTGTTCAATATCAACAAAAAACTTATTCATTTTTCCATTGATTATGCGTGGAGAGGCTCTATCAAATTGAATATACTCATCAGAATTCATTGCACGAGCACAGTGTTCAAACGGACTCATGTGATGACTAGCTAGCAAAGTATCATGTAAACCAATGTCTTTGACATAATTAATTTCTCCATCAAATGTCATATAGGATAATCTAGCACATCGTGCTGTTGCTATTTTAACTTTTCGAATTGCAACACCCTGCTCTAGAGTATATCCTGCATCAATTGGAATGGTCGGAGGTAGAGTAATTCTATCCCCAAAAGGAATATGCCAATCTCCATCTTTTAGCTTAATAGGAATAGATTCATTTCTCGCATCCCACATTGCTTCTGCAAGAGCTTGAATATGAATTTCTGCTTGTGAATCGTTCATTCGAAACTCAAAGGGAGTTTCAAGTGTAGCTCCTGAAGATACTGCATCTTTCCAACTTTTATATTGCCCAAAATATTTAGGACAACGAAGTTCAAAGAATCCTTCAAATTCAGTAGCTGTTATAAGAACAGTATGCCACATGAAAGGTTCTAAAAGACGATTACAAAGTTGTTTTGTAACTGAAGTATCAGCTAATTGATGCGGATCTTCATCCATAGAATATCTAACTCCCATAGTTGAGTTTAATTCTTCAGCATGTTTAATTGCAGAATCCCTAGCTACTAACCATTGACTACGTCGAAAATCAACATGTGCTGATTTAGTTAAATATTTTGTTCCTTGCATTCCTTTGTGAGCAACTTGCCAAGCAATAGGAATAAAAGGATCTGTTCTGACAGATTCAACCATTTTCTCAAATGGTATAGCCCTTGATGATGCAGAATTTCTACTAAAAACTCTATGAGTCATTAGTTCTGCATGTATAATTCGTGGATAAGTTAACAGAAATGAAGTGATTCTATCTCCCATAGAGTTAATAGAATCAGCTACAATTTCTGCACTTATTGTTTTCTTTAATCCCACCATCGTTCAATATTTCTTTCAAGTAATTTAAATAAAATTCTTCTAGCTTTTTCATGAACGCGGTAGCCTATCATTAGGGCTATATAGGATTCATCTTCACGATGTTCAACTTTCTTAAACATTCTAACTTCGTGACGATATTTATCAAAATATAAATCTAAATTATTTTGTAATACTTTAGATTCTAATTTATGATCTTTTATAGAAAGTTCTGTTATATAGTAGTCATGATACTCTACCATATAACCCTCTTCTTTAACAAGCTTTAGTAATCTAACGCAAGTATTCATGATTTCCACATCTCTTTCATAACCTACGTACCTTTTATGCTCTGCAATATACTTTGAGGTATTTTCAATCTTAAAGCTTAAAGTATTAAAAATATAATCATGATCCCAGTCTTGGTCTTTCCAAAGAATGGGTGACCATTTGATTATATTTTTAATATAAGTACGTATGTTATAAATAAGTTCCGAAAATTTATTCCAAAATCTGTTCATCTGGTGGTAATTCAAAGTTAATATCTTCATCCAATACAGACTCATCACCACTAAGTGGTAATGTAGTTGTATTTTCTCTGTCTTCTGCTTCCATACTTACCCAATGGGTTTCTAGTGTTCCGTCTTCCATTCGATTTTGTAGTTCAAATGATTCGACGTATCCATCCTCAAATTCATATGCAACACCACAAATGTCTACATTGTGATCTATACAAAGCTGATCTAAGAATTCTAAAGGAGCTACCCAATCACTTCCAAACTCATAATTAGTAATAATTACAGGTTCATCAAGATGATAAGGAGTATCGTCTTTGCCCCACATTTTATAAATAAGAAATCTTTCATCAATCTTATCACGAATAGCTCTGGAAATCTTTTTTAGTTCTTTCTCCTCAACTTCGTAATATGTGATGTTGATAGTGTTAATGCAAATATTCGGCATTTTCTTCTAATTTATCAAGCTCCATGTGGCAATGTTTATACTTTTTGCCGCTGCCACAGTAACATAAGTCATTTCTTTGTATCTTTGGCGTCTCACGAACATATGGTTTAAATCTAATACCAAATGCTTTCCGAGCCGCACGAGATTGAAGCATCTCGAGACTAATCTCGGGATACTCCAAATCATGTGTTTCAGTAACTGGAGTTTCTTCAGCTACTATAATTTCTGTGTCTTCCATTATAAACCTGTCTGAGCAGTATAAAAATTAATATTTCCTTTGCCAATAACTTTGCTTGAATCTGTAGAATCATCCCAATCAATAACAACATCTCCCTCAAAGTTAGGAATAACCGTTATCCAATGGCTTTCTTCATCATAAGAAAACTCAGGATTTAATTTCATGACATCGTCTAAAAGAGCAACGCAAACCATACCTCCATCAGCACAGAATTGTCCAAGAACAGCTTCCGAATGAATAAAGGCTTGATGTTTTTCCATATACTCGTTAAGCATTACTTCTTTTTCTTCTGGACTTTGTGGCCCAAAATTATAAGCAGTAAAGAACGTAAGATATTCTCTACTATAATCATTATAAAGTGCAGTGGCTTCAGGAGTATCTTTAAAAGTTGTGCAACTCCAATCACCATATCCAGTTTCTTCAAACAAACCTTCTAATTTATCTTCAACATTTTCAATGTCTAAATAACAAGGATCTGTTATAATTATTGTTCCTTTAAAATACATATTACTTATTCTTTACAGATTTGCAAACAGTACACTTAGAACGCTTACCGTCAAAACTTTCGTTATGAACTCTCTTACCTTTTCCATAAATTGCGTCTTGAAATTTATGTTCACATGTGCATGGCTTAATTATTGTCATAGCTTTACTTATTAAACTTACTTAAAATCATTGTTTTTGGTAGAGAACCTGCTGTTCTATCAATCACTTGTCCACCCTTAAAATATAAAAGGGTAGGAATATTTCGAACAGCAAATTCAGATGTTAATCCTGTAGGATCATCATCAATATCTACTTTAAATACAGATATATCTGGATTTTCTTCATCAATTTGATCAAGAATTGGCCCCACTATCTTACATGGAGCACACCATTCGGCTGAAAAATCAATGATAACATGTTCATTGGATTCAACCATTATTTTTAAATTTTCGCTCATTATAGATCCTCCTCGTAACGTACTGATTGAAAGATTGGTTGCATTGGAATACCCTCTCGAGAAATCTCGAAGTATTTTATGGTCCCTTTCTTTCCAATTATGTTATCTATGTTGTTCATATACTCAGCCTTTAATTCTCGATCACCTATAGGCTTAGCAGCAAATGCTTTGCCATCTTCAGTTTCACAAATGAAGCAAAAATCTTCATCTCTTAAACCATCTCGATAATCAATAATTGTAAACTCAGCATCTTGATAAGCTTTAATCTTAATCATTGTAGAACTTCTCTTTCCAAACTCATATGGTTTGTTCGGTTTTCGAGCTACTGCGCCCTCATAACCTTCTCCTACCCACTTATCGTGGAGCCGTTTGACATCATCCCAACATTCAGTTGGATAATGTTCTAAAACTTTAATTTTTTGGAGATCTTTAAAAGTTTCAACTCTCAATTCATTAAGAATGCCAAGTCTATCTACGAATTCCATTTTATCATCAGCTATATCATAAATCCAATACTCAAGAATTTCACATCTTTCGTCCCAAGTTTCCTTTCGGGCTATACCAGATAATTCTTGTAGATAATGACCATGATGATAAAGCTCGCCATCTAGAATTACATCTGGATGTGAACGTAAATACTCGCTTAATTGTGGAGTTAGTTGTTGACAAGCATTGTCGTAATTCTTTCCACCTCTGGAAACGGTTACAACATTATTGCCACCCCATTTCATCATACATCTTACACCATTTAACTTACGACTACAATACATTCTTTTGTCTAGAACTGAATTCTGACATTTATTGTAATCCTTAGCTAACATTGGTTTTAGATTTCCTGATGAGTCAGATTTTATAGTAGGAACTAAAGCGTCCATCTCACTTGCTAAAATATCTTCAAACTTCTTATTAGTAAGAGAGGCTAATCTTTTGTAACCTTTGTCTTGATACTTACTAACAATACTATTAAATTCAAGTTCTGCTTGTTGTATGACTGATCGTTTAGCTTTACCTTTCTCAATAACAAGTTCAGGTTGATCAGTCATTTTTCCTTCATATTGTCCAGTAGTTCTGTGAATCACAAAGTTGTTTCCAATTTGTTCTAATTCAGCAATAACTACTTGAACTTTGTCTCGAGCATTTCTTGTAACTAGATATATTGTTTCAATTATCATTACTTAATACCACTATCACCAAATCCAGTCTTTCCTCTATCTGAAGCAGAAAGATCTTCTAGACTTGCCAGTTGATTCCATTCTACTAAGCATACTTTCGCAAGTATAGCTTGGGCAATTCTATCTCCATGTACAATTTCAAAAGGTTCACTACCCGAGTTCATTAAGATTACTCCCAATTCTCCTCTATAAGAAGAATCAATTGTGCCAGGAGCATTTAACACTTGAATACCATACTTGATAGCTAATCCACTTCTTCCCCTAACTTGAATTTCATATCCAGGTGGAAATGCTGTGTATAATCCAGTTGAAACTACACATCGACCGCCACTAAACATAATCAAAACTTCTCTTTCAGTATCAAAAGCACAGCCATACATTAAATCTTCATTCAAACCATTTGAAAAATTAGCTCTTAAATCCATTCCAGAATCACCAGCTTTAGCATATTTTGGAAGTTCATTAATTCCTTGATTTACAACATCTACTTTCATTATTCTTCAGAACGATTATTTGCTGTACCTTGGGCAACAGCTTGATTCATTAGATAAGCCCAATTACCTAGATCGGCATCACTCACTGATCTCAATCTAGCTTGGATTTGATCTTCGTCTTCAGAAAGCTCTACAGCCTCTCTGATTTTTCTTTCTCTTAATGAAGACATCATATAATTTCCAAAGGAAACAATATCATCTTCTGTAAAAAACATCATCATATTAGTCTTCTTTAGGTAATCTAATAAAAACTAAGGCTGGTGGTATACTTGCTACAACTTCATCTCCTATATAAAAGATGATTATGTTTCCCATAACCTGAGGATAATCTGCTGATATATCAACACTATCTGTGAGATCATTATTGTTTAAATAAATTCGATATTTATTCATTTTCTAAAATTTTCTTTATTTCTAATTCCCAATCTGGCTTTGTTTCGCTCCAAATAGCAGCATATTCATCTAAGTTTTCATCCGCAAATACGACAAGAGGAACTTGAGTAGTTCCATTTCTTGTCATAATTGGGAGAGCTTTTTTCTTTTGTCGATAATCATCAATGTTAAAACTATCAATCAATACTTTTACGTCTAGATTATTAACAATGTCTAGAATAAAGCTCGTTTTATCATCATAGATAACTTTAACAATCTTCATCTAATAAAACAACATCAATCATCATATCACAATTAAAAGCCTGCACTTTTGCATTTTCTAATGTATCTCCGAAAAATAAATCAATTCCAGAGTTAATTAAATGACTGTGCTTAGACAATGCTAATTTCCAGTTATTAGCTTCAATGACTTCAATAATAAGATCATTATCAAAGAAATTAATATATCCTACCGCAAATTTCATTAGACGTTAAGTAAACTATTAATAATCATAGTTTTCTCAAATTTATTCATAATATCTTTCTTATCGTCAGTAACAATTTGAGTAAAGCTATTATAAACATCGAACAAAGTTGGATCAATTCCTTCAGGAATATAGTATTCACTATCTTGATCAATAAACAACTGTTTATAGGCATCAATAGGAGTACTTACAGCGATCTTGACTTTACCAAATCCATAATCTTGGGCCTCTCTCAAAGAGTAATCAACCCATTCCCCTAGATATTGTTTACGTTTATCGCGCTCAATTGTGGTTTCTTTCATTTTCTGAAGTCTAGTTTGAAAGTCACTAGTCTGCTCCATAAGATTCTTAATAGCAGAATAATTAATAGGATCACCTGGAACTAACTCTTGTATCTGAATCCATTGAGGATTAAATACAGTTAGATTAGTGCAGGCTTGATTTAAATATCCTCTGTAAATTTTTACAACAGGACGTTTGACATCAATTCCATATAGAAAGCCAATTACTTCTTCATGACCATCTACCATCTGTTGTTGAGGCATCACTGCCTGAATCAACACTCTATTATAAGTCAAGTCTTGTGCATCTGGACCAAAAGTTATTTGATCTGGCATTTTAACTTGAATCCTAAAATCACTTGTAAGAGCTGCCATCTTATTTAAGAATGGTTCTACATATGATTTAGTTTGGAAAAACTCTTTATTTTTGATAATTGTCGGTTTTCCTTTCAACAATTCTGATACAGTAATATCCATTAAGGTATATTAAATTCGTTTAACAACTGTATCTATAAGTATGATATCTAGGCACTATAAGTATCGCCACAGATTAAACAAGTAAAATGGTCTTTATGACTATCATGACCTGTACATCCGTAAGCATGTTTACATACTCTTTGTAAAGCTGCAATAGCAACTTTATTATCATCAATTTCTTTCTGCAATAATTTTATTTTTTGCAAATTGATTTTGATGTCTTCATTTAAGGCAACAATTACTTCTTTCATATTAATCTAAACAATGTAAATACATTTCTCGATAACAATCATTCAACTTAAAGCCATCTGTAATCTCATGAACAACAATAGGAATGCTATCCATAATAGATTTCATGGCCATTTGTAATCTTGGTTGATTCCAAGTCTGAGAAGCAGAACACTCAATCTCTTTAAATAACGGAACAAGCTGGTTAAGAACTTCTGTTAAATCTTCTAAATAAACATAAGCAAAGAATTTACTACTGTTTAATATAAAGACTTTATAATTATATTTAGGAGGATTGGGGGGCACTACTACTTTTTGGTAATGATAATGAAGAAGTTGCAAAAGCTGTTTACTTAACTCTGTTCGAGTTGCTGAAACATTTCTTTTAACTTCCTGCTCACCCATAAACGCAATCTTTCCTTTATAATAAAACAAAACTGTTCCATCATTATGGCCTTCGGCAGCAATTTCCACATGGAAATCAGTTGCTTTAGGAGCTTTAGACACATAGACTTGTTCGATAGTTTTTTCTAGAGGAGCCAGAGTTGTTCTAAAGAACGCTTCCTTCAACTCTTTTCCAGTTACTACATTTCGATCAAAGTCTATGTGAATGCGTTGTCTTGTCATATCAATTGAGAATTACTCTTGTTTCCAAAATCTTATCTCCATCAATAATGTCAATATCAACAGCTGCTTTGGTATTACCAAAGTTTTTATGAATCCAAGCACTTGAGCCAAATAAAGAAGCTACAGACTTGTATCTGAAACGCTTTCCATAAGTGGTTGCTGATTGGTGCAAATCACCTTTTACAAAGTGAATATTGCCTTTTAGACTGTGATAGTCTAAGTATTCATCAATTTGATTTTCTACACCTTTACTTAAAACTAAAGGCATATTTTTAAAGACATCCTTAGCATCTTTACCATGACATAGGACAAAAGTATGTTTACCATATTTGAAATGGTCAATATACTGGTCAAATATCACAGCTTCGATACCAGCTGAACGAAGATAGGATTGCAATGCAAAATTTGCAGCATATCCAAAATCTCCGTCATGATTACCACCTTCTACACAGTAATACTTAATCGACATAAAGTATCCACTATTAGCAAGACTTCCGAAGAAATCTACCATTAGTTGAACAAAGTTCTTTAGTTGATCTTTATTATCCATATTTTGAGGTAAATTATGCCCACCTCTAGTAGTTTGGGCATCATATCCATCCAGAGAATCACCAATATTACATACGATGATATCTGTAGCTCCGGTCATTTGAGCCAATTGTAGAACAGATTGAAGTACTTTGTTTAATCTTTTCTTAACTTCCTTTGCATTATACTCATTTGCAAAGATTGAATATCTACTAACATCAGCACCAATGTGCATATCACTTAGATATACCACAATAACTTTATCTGCATTTTCTTGAGGCCTAATGGCTTCAATATGAGCAGTAATGTCTAAAGATGCGAAGAAGGCTTCAAAGTCATTGGCCTTTTCTTTAAATGTTTGATACTCTTTTGTAATTTCTTTTAAACGCTGTTCGGTGCGTTTACCCCTTTCTTGCTCTAATTTCTTAAAGAAATCATTTTCTTTGTTCTGTAAAGCAATCTCTACAGCCTCTTCCGTTGTAAGTTCCTCTAGAGTATGAGGAGCTAACGGAGCAGACGATTTGGTGATGTTAAAAGCTCGAAGGATCTTTTTGAATTGCGGAAATGTATAATTCGGAAATTCTCTTACGATTGTACGTTGAGTTAGACTTGCTCCTTCTTGGGAATACAATCTATACATTTTCTCAACTTCCTCACGTGTCATCTCTCCAGACAATGTAGGTTTATCATGTACTAAAATGCTAAATCTATATCCAGTAATTCTGTTTGCACTATCTCTTAAGGTTTCTATGCTGGATCTTTCCTGCATAGCCTCATCAATAGTGGCATCGTGTGTTACGTCTGTGTTCATGTATTAGTTTTATAAGCTGTTACGCCGTTAATATTAAAGAAAAAGGTCAGCAATCTTGCGACTGCTGACCTGTGTGATTAGTTAGTTAATCAATGATTATTCTTGTACAAAGAATAAGAATTTGCCAAGTTTAGCAGATTTCGAAGGTGTATATTGGCCATAACCGGCATATTTTTGTCCTTCGGTAACTTCCTTAACAATTTCAACTACATAATCTTTTTTGTTTACTTCGATAAGCTCTTTCATAATTTTCAGAGCAGTGTCTTTCTTGTCTGCGCGAGCTTCAACAGCTCCGACAGCTACTACATCAACAACTGGTACTGCGATTTCTTCGTTTTCGTCAGTAATCATAGTTGTAAACTTAACTTTCAATTCAGCTTCTTTAATTTGATAAGTTGTAGTCGTTTTGCGTTTTCCTTTTGTTGTTTCGTTGATAACGCTGTAAGGACGAAGACGAGTGTCGTCAGAGGAGGCTTCAACAACTAAGTATGCACCTACAAGTTTATTACGTTTGATGTATTCTGCCATAAATCTATTAAGATCTTTGGTATTCATCGGCGAACCAGCTTTCTTCCAAGCCTGTGTTGCGTTCTTTAACATGTCCAATTGGACGTCTAAACCTGTTGATTCAAGTGCTTTTTCTTTGTTATAACCTTGAGCTTCTACTGTTTTCATAATTCATTCACATTTAAATTTAAATTTATTCTTTATCTATTAGTGTTATTTCATCTGATTATCAATACAAAGATAGCACTTTAGTTTGAATAAAATGCTATAAAGTATGTTAATTTTTTGTTAAATCGCCATACTACCTCCGTTTGCATTAAATTGCAAGTAATTCTTC
>Ga0302293_10001008_pt1 | contig 14339 bp, 11 predicted proteins | sample III_Fen_N2_2_FD_198758 | JGI IMG/M metagenome (GOLD analysis project Ga0302293, IMG submission 198758) | Peat permafrost microbial communities from Stordalen Mire near Abisko, Sweden - III_Fen_N2_2 | ecosystem: Environmental > Terrestrial > Soil > Wetlands > Permafrost | place: Sweden: Abisko...
GCGGTTAGGCTGTAACTAAAATATGCAGGAATACAGGCAACTACTAACAGGAAAATAATGGTAAGTCCTGACAACAGGATGATCAGTGCAATTTCGTTCGGTGTTTTCTGACGCTTTGCACCTTCAACCAAGGCGATCATCCGATCCAGGAAAGTATTGCCTGGTTCAGATGTTATAGTAATTTTGATTTGATCGCTGATGACTTTTGTGCCACCGGTAACCGCACACCTATCACCACCGCTTTCGCGTATTACGGGCGCGGATTCGCCTGTGATTGCCGATTCGTCAACACTGGCAATACCTTCAATCACATCCCCGTCAGCCGGAATAACATCACCTGCATCACAAACTACGACATCACCCTTTCTCAGGTCATTTGCCAGAACGAGTTCTTCTTTGTTGTTTACCAGCTTGCGTGCTTTGGTTTGGGTACGGCTTTTACGTAAACTATCGGCCTGTGCTTTTCCTCGTCCTTCGGCAACTGCTTCGGCAAAATTGGCGAATAAAACTGTAAACCAAAGCCAGATTGTAATCTGAAGGTTAAAGTTAGAGAAATGGCCACCTATAATATCATTAATTACAACTACTGTTGTCATCAGCGCACCAATCCCGACGATAAAAATAACCGGGTTTTTTACCAAAACGGCAGGGTTCAATTTAATAAAGGAATCTTTTATGGCCTGTACCGCAATTTCACGGGTAAACAAGCGACTTATATTTCGATTTTCCATAGTCTATATCTTGAAAATAATTAATAGGTAACACCCAAATTCATTAAGAAATGTTCAACAATAGGACCCACTGCAAGAGGCGGGAAGAAAGTCAAACCACCAACGATGAGTATTACACTGATCAAAAGCAAAACAAACAGCCAATTATCTGTTTTAAAAGTTCCTGCTGATTCGGGGGTTATTTTTTTCCTGGCCATGCTTCCTGCAATAGCCATTACAGGGATGATAACGCCAAAGCGGCCAATGATCATACCAAATCCGAGCATCAGGTTATAGAAAGGGGTATTTGCATTAAGTCCCGCAAAAGCGCTGCCATTATTCCCGGCAGCTGAACTGAAGGCGTATAGAATTTCTGAAAACCCGTGTGGCCCTGCATTATTGAGACCTGCAAGCCCTGCAGGCACTGAGCAGGCAATAGCCGTGAACAATTTGATGACGATACTGGGTGCTAATACTGCAAGAATGGCCATTTTCATTTCATAAGCTTCAATTTTTTTACCAAGAAACTCAGGTGTACGACCAACCATAAGACCGGCAATAAAAACAGTAATAAAAACAAAGATGATAATCCCGTATAATCCTGAACCAACACCTCCAAATATGATTTCGCCGAGCATCATGTTGAACATGGAAACCAACCCGGATAATGGAGACAAGCTGTCATGCATACAATTTACTGCCCCACAAGAAGTATTGGTGGTAATAACTGACCACAATACGCTGTTTGCCACCCCGAAACGGGTTTCTTTTCCTTCCATGTTGCCTGCAACATTCAACACGTTATTATGGCCGTACTCAGCCCAAAGAGATATAGAAAGGCCGGCGACAAGTAATATAAGCATGGTAATAAATATGGCCCATGCTTGTCGTTTTGACTTTGCATAATGCCCATAAGTAAAAACTAAACCCGCTGAAATAATGATTAGTGCTAACATTTCCAAAAGGTTGGAGAATGGTGTTGGATTTTCGAACGGATGTGAACTATTGGAATTAAAGAAACCGCCGCCATTGGTGCCAAGTTGCTTGATAGCAATTTGTGATGCTGCCGGGCCTAGTGGGATAACTTGTTGGGCTCCTTGCAAGGTGGTTGCTGTTTCATAGTGCGAAAATGTTTGTACAACTCCCTGCCCTACTAAAACAATTCCCAAAATAATAGATAATGGCAATAACACATATACGACACTACGCGTCATATCAGTCCAGAAATTACCGAGTTGATCTGTAGTTTTTCGGGTTAGACCCCGAAACAAAGCCAAAGCTACTGCTATACCTGTGGCCGCGCTGACAAAATTCTGAACAGTAAGCCCAACCATCTGAACAAAGTAACTTAGTGTATTTTCACCACTATACGACTGCCAATTGGTATTTGTGATGAAACTGGCGGCTGTATTAAATGCAAGATGCCACGACACATTGGGTAAATGTTCTGTATTCAATGGCAAATATGCCTGTAGAACTTGTATGAGAAATAAAAAGACCATTCCAAAAAAATTGAAAAGGAGAACACCAAATAGATAGGTCTTCCAGTTCGTCTCTTCTTCACTTTTGATGCCAGATATCCGGTATACTGATTTTTCAAGCCAGCCTAAAACAGGCTTCAACAAATGGTTCTCACCCATGAAAACCTTTGCCATATACTTACCTAATATAGGTGCCAAGGCAACCAATACTACCAGGAAAAAAATCAATTGAATCGCTTCATTCATATTTTTCGATTTATAAGGTTATTAAAATTTTTCGGGCCATAATAAGGTATAGACTAAATACCCCAGGATAAGCAGGGCTACTATACCTCCAATCAGATAACTAACAGTACCGTTAGAGGCAGCAGCACCCGAAGTATCAGGCACAACCGCCAAAAGCATGAACGATTTTGCAACTTTTGTTTTCATATTAATCAAGTATTATTTTAAAATGTAATCCCAAATACTAAATAGATATCCTCCTTTTGAGGATTAAAGCCCAATGTAGCTTTTAATGGCAAAGAATATTTATCTGTAATCTGGAGTAATTTTGTACCAGTTGCACCAATATTTACAACACCAAAGCCAGTAACTCCACCGTAACCATCTCCGTAGTATCCATCAGCTGGAGTAATACCTACAAATGGACTGAAATATTTTAAGGCATACCCAAACTCGATATAAGTAGAATAAGCCTGTTTTGTTGGATCTTGAGCATTCATTTTGGGATCATACTTTTTATCATTACCAGCCAACATAACATTGGCAGCTATACTTACCGGAAACGATTGAGGCCCTGAATAAGCTACCGAACCCTCAAAAATGTGATTGGTTGATGTATTCTTATAATTGAAATAACGAAGACCAGTTGTTGTTGTATTTAACCAGTAATAATCGGTTACTGTAAATTTTATAGGGCCCTTTGCGTATGAAGCATATAGATCAGCTTCCTTATAACTGCCGGTAAAGTCTGTCGATCCCCATGCACCAATTTCCAATCCGCCATGTACATAAGCAAATGTAGGTTGAAAATTTGGGGTTGGTGTAGCTGTTGACAAAACACCACGCCATACATAACTACTTACAAGATCGGCAGTAACTTTTATAGAAGAAGTTGGTGTTGGATCAGCTGTTTGTGCTTTAGCTGAAAAAGAAATTACAAAAAAGGTTACAATTCCAAAAATTGTTCTGTTCAAATAATAATTGTTTCTCATTATTTATAATTTTCTATGTTTAATATTTGAAAGTATTGAAAGTGTCAGTAAGAAAAGAGCTACAAAAAATCCAAAAACCAACAAGCTCGGACAGCTCCTTTCCATAGCCTTTGAGTCGCCATACATTGAAGGCGGCACAACTCCTAAAATAAAATTTAACGTTTTCATATCGTATCATTTTTGAACAATACAAATTTGCGTTGAATTCTATAATGGTTTTATAAAGATTTGATGAACAGGTATAAGGATTTCATAAAGGAGAAGGAAAACAAAAGTTAAAGAGATATGATCATTCTAAATGTAAACCAAAAAAAATCTTTAATTCTACGTAAACCATAGAATTAAAGATTTAAATACAAATATTATAAACTTTCCCGAATGTTCTAAACGTGAATTTAAAAACACCCTGAATTAATCTTATTCTAGTTTGATCGGGAAGATTACAATAGGTATTCCAAATTTAAAAAACCTTTTTTGGATGGAGAAGATGGTATGATTATGAAGTAATTGTGACATATAAAATCTTTTCGAAAACACCAGCTGTCCGCCAAAAAATGTTGAATTGGGAAACATAGGCATGAGCTTTTTTACCATATTATATACTTCGTCTACAGGGTCAGTACCTATCGTCCAGATACTTTTCCCATAGAAACCAAACTGATTGGCAATCGTTACATATTTTTTTCCGTCTGCTTTAACTGAATTCTTGAAATGATCAAGTTCGTCTGAACCTGTATAAACTTTTGAGGTTACGATACCTACCCGTATAAAAATGAAATTCTGATAAATCCCTTTGAAACTTTCATTGATTTTCAGAAAAGCATGAAGCCCGGTTCCGCCAAAGCCTTTAACTAATAAAATAGCTGTTTTAGCATTAGGATTGAATTTAATTGCTGTAGGATCCTGTTGTTTTATATGAGCAGGCAAATTATCAAGAGCCTCATGAAGCTCCGAGATAGCAGTCAATCGAACTTTCTTAAACCGAACGGTTATTTTATAATAATGCCGTTTAATATTAATAGCCAGAAGAACGAAGAGTCCGGTAATAACCAGCGTAATCCAGCCACCTTCCTCGAATTTGATAATGGTAACCGAAATAAGGATAAATGATGTCAAAATAAAACCAATGCCATTGATCATCATTTTTCTTTTCCAATGACCAAGCTTGGCACGTTCCGTCCACCAGTGTTTTACCATGCCGAGTTGCGATATGGAAAAAGTGATAAACACATTGATACTATAAAGTACAATTAGAAATGCCACTGAACCTCTGGAAATGGCCATAAGGATAATGGATGAAATACCCATCAGAAGCACACCATTCATAGTAACCAGGCGGTCACTGAGGGAAGCATATTTTTTAGGGAACCAGCGGTCGAGGGCCATATTGGCCATAATCCTTGGGCCATCTATAAATCCGGTTTGTGCAGCAACAAACAACAAGGCCGCTTCGGAAACAAGCGTTATCAGGATAAAACTCTTGGACCATAAAGGAGCCCACCCAGCTGTGACTGCTTCAAATAAAACTGCATTTAATGTTTTATGAGAACTGACCTGAACATTGTAAAGTGCATATGCAACCATTAAACCTAGTACCAGAAATGACAATGAAACTGCCATAAGTGTCATTGTTTTTCTGGCAGTAGCAACCTTTGGTTCACGAAGAATAGGCATTCCGTTACTGACTGCTTCAATTCCGGTAAAAGTACCGGCTCCCATGCTATAGGCTTTCAGGATGATGAATAAGGTTCCCAAAATGCCCAACTGGCTTACTGAGGAGTGCAATTGGTTAGATGTTTCGCTTGCAACAACATTGAAATTAGCTGCATGTAAAGCAATCGCATAAACGATAATAAACACATGCATCAGGATAAATACCACGAAGATGGGGGTAAGCGACATAACCGACTCCTTGACTCCCCGCAGATTCAGCAGAATCAGCAGACAAACCCCGGCAATTGCAACACCCAATTTATATATCTGCATCGATTCGGGGAAGAAACTGAACAGGGCATCCGAACCACTCGATATTGATATAGTGATCGTAAGCACATAATCAATGATGAGAGCACAACCCGACACCATACCCACTGTGGGCGACAAAAGCTTACTTCCTACCAGATATCCACCACCGCCATGTGGAAAAAGCTTGATAATCTGACTGTAACTCGAACTGATGATAAAAATGGTAAACACTGTGCCAAAAGCCACGAAAATCGCCAGCATTTGATGCCCCTCCAGATTTCGAAATGCCTCTTCAGGGCCGTAACACGATGATGAGATACCATCGGCGCCGAGACCTATCCATGCAAAGAAGGCTACCAGTGAGAGTTTGTGAAATATTGATTTATCTTGTAGTGTCTTTGCTCTGCCAATGAAAATGTTCTTTAATTTTCCACTGATCTTATTCCCCTCTGCGTCATTAGTCATGCATCAAATCATTTAAGATAGAAATCATTGTATTGATCGTTTATGCCAAAAATTCCGTTGAGAGATTACCGGGGGAGCATTAAATATAAATTAAAAGGTACCTGTTCCAATTAAACCGCAATACATTGAATTTCTACTTTCTCTTCAACTCGTGTTTGATGTCACAAAGAAAGAAATTATGGCATAAAGGAATTATCAATTTTAAATGTCGAAGTATAAAGATTTTATAAAGAGAAGTCAGGAAAGTGTAATAAGGAAAACTCATTACCATAAGCTGGTATCAAGACAAATACTTCATTTTATGAAACTTATCAAACACTTACATTTCATGTTCGTTGTCGCATCCAAATATAAATCGTTGTCAATTAGTTCTGGAAATCCGCTGTATTGTAATCCGTTTATCCGAACATGCTGCTTTGCTTGATAATTCCCAGTCAAGTTTTACCAAAATGGGAAATGTGTCTTTTTCTAAATCAATGTTTGAATTGCCGGGCAGCAAATCAAATTCATAAGTGAGACTGTCAATCTGAATATACCAACCTCCGCAACAGGCACACATTCTATAATCTGGACCGATAATTTTTCCTGTTGATCTGTAGTCAATGGAAGCTTCTTTGTGACAACAAAGAAAGCTAAAGATGATCAAGCAACTTACCAATACAAATCTATATTTCATTTGAAGGTTTTTATAAATCAAAAATCCATATTTGATGGACTGTGTTCAGGAAAGATGTTTAATGCGGTTATTTGGTTGCGTTTAATCCTTCATATCATTACTATTAAAACAAATGGGAGATAAATCCAAATAGATAATATTATCTTTAGAAGGGTATTGTTCCCCTTATTCAATAGGATAATTATACCATAATTTAAATCAGGAGGTAATCCTTTACGAGTTTTATTTTGCTTTCCAATTGCAGTCTTAGCTCTAAGTTGACAATGCCTTTTGCATCATCAAAGTTCTCATAAAAAGCTGGCAGTGAAAATGTGTCTATAATATCAGCGCCACTTCGGGGAAATCTTGCTTTTGCTATTTCCAGAACTGATGCTCCCCCTCTTGTTCCAGGAGAAGTGGCCATCAAAAACATTGGTTTTCCTCCAAACACTTTGCGGGATGTGATGCGGGACACCCAATCAAAAATATTCTTAAAAGCAGCCGAATAGGCGCTATTATTTTCTGCAAGTGATACGATCAACAGATCACTGCCGTCAATTTTTTGTGCAAAATCGCAGGCAAGCTGAGGAATGCCATTATCCCTTTCCCTGTCCATGCTGTAAATCGGCATTTCGTAATCATTCAAATCAAGGATTTCCACTTCATGTCCCCCGAAGTATGAAGAAACATAGCTAACTAATTTTCTATTGATTGATTGTGAACTGTTACTTCCCGCAAAGCCTAGTATCTTCATTTTCCATTGGATTAAATTTGTAAAACATCCGAATTATATTCTAACAAATTAAACTTGTAAATTGTTGATCTGTAAATCTTTCTTTAGTTTTTACGGCAGATATTTTGACTTTTTCTTTTTATACGATAATGTTATTCTCAGGGAGTCAGGTTCAAATGCAGAACGGGTCATAAAAACCGTATTTTCCTGTTAATCGGTTACCCACAAAGTGTCACCTTGTGTATACCTTGTGTATACCTTGTGTGTACCTTATGTATACCTTGTGTGTACACGAACACATAGGGTACATACAAGGTACACTTATTCTATACAAGAATTACACAGAAATACCAACTCGGGTAGCGCCCAATGATAACTCAATCAGTACCGTTGCACGGTATTGAAAAAACTACTTATAGAATAAGATAATTTCTAAAAAAAGATTGATAGGTTTGTATCCTCCTGCACGATTTGCCTTTCGACAGGACTAATTGATTGAAACAACGATATGAATAAAAAAATTCTTACCCTCATAATAGCCGGGTTGTTCGGAGCCTCTGTTATGGCTCAGGATTTTAAAGATACTAATCTTTTTACGGTAAAAAGATCGCCGGAGCCTTTTTTGTTCTCCACAACCACTCTGACGCCGGAAGACTTAAGATGGAGCATGGACTATTCCAGCAGTTATGGTGAAAGGGTTTCTGGCCCTTTTGGATATGATGGAATAGGGCAGCAGTTTGCAGTGAAAGGATACTTGGGAAACCGGTTCACCTGTTATGCGAATACATCATTCGGGTTTACGGGTGGAGCGCAGGTTTTAAGTGCACAACAAGCCGAAATAATTCGTGATCTTTTCGGGGGTAAAAAGAATATGGGTTTGCGTATTGGATTGGGCATTGGGGTACAAAGAGATTATAACAATGTAAAATCGGCATTAAGCCGTGTTACCGCATCTTTTGATGCACCGCGCTGGAAGATTGGAGGAAATTTGCTCTTTGAAAAGGCTTTTGCTAAAGACAGGGACGATATTGATGTCATCTCAAGTCTGGGGTTTCATTATTGCTTATTAGGGAGACTATATGGCGGAATGGAAGCTGTAGGGGAAGATCTGGAAGGTTTTTGGGAAGAGGATGAAGCTGAGGGGGGAGCAAAATTGCTCATCGGACCTTCCCTTAATATGACAACCAATAATTCGAGAATTTCATTTTCTATTTCAGGTGGGCCAGTCGTTTATGCCTCTCATAGTCCCCTCACCAATACGGAAGCAATGCGGGAGCTTCCCAATCAACCTGGTTTGACAATCAGAGCCCGTGTTGTATTCAATTTATCGGGTTCTTAAATCAATAATTTGGTAATTGAACTCGGTACATGAATCAGGTACCGAAATTGCTCTATTCTTCCAGCTTCTTCTCGGGTTTAGGCTGAACTTTGGGTTTTGCGGCCGGTTTAGCCGATTGGACAGGGTAGCGAAAAATATCTTCTTTATTTTTGGGGCGTATTTCTTCCTGCCAGTTAAAACCTGGAAGGAGTTTGTCTGTCTCTGCCAATTTGGCCAATGGTTTAAGCTCACCCTCGGGCGACTTTATGAAGACAATCTTTTTGACCTTGCCCTTATCCATGTATATGTTAATGTTGCTGCTTTGGGCACTGTTCAGACCGATTATGCCGGTTTTGTCGCGTGCATAATAGTTAGACTCGCCGTTCCCGGCGACATCAATCCGATACAATTCATTTTTACGGACATAGCCGGTCATGTCTTTGCCCTTAATCTGGTTAAAACGAATACTATCGTCCTCCATGGCAATGATGAATGCGTCTTCCTTCATTCGGATTTCATCAGGGTCCTTGGTGCGGTTAATCATTTCGATGAAGTTGGCTGTGATCTGGTTCTTACCCGACCAGATTACAGGTGCGTTATAAAGTTGAATTGTAGAATCTTTTGACCAGTAGGCCAGTGAATCGCATTTGCCCTGAAAATCCTTTCTGTAAAACCTGACTTTATAATAGGCCAGAACCAGGCGGGCGTCTTTTTTAGTTTGAGGGATCAGCTTATCTGTAACCGGGACACCTTTAACTAAAGTATCGAGCTCTGCAGCCGGTGCAACCAATGTCTGTGCAGGTATATGAGGAGCCTCTTTAGGAGGTGGTGCAATCGTGTCAATGGGCAGTACCATGGGAGCCAGAGTGTCAACAGGGGCAGTTCCGGCGAGCACCTTGGGAATTGTTTTAACTGCAGGAACCACTTTTCTTGTTTTGGTAGTATCTGGCATCGTTCTCAGGAGTTCGGCGTGCAGGTATAGTGAATCGGCTTCGGAATAGGAAATGAGTACAGCAGAATCGGAAGCGGAGGCCATTTTGGTCAGATCGTTGTATTGAACACGGTTACCCAGCACGATAATACGGTTTTCGATGTCCTGAATACGCGCATGCCCCATGGCCAGACCTTCACCATTCTGCTTGTCGTAATAAATTGAATCTGCTTTTACATTCTGTTTCACATTCCATATTCTCGGTTTTTTGGTCAGATGAGCATAACCTGCCATGCTGTCGTACCACCCAAATTCGGCATAAAGGGTATCTTTATCGTTGAAAATATGGGTAGGCCCTTCCATGAATACTTTTTTGGTATCGGTGTAATAGATAAGCGTGTCGGATTTGATGCGGTAATCCTTAGTGACAACATCCACCTTGGTTTTGAAATAGGCTTTCTTCTGATTGACGTAGTATTGACCGATGACTGAATTCAGCACATTGGTTGAATCTTTTACTGTTCCTGAATAATTGTATGAAGCAAGGTCATTCGCCATGGTATAATCCAGGGAATCAGTCGTCAGGGTTATTTTTTTATCGATCAGCCTAACATTGCGGCGGGCTTTGGCCAGTTTGGAGTTGCCGTTGTAATTCACGAAATCGGCATACATGTTCAGGGTGTCACCTCGTACGACATGGACATTTCCGAATGCATCCAGGGTATTGTTGCTGTAGGAATACATACTGTCGCACCACATCAGGGCGCCGTTGACACTAATATTCACATGTCCCAAAAGACGTTGGGCATTGGCAATAATGTGTTCGTTATAGTTCAGATCATCGGCATGCAGAATGTTGACCCGTGTCTTTTTTTGAGCCTCAGCATTATCTGAAAATGCCAGCAACATTATCAGACCGATGAAAGCCAGACGGCTAATCGTTTTCAGGAATGAACCTAACTTTTTCATTCGGCATGCTTCATGTGTTTCTCTCTCAACTTTCATTTCTGAATTCTTCGTTGCTATGCTTTTCATTCAATCCCGGAAACAAAAGTAGGGAATAACTTTATGATCTTTCGATACTATCAGTATTTGTTTTTATGCTTAAGACTATTTCATCAGTTCCGAAATAATATCTTCTACTGATACGTTCTCGGCTTCGGCCTTGTAGTTTTTAATAATCCGGTGACGGAGAATGTTTACGGCCACTTTACGGATGTCATCGATATCGGGTGAATATTTTCCCTGGAGGGCAGCCAGTGTTTTGGCTCCCAAAACCAGGTACTGCGATGCACGGGGTCCTGCACCCCATTTGAGGTATTTATTGGTAATTGGAGCAGCCAGTTCGGTGTTTGGACGTGTTTTGGCCGACAATCCAACTGCATATCTCAATACGTTTTCATTCACCGGGACTTTCAGTACCAAATCCTGAAAATAGCGGATTTCTTCTTTGGAAATGATTTCTTTCAGGTGTGTGCTAAAGTCGGAAGTGGTGTTCTGAACGATAATCAGCTCATCTTCGAATTTGGGATAGTCGAGCCATATGGAGAACATAAACCGGTCGAGCTGAGCTTCGGGCAGGGGATACGTTCCTTCCTGTTCGATAGGGTTTTGAGTGGCCAGTACGAAAAATGGTTTGTCCAGTTCGTATTTCTGACCAGCTGCTGTGACTGTCCGTTCCTGCATGGCTTCGAGCAGTGCAGCCTGAGTTTTGGGAGGGGTACGGTTGATTTCGTCGGCTAAAATAATGTTGGCAAAAATGGGTCCCCGAATGAATTTAAATTCACGGTCTTTGTCTAGGATTTCAGTGCCGATGATGTCAGAGGGCATCAGGTCTGGAGTAAACTGAATCCGTTTATACTGAAGTCCGAGTACTTCGGCAATCGTATTTACAAGCAGCGTTTTGGCCAGTCCCGGAACACCGATGAGCAGGCAATGTCCCCGGCTGAACATGGTCACCAAAACCTGGTCGATGATTTCGTCCTGTCCGTAGATACGTTTTTTTATCTCCGATCGCAGTTCTCCGAACTTTTGGCTCAGCCCGTTGACCGCTTCAACTTCATTCTTATAGGTCATCTTTTCTTTCTGTTCTATAATTAGTTATATGCTTCTTACCGTAAGGTAACTTGAAACTTTGAACTTGAAACTCTTTATTTCGACCAGCCTTTGTATTTGAAATTACAATTTACATAGCTATCGTCAATATGAACATACGTGCCTGATTGTTTGTCACGAATCCATTTATCCAGCGTTTTTTCCTTTTTCGAAGCCATATACTGGTTGCTCAGTTCAACGTAATCATCGCGCAGGTTAGCCTTATGAGCAGGGGTTTTACTAAGCAGTTTCACAATTTTATAAACTGGTCGTTGTTTATCATCCAATGTTTTGAAAGGTGCCGAGATTTCGTTGATGTTCATTTTGGTAACCACCTTACTTACATCAGGATCGAGTTCGCTCAGTTTCCATTTTGCTTCGCTTGTTTCGGGATTAATCACCACACCGCCATTATTTCTTGAGTCTTTATCGAAAGAGAACTTTATGGCTGCATCCTCGAATTTGAAAGTACCTTTACGAACAAAATCGGCAATACTGTCGATCCGGTTAAATGCTACTTCCAGGGCTTTAGGGCTAACTTTAGGTTTCATGATGATGTGTCGGGTTTTGATCTGCTCGCCTTTGCGGTCAATCACCTGGATGATGTGGTAACCAAAATCGCTTTTCACCACATTGGAAATTTTATCCCCTTTCAGGTTGAAAGCGGCTGCAGCATAGGCTGGGTCAAGCTGTCCACGTCCCATATAGTCTAGTTCACCGCCGTTTCGTGCAGCCCCGTCTTCGGAATAAATAACAGCCAATGGAGCGAAAGTAGTTTCTCCGCTTTCGATGCGGTGTTTCAGTTCACGAAGAACCGCCTTGATTCGGTCCTCCTCCTCAATACTGACTTCGGGCAAAACCGTTATCTGTGCATATTCAATCTTTGCATCAATCTGCGGAATTTCGGCATCAGGCAGGCTTTTAAAATGGGCACGAACTTCGGAAGGAGTAACAGTCACCTTATCGATGATCTTGTTTTGCATTTGTTCGTTCATTGCCTGATTCTTGATAACCTCCTGAAGATCGGACTTAATATTGACGATCGACTTTTTGAAGTAAGCTTCCACATCTTTTTCGGTGCCTAGATGAGAGGTGAAATATTGAATACGCTGTTCGAGTTTTTGGTTCAATTGACTGTCGCTGACGGTAATGGTGGTATCAAGTTCTGCTTCGGCAAGAAGGAGTTTCTCAACCAGCAAATTTTCAAGTATCTCACATTTCATATCGCCTTCGGTGGTTATTCCCTGTGCCTGTTGCTGCTGAAACATGCTTTCAATGTCCGATTTCAGAATTATATTTTTTCCTACAACGGCCACAATCTGGTCAACAACTTTATCCTGCGCCTGGACAGGATTGCCTGAAACAATACACCCGGTCAGGATAAATAAACCAATTAGTTTTCTGATCATAAACGATTATTTTTTATTTTATAAAGTTTCACTTTGTTCTTATCGAGGCCTTCCTTATAAATGTCTTTTTCAATTTGCTTTAAGAACTCGATTTTTTGTTTGCTTAATATCAGGTTGCGGATGTCGCCCTGTACATATTCGATGGGCGATACCTGGCCTGAAAGGCGATAATCGCGAATGCAGACAATATAATAATAATTCATATCACTGCTTTCGCTGAACCGGTTTCTTTGCAGGAAATTATCCTGATCAGTGATTACAACCGGAGTATTTTTAAGCACCATGTCAGCTGCAACCCACTGATCGTTAAAACGGTCGTAGGCTTTGGCATAACTCACGCAGAACTCATTCAACCTGGCAACTTTATCCCTGGCGTCGCTTGCACAAAGATCCTTTAGGTTTTGAGGACTCGAAACCTCCAAAGGAACCTTGATGTAAATGGCCTTGACAATGTTGCGATTAAGAATAAAACTTTCACGGTGCTCGTTGAAATACTTCTGAATATCAATGTCTTTAACTATTGTATCCATTTTTTGTTTCATCAGTTCATTCTTGTACCGGTAAACGATGAGCGAACTGCGATATTCTTCCAATTCCGTACTTACATCCTTCATGCTGGCCTTCAGATTATCTTCTGCCTTTTGTAACAATAGTTCGCGCTGCACCCATTTCTTGATGTAATCGTCAGCCCACAACGAACTGTCGGTTGCATCCAGGTAATTTGGAATATAACCCGAAAGTTCCTTCATTGTTAATATTTTGTTTCCAACCTTTGCAACAGGTTCAACCGAATCATCAAACAACTTGCAAGCTGAAAGCATTAATGCTAAAAGGGCAATATAGATAAATAGTTTCCTCATTAAATGCCGGGTATCTTTTTAAGTACTTTTTTGTTTACGACAGTCGGATATCTTAATTTTAGGGAGTCGATCCATTCCTTTTCAATTTCTTCCTGAAAGTCGGATGAATATAGACCCCAGGCATCCTTTAATCCTTTTGGTTCGGTTGGAACAACTTTCCCATGCACCAGGGTAGTTGATTCATCAAAATCAGTAGGTTTGGGCCCACTCCAAATAAAATAATCAACGACAGGATTTTCCCCTTTTTCAACAGCAACATCTGTAAACTGTATATTATTTTCGGTTTTTGTGTTGAAAACATCTGAAAGTTCCTCTTTGCTCACATCCTTTTTATCGAGCATGGTTTCAACCCTGATGCGGGTTTCCGCATCTTTAGTTTTGATGATCCAGCCTTTGAAACGGTTGTTCCAATTGTACTTTTTGGTTGTATGGTTGAAATAATTCTGCAACCTGGAAGTATCGGTTGATGCCACATCCCATATTTTATCCTTCGAAATATTG
>Ga0302293_10001014_pt1 | contig 14269 bp, 13 predicted proteins | sample III_Fen_N2_2_FD_198758 | JGI IMG/M metagenome (GOLD analysis project Ga0302293, IMG submission 198758) | Peat permafrost microbial communities from Stordalen Mire near Abisko, Sweden - III_Fen_N2_2 | ecosystem: Environmental > Terrestrial > Soil > Wetlands > Permafrost | place: Sweden: Abisko...
CGCAAATGCAGTAGGTATCCGGAAAAACTATGGAGGAAGAGCTGCTGATCTAAGTAGTCAGATTGATGCAATCGATAAAAAATTAGCATCGGAAAATTCATCGCTCTTGTCTAACGCACCTCTTGTTGGCGGTCTCTTCGACAATACGGAAGATCTCAACAAGCAACGCGCAAATCTTATGTCGCAATTTTTGGGCGTCATCAAGCAGCAGAATGAAGGAGCTACTGGTCAACCAAAAATACTGATTCAATTGCAATCAAATACCACCGTGGATCCCACTGGAAAAGTTAGCACCGAGCTAGTGACTCCTGGTCTTCCAAATTACATAAGAGCATCCACCATCCCAGGGCGCAACCTATGAAGCCGAATGCAAAACTCGGTCCATGGGATTTGTACCTAGAAGACGTATCCGACTCAGTGCCACGCGACCTTTCCGTGACCGAGTACCCATATCGAGTGGGTGCAGATGTAGAGGACATGGGACCAAAGGCCGAGCGATATTCATTTCGTGCGGTCATCAATGGCGATGATTTCGATGCGAACTACATCCCAATCCGCACATGGTTCCGGCAAGTCTTCACAAGCCCTATTGAGCTTGAACACCCAGACCTAGGCACTGTGTCTGGATATCCAGCCACGGCAACCTTTGTGCGCAACAACCGTAAGCGCTTTGCCGAGTTCACATTTGAGTTCGTTGTCGATGGACTAGATCCTGCCATTGCAGCCAGACCTGACGCCAAGGCTCAGGCCATCACCAAGACGCAAGCCATCAACGAAGATGCGCAGGCCGCTATTGCTGACGAGATGGCCAAGGCCGGAGTACCTGACGTCAAGGGCTCGGACTGGTCATTGCTGGACAAGTGGAGCGACATGGGTGCCTATGCCCGCAAGTTCGCCCTCGCCTGCTCCACTACGGCTGGAAAACTGAGAGGAGCCATTGCGTTGATCGAGGCTCCGGCTGACGCCATCAGTTCCACCATCACATACGTCGAATCATTGTCAGGGTCTCTTGTGTCGCAAATGCAGCAATGCATGGAGGCTTATGTAGCCCTTGGCCGACAGGTCTCTTCGTCATCCGACTCACGCAGCACCTCTCTCTCGATCTTGGCATCCATCGCGGACAATGGTCAGACCATGCTTGACGATGGCCTGATGGATGCGCCTGCGTCCGTACGCTCCTCGTTTGCGCAGCTGGCATCAATGGCCCTCTGCTACGAGTCGTCACGTCTGATGGCCGAAGACGAGGCAGCCCTTGCGGAGTCCGTTGCTTCCGAAAAGATTGCTCTTGACGATGCGGAGGGACATCCCTCGGCAGATGAGACCTCGCCTTATCTGCTTACCCCATCCATGCTGGAGGATTCCTTGGCTCTGGTGCGCCAGTTCATCCAGAAAAATTTGCCGGTGATGGACAAGTCTTCAAGCGTCGAGGCCATGGCCAACACGCTGACCGATGCCGTGCGCCGTTTCAAGCTTGAGTACCTGAGCACAAAAAAGATTGTGGTCACTTCGCCCCGGCCACTCCACCGCATCATCCTTGATGCGGGCTTGCCGTACAAGGCCGCAGAGCGTGTCTGTGCCCTCAATGGATTCAAGAACCCAACATTCTGTTCTGGGGAGGTGCTGGTCTATGAGCCGTGACACTCTCAGCCTTCGGCTTGGTGGATCCACTCTTGACACGTGGATCCGCTACAGCGTGACGACCGCGCTCACTGAGCCCGAAGGCTCATTCGAGCTGGAGACGGCAGCAACCATTGATGTGGCCGCTGGTGACCGTATTCAGCTTTGGATTAACGGCACTTTGGAATTTACGGGAATTGTGGATTCCGTGCGACGCAAGACAGCGAAGGGATCCCGAACAGTCAGCATTTCTGGACGATCCCTGTTCGCGCTCCTTGTCGATTCAAGCGTAACGGACTTTGGCACCATGCCCACGACATTGCAGAAGCTTGCGGAGAAGTTGGTGCGCAAGCTGCCTTATATCGGCAAGGAAAATTTCAAGTTCCAAGATGCCGCAGGGAAAGTCCATGTCGATGCCAACTGGGAGAAGGACAAGGAGAACCGGAAGCACATCCAAGTCAAGCCAGGAGAATCGGTCTTCGAGGTTTTCAAGCGTGCTGCGAATACCCAGCAGCTTTTGTTCTGGGGTGATGCCGACGGATCTTTCGTCGTTGGGCATCCACGCCGCACGGGCAATGCGGAATACCATATCATTGGAAACAGCACAGGTGGCACAAACTATATCGAGGGCGAGTCAGAAGACACCATCGTTGACCGGCATTCGCTTGTGATTGTTGTTGGTGATGCACAGGATGACGATGGCATCGGGCATGTCAAGAAGACTCTGGAGAATAAAAAATTTCCTTTCTACCGCCCACTGGTTTTGGCATGGAATGACGAGGACGGCCCGGCAAGCAAGGGGGCAAAGCTCCGCCTTGAGTCCGAGGATGCCAACGCAAGACGCCTAACCTACACGATGCGCGGCCACGCCCTTGATGGTCGTGTATTCCGCGTCAACCGTCTGGTGCGTGTTGATGATGTGCCGAACAATGTATTTGGAATGTTCCGCATCACGAAACGGACATTCACCTGCGACCGCGAAGGAAGCCGCAAGACCACCATCATGCTTGAGCCGGTTGGAGGTGCGTTCCTATGATAACTTTCTTTTCCAGCATCGTAACGTCCTGCAAGGACATTGCAGGCAAGCTCCGTCGCATAAGCGCTTCCGCAGGAGGACGAATAATTGATGATCGCCTTCTCATGCAGCAACGTGGATTTGCGAGTGTTCCCAAGAGCGGAGACCAAGTGCTATTTCTCCAGCTGGGGAATCTCATCGTAGCCATCGCAAGCGACTGCGCAGACCGGCCACCGCTGGCCGAAGGCGACGCGGCTCTTTATGCTTCTGCATCCTGCTACATCACCGTGAGTCCTAACGGATCAATCAAGATCAAGGCACCGAAGGGTGTTGATGTCGATGGTGACTTGCGCGTGAATGGTGATGTAAGCGACTCGGTTGGCAAGCTATCCGCGCTCCGTGACAAATACAATTTCCATGCCTCAATCGGAAATCTTGGGGCTCCGACTGGCATCCCAATGCCTGAATTCCAAGACAAGGGAGGCACTTGATGCTTGACCTCGACTCGCTCGACGCAGAATTTTCCACGATCATAAAGGCAGCAGATGGCTCTGCTTCCGTTTCCTCATCCTTGGCCAAGGCCTATGACGACTATGCGAAAAAAGCCGTGATAGCAGGTGCTGACTGCTCGCAGGGTGGCAACAAGGATTTGCTCATTGTGGCCTTCAGCTCGGACAATACGCCTGCAACCATTGACAGGATGGCGGCCAACCTATGCGCCTATTGGCAATCGCTCCCGGTACCGGGCACTCCCGCGCATGGCGGCGTCTCGGTAGTTGCCGTGTTGCCAGCGTTCGCGTCATTGGTTTCCGCAATGACCACAGCCGTCAAAGGCTGTGTCACCACATCGCAATTTGAAAAGCCCTACAAGCGCCTTTTCAGTGCCGTTGAAGCGGTCTTGAAGACTGTTCCGGTAATCGTTACCGAGATGATGCCGACAACGCCTACCGCGCCAGCTCCTTTCCCGGAGATCCTGCAATGACGCTTGATGACTTGAAGGAAGAGCTTGAGATGTCCATGACGATCCGCAAGGGATCGTTCTTCAAGCACCCGGAGTTTGGTCATCGCTTTGATGAACTGAAAGAAAGTGCTGCGACCGAGGATGTGCGCGGCAAGGCTCAGTCGTTTGTCAAGGAAGCAGTGCAATGGATGATCGACCTTGGCCATGCGTCATCTGTGGAGTCCTACGCACAGTACGACTCAAAAGACCGGCTGCTTGTCGGTGCAGAAATGTTTGCCAAGTCTGGCCGCTCCGTAACCTTTGAACGTTTTGTCGAGGTGTCCCATGTCTGAGACCGTTGATTCCATTTTGCAACGCATGCTGACTCGCGTAAAGGGTCTGAACCCAAATGCGAATACATCCAAGGGCAGTTCCCTCTATATCAGCATGGCTTCTGAGGCCACTGAGATCTGGGGGCTGTACAAGCAGAACGATTGGACTCTTGACCAGGTATTTCCTGATACAGCCTCAGTCACGACCCGTGAGCGCGAGGCTGCGCTTTATGGCATTTCAACCGCAAGCCTGACATCTGCAGAAGTCCTGACTGCGCTTTTTTCCCGGTACCGTAAGCCTCCATCGGGAGGCAAGATCCGTGACTACGAGCGGTGGGCGATGGAGGTGTCATCTGCGGGCAAGGCGGCAACTCTTTCTGCATCAATGGTCACAGGGACTTTTACTGACCTGTCTGCGGATAACCTGATCCATCCGCATGCGGGTACAACAGGCTTCGTAGTCGCCGATGGTGACGTTTCCAAATACCTGACCATTGATCTGTCTACGTCCCAGCCGATCTTTGGCCTTGGTCTCGGCACCTACAGCAGCCGTGAATCTGCATTTTCTGTCAGCTCCTCAGATTCGCTTGATGGCCCATGGATTGCTCAGGGATCCGTCACCCTAACGAATGGCTGGATCCAGATTTCCTTCACCGAGGTCTCTGCCCGCTACTGGCGCATTGCTTTGACTTCCATGGATACGTTGGACTCGTCGATCACGGACGTTTCCTTGCATACCATTGCGGTATATGGCATAGAGCTATATGGGTCATCGTCCTCCACTGAAGCTGCGACCAAAGTCAAGGGACATAAGAACTTTTATGGAGTTGGCACAGTTGGCATGGTGCTTGAGGGAGACTCCCTTTCAAAACGGTTTACGGAAGCCGTGCGCGAGCATCTTGAGGATGAAGGCCCTGTGGCTCCAAAGGAAATTTTTGTCTTCCCTTCGGCCACCAGGACTCTGTCCTTACGTGTTGCTCCAACGGGTTCCATCTCAAGTCCGTTGGCGTTCAAGACGGCTGTCGCACAATACTTTGCGGGACTTGGTACCGGGGATCCGTTCATCCCCGCGCAGGTCATTGTCTACGCGATCATCAATGGGGCAACAGACGCAAGCGTCTCCGTATCTGTTGATGGAGGAGCCTATGCAGTCCAGACAACATCGATGCTATCGACTGCCCTGCAACAGTTTATCCTCGGAAGCGTTGAAATTGTATGACGGTACTTACTAGCCCACATAGCCTGGCACTATCCCAGATATCTCCAATCACTCCAACGGCGCAGATGGATGCTGTGGCCATGGAACTCGACTTGGTAAAGGCTGACCTTGAAGCGAAAGACTTGGAGATGCATGCGGACACATGCACCGAAGCCTCCATTTCCCGTTGGGAAAATAAATATGGCCTGAGTGGCGACGGCTCGTTTTTTGAGCGCAAGCTGGCATTGAGGACAGCGATAGCGTCGGATACCGGTATCGCCGCAAGGCACTACGCGGCGTTGGCCGATGCGATTGGATTCAATGTTTCTATTCTAAGGCCAAACCGACTTTTCCGGGTAGGTGTATCGCACGTTGGAAATAAAGTCTTCTCAGATGACGAACTTTACACGTGGGGCGTTTCTGTACCTCTCAAAGCGGATGCAGCTCAGGCCTTGGTACAATGTTTTGAGGATGAGAAAATCCCATTCACATCAATTCGGTGGTCATTCTTAACTGAAGACCCCTCGACCCTGCTCCGCCTTGATGAGGCCGAAGTGTCCATGCTCTGTATTGACGGCAGCGATGGCAAGAACAACGCCTTCCAACTTCATCCAAATTTTGATGATGCCAAAACACATCCATGCCAATGGTCAAGCTCTGATGCTACGAAGGCAACAGTGTCGAGCACTGGCGTAGTTACTGGCGTGGCCGCAGGAAGTGTGACGATCACTTGTACTCATCTAGGAATTAGCAAGTCGTGTGACTTCACAGTATATACGACGTTACCTAGTGAAGTCGAATTGGCTAATCTTCCCGGCTGCGGCACGTACTATCCCTTTATGACTGCCGCATCGTTTGGCGCTAGACCAAACACTAGGATCACCTATAAATTGAAGAGCGTTGCTCCATTCGCATACGGATTTTGGAATAATACAGCAGGAGCGTGGGATCTATACTCAATGGGAGATGGAACCATGCGGTATCGTTATGCAAATCTCTCTAATTATTACGATTTTTACAGCTTAAAATCTATCCCTATCAACAGTGTCGTATCTTATGCAATGGCTCACTCGTCCGTTGCTAACAACGATCTGTGGCCATCGCTAAAGATGTGGGTGAATGGTGTTTTCACTGATGATAAACATGGTCAGTTAAACTCTGCCAGTCAATCGAACAAGCCCACATCTCAAATTGGCTACTATAACGATTTGGATCCGGCAAACTTTAAACTTGTGTCGCTGGTGACGGACAGTCGATTGACTGGCAATCCTGATTTGTTGCTGGACAAAACCTACGCAGAACAGTACAACGTGTATCAGAATTGGATTCGTTACACCGATCATGATTCAATCGTCAATCATGCCGTCATTCCAAACATTGGTACAGGTGGTTCTCAGTATGATTTAGATGCAGTCAAAGTTCCTGACGACTGGTTTTCAAATCAATTACTCCGCCTTGATGAGGCCGAAGTGTCCATGCTCTGTATTGACGGCAGCGATGGCAAGAACAACGCCTTCCAACTTCATCCAAATTTTGATGATGCCAAAACACATCCATGCCAATGGTCAAGCTCTGATGCTACGAAGGCAACAGTGTCGAGCACTGGCGTAGTTACTGGCGTGGCCGCAGGAAGTGTGACGATCACCTGTACTCATCTGAAGGTGACTAAGACTTGTACGTTCACAATATATACGACTCTTCCCGATTTAAATTCTTTGTACACCCTTAAGGGTGGTTGTGGTGGCAATAGCCAAGGATCGTGGACGCTCATTAACGCGTTTACATCGAAGTTGGATAAATTTAGCTGGAATATGGTGAGCTGTCGTCTGCACGCAAAAATTTTTGCAGGAGCAGACCATTCATCGGTTGGGTACATATCAGTATTTGATGGGAAAGGCATAGCCCTAAATGCCTACGAGTCTGGTAATGGAGGCTACTCGTGCATAAAGTTTTATCCATATACACGCGGTGCGTCTGGGACTTATATGCATTATCGTATCGGCAATTTTGCAACCGTTGGTACAAAGCTCACACTGGACTTTTCATCTGGATCAGATGGCTTGACCTATAGCGGACTCCCTGCTATTACACGCTCCGTAGCATCTTCAGTCTCGGACAACCGTGACTCTAATTTTGTTCCCGAAATAGGTATTCAGTTCTCGAATTTGCTGGAAAAGATTACGCTAATGTCTTTTTCCTCGCAGTTAATTACACACGATCAATTGGGTTCTCCATCTCATTGTGATTTTTTCTATGTCCCCCAGAACTACGTCCGCTACACGGATGATCAAACGATGATTCCGAACATAGGCAACGTCGGATCGCTCGGCGACTTAAAATCGCAAGGTGCCGTTCCTAACAAGTGGTTCACTGGTATTTGAAAACAACTTTAAGTGAGGTTTAATATGGCTAAAACACTATTCAAAGACGGAATGATTGCTACCCCCGAACTCTTCACCAGACTAAATAACCAAACGTTGTCTCGTGATCCTCAAAATGACGGCGATATTGCTCTTTTCCAAGGAGATGCATACCCGGAAACGCCTCTCCTTGATGACGTTGATCCTGATTTGACTCTTGTCGGCTTTTCCGGCGGGAAGACTGTTCCTGTTTCTATGAAAGCTGTTTTACGATCTGCCCCAAGCATTACCCATAAAACTCACACTGACACCTCTGGAATCGCACCGGTCGAAATAAATAATCCCGTAGCACAAATGACTGTTTGTTCCGTAAAGAAGCGCGGAGTTATAGGTACCGGAGAAGCTTTTGATATTGAATGCACGTCTCGCGGAGGCGCGATCAACACTAAATACCCAGTCCTAATACTGTCCATGCCAGGCAATGGTCGGATCGTTGTTTCTGGTTGTGGCCTGGTCGATTACCCTGTCTATGACAATGGGTTTCTTCTGATCATTCCAACGGCAGATTCTTTAGTTTCTGTTTTGGCGTATTGTCCTGGGTATACAGATGGCTCGTTCGTGCGTTCTCTTATGGCCCCTGGCTTTGATGCTACGACCGTGCTCGATTGGGATGTTGGTTCTGTCAATGGGGTTCACGACTATCCTTTTGCTCTGACAAGAGCCTCACAGATAGACGTTTCTATTCAAGCGTCAATTCCGAACGGGAAAACTGGCTTTTTCTTGGTTGAACTCCAACAACTTGGAACCGATTCTGAGTGGCATAGCATAGCTGGCTCAGCTAGTTCTCCTGCATATTTCGTCTTCGTAAATCCTGATTCGACATCTCCATCAATCATGGACAATAGGCATTTGATGCTAGGCGTCTTTGCTCAGGGCTCTTATCGCTTGCATTGTAATCAGACCGATGCTAGATTTTCACTAAAGATTACTCTGCAGTGCAAAACTCCATAACTTTTTAGCGATTCCTTTTAGTTTTGTCTCACGTAAGCCGCTTTATTGTCTCATCATTCCCGCGCGGTTATACCTAGCTTGATTGGCTTGGGGAATGTCCCTCTATTGATCCAAAGCCAGAGAGTAGACCTTTTCATGCCCGTTTGTTTTAGGACATCTGAGAAACGCTTAAGCGAAATCTCGCTTTTGTTTTGAGTTTGTTCTGTTGTGAAATTCATTTATGAATCTCCATTCAAAAATTGAAACCATGCAAAACACCGAAAAGGTGAATGCGTTGTTTGTCGGATTTTTGACGGATTTCAGAGTGTCTAAACTTCTGCGGCTGTCAATGCCTCAAGGGATTCTTTAACGCCAATCCAAAGGCCACCCCTTTGCTCGTGGGGTCAACGGAAATGGATTCTTTTAAGTCAATCCAAAGACTATTCTCTAATGTAGTCTATTTTCATTTTGCCAACCAAGAGGGAAATAAACAATTAATGTTTTTCGTTATCAATTGCTAATAAAGTATCCAACCAATTCGCCCACTCGGTCATTAAGCGCCGTCTCTCTGGCATATGCGTAGTACGGTCGTATGCGTCACGCAATGCACCTGCTTTGCCGTGGGCTAGTTGTTCTTCAATGACTTCGGGCGCAAAGTGTAGAACCTCATGGCAAACCGTGCGCGCCATTGCCCTTGCTCCGTGGCCTGTCATTTCTTCGTTTGTGAATCCCATGCGGCGTAAGGCTGCATTTACGGCATTATTACTCATTGGTCTAGCCGATGTTAGCGCGCTTGGAAAAACGTATTCGCCCCCGCCTGTAATCGGTCTAATTTCTTCAAGCACTTTTAACGCTTGGGGAGCAAGTGGGACAATAAACGCGCGACCTATTCTTACTTTCATCTTTTCACCCGATATACGCCATTCGGGAGTATCGGTATCTAAGCCATGAAATTCACTCCATTGAGCCGTGCGCAAGTTATAAGGGCGAACAAAGGTAAGGACACCTAAAAGCATGGCCGCCCGCGTCACAGGTGCGCCGTGGTAGGCATTTATGGCAAGCATTAACCCTTTGATTTGCTTAGGGTCTGTAAAGGCTGCGAAGTGCTTTTCCACAGGCTTTGCAAGCGCGCCGCGAAGGTCGCGTGTAGGGTCTGTTTCAATAACGCCAGAATGAACCGCATGGCGAAACACTTGCCCACACCAGCCTAAAAGCCTATTCGCTGTTTCTATTGCGCCGCGCTTTTCCACTCTTCGCAAGCAATCGAGAATTTCAGGCGGCTTGATTTCCTTGATTGGTCTATCTTCTAGCCAAGGTAAAATGTCAAGCTCTAAGCGGTGAAATACTGCTTTCGCGTTCGCGGGGTCTAGCTCTTTCGCGCGCAGCCCATGCCATTCACGGCAAGCGTCTCCAAAGGTGTTTAGTCGCTCTAGCTTCTCTGCTTTGCGTGTTTGCGAGGGGTTACTTCCTTTGGCAAGCTGCTTGCGCATTTCGGAAAGTTTTTCTCTTGCGTCCGCTAAACCGATGTCTGGGTATTTGCCCAAGGAAACCATTTTGGCGGTTCCTTGAAAGCGGTAACGATAACGCCAAAGTTTTGAGCCGTGGGGCTGTACTTCAAGGCAAAGGCCGTCACCGTCTGCCATTCGATAAACCTTGGTCTTGACTTTCGCCTTGCGTACTTGAATATCGGAAAGTGCCATATTGCCCCCAAGTCTTTGTGAGTATGGTTTTGCCGTTCCCTGTGAGTATCTTTTTTCATTTTAATCAAAATTGAGTAACATACTCACACACCTACTCACAAGTATATTTAGATTCTAGTGGACTGGCTTGGACGCAACTAGATACCAAAACATGAAAAAAGGCTCAGAATCGCCATTTTAATGATGATTCTAAGCCTTGACTAGACTGCTCTGGACTTGCCAGATATGGAGATAAGGGGATTCGAACCCCTGGCCTATGCATTGCGAACGCATCGCTCTACCAACTGAGCTATATCCCCGATGGTTTGAAAAATATAACAAGAGTTGAGAGAAACAGATTAACATCTCTTGGGTAGATTGCGTGCTGCGTCATAATCGCGTGGCTGCCATCTCGCAGCGAGTCAACAGCGGGATGAGATCACCGCCAAGCGGTGATGACTTTGAAATTATGGTGAGACTTTGAAATGGTGGTGATGACGCTGAGACTTTGAAATTATGGTGATGACGCTGAGTGACGTTTACGTTACGGCGCCAATGGCGAGGCTTATGCAGAGAATTGCCAAGACAACCAGTGCGATCCAAACGTAGGCGTGATCGCGTTCTTTGGCGAAGAAAATTACGGATAACGCAACTCTACAAATTGGCGTGAAGATCAGTAAATACAAGCCAAGTGCGATAATTGCGAAAGGCTTCAATGCGATTACACCGGGAATAATTTGCAGAAGTGTGGTGGGACTTTGTGCGATTGCGTAGCCGCCTTGCCCTTGAATCAAGAAGAGCGCGAGCCCTAGAGCGATCACGATTCCGCTGGTGGTCACTGCTATGCGTAAGAAGCGACCAATGAATAATTCAATGTCTGCGGGTGCTTTCATTGCGAAAATCCTTTGACGATCATGCTGATGGAAACGTATACGATGACAGGCACAAAAATTTTGCGAATGGTCGCGTTTTTAAGGCGTGGCATAATGCGAGCGCCGATGGTAGAGCCAGCGAGAACTCCAATAGCAACGGGGCCTGCAATGCGCGGATCAATTTTGCCATGCATCATGTAGATGCTTGCAGATGCTGCTGCGGTGGCTCCCATCATGAAATTACTGGTGGCACTTGAAACCTTAATCGGAAGTTTCATGAAGATATCCATTGCCATAACCTTAAAGGCTCCGCTGCCAATCCCGAGTAAGCCTGATAGCACTCCGGCACCGAGCATCACAGCAAATGCGCCTTGGGGTTTATCGACGTTGTAATCGATTGTTTTCTTGGCTTGTTTGTCGAAGTAGCTGCCATTGAGTTTGAGTTTTGTGGCTAGAGGATGCGCAGGGTGAGGCTTGGGCAATTCTTGCTTGATTTTACGAGCCATCATTACGCCAGAGTACATGAGGAATGCACCGAAGCTGATGAGGATTAAACGTGGTGAAAGAATGGAGCCGAGCAACGCGCCGCAGATGCCGCCTGTGGTGGTGCCTACTTCGAGGAGCATTCCTATGCGAACATTTGCGATGCGGTCACGCAGGTATGCGATTGCAGAGCCGCTCGATGTTGCGATGACAGAGATGAGGCTTGCGCCAATGGCAAGACGAATGTCAATGCCGAAGATTAGAGTGAGCGCGGGCGTCACAATGATTCCGCCGCCGAGCCCGAGTACTGAACCGACAATGCCTGCCACGACCGAAATCAAGGTGACATAACAGGCAAAGTGAACGTCGTTCATGGAAATGATTTCCCAAAGGGCATGAAATTATTGCGTAAATCCACCAGTCCACTTATTCATGTATGGTGAATTTATCGCGATAATTTTGTTTTCAATTATTCTGCGTGGTGCTTCTTGTGATGATGCTTGGCAGCATGCTTAACGTGCTTCGCGTGTTTTGCGTGGTGAGCTTTCTTTTCCTTGACAGGCTTTTCAGATGCTTGCTCGGTTGATGGCTTGGATTCTGGAGCCGAAGTTGATGCAGGAGCTGCGTCTTGTGCAAATGCGATCGAAGCTGCGAGCAAGGTGGAAACGAGTACAGTAATTTTCTTCATGTTATGTCCTTTTATTGAGGTGAAAAATTCACGGAAAGTATAGCTCTCTTTGGCTCTCATTTGGCAAACAGCTGTTTTCTATCTTTGCGCCATGAGTAGCTTGAATCCTAGCACCTTGCATCCTGAAATCGCCAAACGCCGCACCTTTGCCATCGTATCCCATCCGGATGCGGGTAAGACCACCATGACCGAAAAATTCTTGTGGTATGGAAATGTGATTCGCGAAGCCGGCCATGTGCGCGCTAAGTCCAATCGCAGCTTCACGGTTTCGGACTGGATGAAGATTGAGCAGCAGCGTGGAATTTCGGTGAGTTCTTCGGTGCTGAATTTTCCGTTTGAAGGTTGCCAGTTTAATCTTGTCGATACGCCGGGCCATCAGGACTTTTGCGAAGACACCTATCGCGCGCTCACCGCAGTCGATGCAGCCCTTGTGCTGATTGACTCCGTGAACGGTGTGGAAAAGCAAACCATCAAGCTCATGGAAGTTTGCCGCATGCGCAAAACGCCCATCATCACCTTCATCAACAAGATGGATTTGGATGGAAAAGATGTGGTGGATTTGCTCGATGAAATCGAAAATATTCTGCAGATTCATACCTGCCCAGTAACATTGCCGATCGGTTATGGCAAGATGTTCAAAGGCGTGTATTCCATTGCCGAACATACCTTGCACACGTTTAATAAAGAAGAAAATGCACAGCAGGTTATTCAGCTTACAGGCCCTGATGATCCTCGCTTGGTGGAGCTTTGTGGCGAAGCCTATGTGGCTGAGTTTCGGCAGCGTTACGAATTGGTAACAGGTGCCATGGATCCATTTGATCGCGACCGTTATATCAAGGGTGAACAGTGCCCCGTTTTCTTTGGATCAGCGATCAATAACTTTGGTGTGCGCCAGTTGCTGAATGCCTTTGCGAAGCTAGCTCCACCGCCTATGGTGCGCGAAACGACTACGCGGCCTGTGGATCCGTCCGAGCCTAAGTTCAGCGCTTTTGTATTTAAGATTCAAGCGAACATGGATCCTAAGCACCGTGACCGTACGGCCTTCTTGCGTATATGCTCGGGGAGTTTCCAACGCGGTGGAAAAGTGTTCCATTGCAGATCGGGTCGAGAGATTCGCCTTGCTGCGCCGACTGCGTTTATGGCCAAAGATAAAGAGGTGATCGACTTTGCGTGGGCGGGTGATATTGTTGGCATTAATGACCCTGGCCTATTCAACATTGGCGATACCTTGACCGATGGCGAAGCCCTACAGTTTACAGGCATTCCAGACTTTGCGCCCGAATTTTTTGCACGCGTGGTATTATTGAATCCGCTCAAATCGAAGCAGATGAATAAAGGCCTCGATCAGCTTTCCGAAGAAGGCGCAACGCAGCTTTATGCACCGCTAAAATCCCCTGTACCTGTAGTGGGTGTGGTGGGCGAATTGCAATTTGATGTGCTGAAGTTTAGACTCGATGGCGAATATGGTGCAGATGTCTCTCTCGAAAAGATGCCCATCTTCGGAGCTCGCTGGGTCAAGGGCCCAGATGCCGATGTGGCTGCGTTTGTGCGCGAACATGAGCACGATTGCATGCGCGATAAGCATGGCCTTTTGGTGTGCCTGTTCCCCAATGAATATCGCTTGAACTTAGCGAACAAAAACTATCCAGACCTTGAGTTCGTGACTACGTCGGAACGATAAGTTTGAAACAGTGGAGAACTCTATAGTTCTAAAGTGGAGTACTCAGGGGAGTATATGTGTCAGTAACGAGTAAACTCTAACTGACATATCATAACGAGTAGACTCTAACTGGCATATCAAGTTGCAACTCTTCATTTCTTTTGGGACTAGAAGACGCAATTCTCTACTCTTCGTTAGCCATGCGCGTTGAGGCACCTTGTTTGGATTATATGCCACAACACTCCACTATTTTCTGTATTCGTATTGGGTTAGACTTGGAAACTCTCCACTTTCCACTGACCATGCGTGACCACATGAGTCGTTCGGATTAGATGTTGCAACTTTCCACTTATATTCCGTCCTTTACCAGCCAAGATTGGTCTTAATGCTCGTGACTAAGAAACTTGCCAAGCTATTTACGCACTCAGTCTCTTT
>Ga0302293_10001018_pt1 | contig 14243 bp, 11 predicted proteins | sample III_Fen_N2_2_FD_198758 | JGI IMG/M metagenome (GOLD analysis project Ga0302293, IMG submission 198758) | Peat permafrost microbial communities from Stordalen Mire near Abisko, Sweden - III_Fen_N2_2 | ecosystem: Environmental > Terrestrial > Soil > Wetlands > Permafrost | place: Sweden: Abisko...
AATTTTCGAAGCATCCAATCCGGCATCGGAAATACGCATCAGTATTTTCTTTGCTGAAACACCAGCATCGACTAAAACCGCATCGTGCTCGTTACCCACATAGTAACAATTCCCATTACTCCCCGAAGCCAATGCACAAAGTTCAATCACTTTATCGATTGATTATTTATTATTTGTAATTAGTAGGTTTAATTCTTAAGCAAACTAATAACCTGATTTGCTGTGATTTCACTTCCCGTTAATATATATCTGGCTTTTTCATAAAATGGACGCCGTTTAGCAAGCAATCCTTCAATAAATTCATGGAGTTCTTCCGGTGATTTCCCTTTGATCAAAGGTCGCTCGGTTTTGGCGTGAATCAATCTGTTTACCAACGAAGTAACATCTACATCAAGAAAGACGCAAAACCCGGATTTATTCATCAATTTCATGTTATCAAAGAAACAGGGAGCACCGCCACCCGTTGCGAGAATAACGTTATCGAAAGAACAAACTTCTTCCAAGACATTTCGTTCTTTTCTTCGGAAGCTTTCTTCTCCTTCCTCAGCGAAAATCTGTGGTATTGTTTTAAAATATTTTTCTTCCAGAAATGAATCCAAATCAATAAAAGTCAAATCTAATTCTGAAGCAAGTGCCCGTCCCATCGTCGATTTGCCACTTCCCATAAAACCAATCAGGAATATTCTCATAAAATCAATAAAATGTCATTAGAAATAAGTCATTTGGAAAGGGTCATTAGTCATTAGGTAAAACTTTTCCCTAATGACTAATGACTTTTTCCTATAAGCTAGAATTCGAGGGTCATTTGATTTGGCGGATCTTCATTTTCACCAGGTTTATCGGGTCCAAATAACAGATCTTCGATATCCGGAATCACAATCTCATTTGACTTGGGTTCTTCTTCCGGCTCCTCAACTTCTTCATCGACAACTGTTGGCTCAAGCTGATTGATTTGGCTGATTTCATAGATTGACAACCGTTTACCTTTGGCTTTAAATGATTTCACCCCGATGAATTCGTCAACATCAATTACTTCCGGTTCGCGACCTTCATTTTTGCCACCAAACTGAAGTTCCAAACGAGGGTGCCCAACCCAGGTGAAACTTACCAACCGATTCCCTGGAAACTCGCCAATAAAACCGGTTTCCTTTTGCGATTCATCAATCTCGAACCTTTTCACGTAATAAAAGCTTTGCTCAGCATCGAAATACACTGCCGTAAGTACTTTCCCCGGGTTAAACTTTTCGATCAGTAATATGCCATCATTGAAATGATTCGATAAATCAAAATTACAGATCAGGTATTCTCCGGTTTTGTAGATCACCAAAATCATGTCGTCACCGGTAAATTCGCCAAGATACTTGCCACGGTTGTCGGAGTTAAGCCGCCTGACATCTTCGTCGAACCAGATTTTTCGGCCACCTAGTGTAGAAACACCTTTTTCCTTGAGCGCTATTTTGTGAATTTCAAACTTGGTAAGAATATTACCCATCGAAGCACGGCCTTTGATGGCCAGTTCGCTGAAATCAACTTCAAAAATCAGTTTTTTGATACGCGGTTTTGGTTTCAGGGTAACACGCAAAACTTCGGCTTCACCATTAGGGTTTTCGCTGAAATACATGATTCGCGAGCCTGGAGTGCCTTGCGTTAAATCGTATTCTTTATCACGGGTGACACCAGTTACAGCCATACGTTTCATATAAACGAAGCCGTTTTTACCATCGCGGTAAACCACATTATAAATGGTTCGGTTATCGTTTTTCTTGAAAATAGCAACATGCAGAATGTTTTTCCCAATGAATGCCTTTTCGGATACTTTTGAAACGATGTAGGTTCCGTCTTTTCTGATTACAATTACGTCGTCCATATCCGAACAATCGCAAATATATTCGGCCTTTTTAAGGCTGGTTCCCATAAAACCTTCAATTCGGTCGACATATAGTTTTTCGTTGGCAATCACAACCTTAGAAGCCACAATGTTTTCAAAATTCCGGATCTCGGTTTTGCGTTCGCGTCCTTTGCCGTATTTCGTCCGAAGCCGTTCAAACCATTCTATCGTGAATGGAATGATATTGGCAATCTTGTTATTTATTTCTTCTATTTCAGCCTCGATTGCGAGCAAATGATCATTGGCCTTATCAGTATTGAATTTCAGGATTCGAGCCATGCGAATTTCCATCAACTTCAGGATATCGTCACGGGTAACATCTCTTTTCAGTTTAGGTTTCCACGGAGTGAGTCGTACATCGATATGATCGACAGCCTCATCCATATTGGCTGAATCTTCAAACTTCTTATCCTTATATATACGTTCTTCAATAAATATTTTTTCGAGCGACGAATAATGCCAGGCTTCTTCCAACTCTCCTCTCCTGATTTCGAGTTCCAGCTTCAACAATGCAACCGTCTGGTCGGCATTTATTCTCAGGATTTCGCTGACACCAATAAATTTAGGCTTATCGTGCTCGATGATACAACTATTTGGCGAAATAGAAACCTCGCAATCAGTAAAAGCAAAAAGGGCATCAATGGTTTTGTCTGACGACATTCCGGGAACCAGATGAATCAGGATTTCAACTTTATCGGAGGTATTATCATCAATTTTCCGGATTTTGATTTTTCCTTTATCGTTGGCTTTGAGGATAGATTCTATAAGTGTAGCTGTTGTTCTTCCAAAAGGCAATTCTGTAACAACCAGCGTTTTGCTATCTTTTTTATCAATTTTGGCCCTGACTTTTATTGAAGACCCGCGGATGCCATCATTGTAGCGGGCAAAATCACCAGATCCGCCTGTCGGAAAATCAGGATATAACATGAAATCTTCCCCACGCAGATAAGCGATCGAAGCATCAATTAACTCAATGAAGTTATGCGGCAGAATTTTACACGCCAGACCAACCGCAATGCCTTCGACACCCTGAGCCAATAAAAGCGGAAATTTTACCGGAAGCGCCATTGGCTCGCGGTTACGTCCGTCGTATGATAATTTCCAGTTGGTGGTTTTTGGATTGAATACCACATCGAGTGCAAATTTAGAAAGACGTGCCTCGATGTACCGGGGAGCAGCAGCGCCATCGCCTGTGAGCAGGTTCCCCCAGTTCCCCTGACAATCGATCAAGAGTTCCTTTTGTCCAAGCTGAACCAAAGCATCTCCTATGGAAGCGTCGCCGTGCGGGTGATATTGCATGGTTTGCCCAATGACATTGGCCACCTTGTTGAAACGACCATCGTCCATAATACTCATGGCATGCAAGATCCTCCGCTGAACAGGCTTAAACCCATCCTCAACATAAGGCACTGCCCGCTCGAGAATGACATAAGAGGCATAATCTAAAAACCATTGCTGATACATTCCAGACAAATAGATTATCCCATCCTTTTTTTCTTCTTTCGGAAACTCTTCTTTATTGATGTTCTCTTCAGTCATTTTTGGTTTTTGCAATCACTAAGTCCTTTTAAAAATCGTCTTTCTCGACGTATAGATTTTCGATAATAAACTCCTGACGTTCGGGTGTGTTTTTGCCCATGTAATATTCGAGCATATTGGCTACCGATTCGTGCTTTTTCATCAGAATTGGGTCGAGTCGAATATCAGGCCCAATGAAATTTTTAAACTCATCCGGAGATATTTCTCCCAGACCTTTAAACCGGGTAATCTCAGCTGTTTTCCCCAATTTTTGTATGGCAGAAACCCGTTCTTCCTCATTGTAGCAATAGTAGGTTACCTTTTTATTGCGGACACGGAAAAGCGGAGTCTGAAAAATGAACAGATGCCCCATACGCACGATTTCCGGGAAAAACTGCAGGAAAAAAGTAATCAATAACAAGCGGATATGCATTCCATCGACATCAGCATCGGTAGCGATGATCACTTTGTTGTACCGTAAATCGTCGATACTTTCTTCGATGTTTAAAGCAGCCTGAAGAAGATTAAATTCTTCATTTTCATAAACGATCTTCTTCGTCAGCCCGAATGTGTTTAGCGGCTTACCACGCAAACTAAAAACAGCCTGTGTATTCACATCACGCGACTTGGTAATCGATCCACTCGCCGAATCACCTTCAGTAATGAAAATCGATGAATTTTCGCGTAATTCATGATTACTATCCAGATGCACGCGGCAGTCGCGCAATTTTTTGTTGTGCAGGTTGGCCTTTTTTGAGCGCTGTTTGGCCAGTTTTTTAATTCCTGAAATGGCCTTGCGTTCGCGCTCCGACTCCTGAATCCTTCGCAACAAAACCTCCGAGACATCCGGATTTTTATGCAGATAATTATCCAGTTCCTTCAACACATAATTGGTCACAAAAGTCCGCACTGAAGGGCCTTCCGGACCGATATCCTTGGAACCCAATTTGGTTTTGGTTTGCGACTCGAACACAGGTTCTTCGACCTTAATGCTGATAGCTGCAACAATTGAAGCCCTGATATCGGAAGGATCAAAATCTTTTTTATAAAAGTCGCGGATGGCTTTTACAATGGCTTCACGAAATGCCAAAAGATGAGTTCCTCCTTGTGTGGTATGTTGTCCGTTTACAAATGAATAATAGTCCTCGCCATATTGATTTCCGTGGGTAATCGCCACCTCAATATCGCCGTTTTTTAAATGAATCACCGGATAAAGCGACTCCCCTTCCATATTTTCTTCGAGTAAATCGCGCAATCCGTTTTTGGATTGAAACTTTTCTCCATTGAAATCCAGAATTAGTCCGGCATTCAGGAAAGAATAGTTTTTCATCATATTGATCACATAATCATCAATATAATGATAGCTTTTAAATACATTTATATCAGGAGTAAAGGCAACATAAGTACCGTTGGGTTGATCGCTTGCAACCACGGCTTGCTCTTCTTTCACAATCCCTTCGCTGAAGCTTATTTCCTTAACTTCTCCTTCGCGAAAGGATTTAATCAGGAAATGGCTTGACAAAGCATTCACAGCTTTTATCCCTACCCCATTCAGCCCGACCGATTTTTTGAAAACTTCAGAATCGTATTTTGCACCGGTATTCATTTTCGAAGCGACATCCAACAATTTTCCCAATGGAATACCACGCCCATAATCGCGCACTGAAACCAATTCGTTACTTACACGAACTTCGATCTTTTTTCCGTTCCCCATCATGAATTCATCGACGGAGTTGTCCATTACTTCCTTCAGCAAAACATAGATACCATCATCGCTCGCCGAGCCATCGCCCAACTTGCCAATATACATGCCGGGTCTTTTCCGGATATGCTCCTGCCATTCAAGCGTTTTTATTGAACCTTCATCATAATTCGGCATCATATTCCCTTCCAATTTGCAACAAATATAAAGAAAACAAAAGTCGATTGGAAACCCTTAAGAGCGACATTAACTAACAACATTCGGTTGAAAACTTATTTTGTGATTACCCTGTTTTGATTAAAAATAATGCCTGAATTCAATCAATTATCCATTTGGTTTACAGGTGTATATTAATTTTCAGGAACTAATTTTTTATTCACTGCATTATTTCTGTTTTTCATTCGTTTATTCACAATGTGAATTGAACAACATCGTCTTCAGAATATGATTTTACGAGCCATTCTTTGGCTGAAAATCAAATTTGAACTTCTTTTCTGAATATTGACAAGGGTCTTATTTTAATTATCTTTGCGCCGACATGTTTAAAAAGTATATCTATATAATTATTGCAGCGGTTCTGATTGTTTCCCAATCCAATGCCCAAATAGGGCAAGGTGGTTCGAACAATAATCAGCCAAATGGCGCAGATAGGGGTTCCGATTCAGAATCATCTTCCGCGAAAAAGAAGGTTGCAGCTAAGCCAAAGATTCCTTCCCGCATAAAAACCTGGCAAGTTCAGCAACAAGGAACTCTGATTGAAAAAGCGGAATTGGATACAGCCCTGACTTTTTATCATGTTTATCAGCCCATTTTCCAGAAAAGCATAAGCAATACGTTTACTGGAAATAATGGAGGGGCTTATATTTCGAATGATTTTTTTCAACGTAAGTACAATTCCGATTTCTATTTTGCCCGGTCGTTTGATGCCTATTGGCTCACACCATCGCAAATAAATTACTTTAACACAACCACCCCATATTCCATGCTCGATTACAGCCAGAGCGAAAACCGGGCAAAACACAACGAAACTCGTTTTAACGTTTTTCTTTCGCAGAATGTAAACAAGAAACTGAACATTGAATTCATTTATAATCAAACACGATCTCAGGGACAATACCTAAATCAGGAGAACAAATTTCACAACATCGGATTTGTCTCTTCATATAACTCTAACAACTTTCTTTCTCACTCAAATATTATTTTCAACCGGCTGCAAGGAAAAGAAAACGGTGGAATAGACGTAGGACAACCTCTTGATGTACCTGCCACAACGGATGATTTTTCGGTGCGTATGGATGACGCTACCAATAAATTGCAGAATAACAATTTCTTCACAATTAACGAATACCGTCTTGGAAAAACAATTCAAGCCGACACGTCTGAAAATAAAAAAGAATTATTTATTCCCAGGGTTGGATTCATATTTGAATTGGAATTGTCAAACAATAAACGGAGATTCACAAAAACTACTGCCTCCAATGACTTTTTTACCAACAATTACATCAATACCGGACTTACTAACGATAGCACCAGATATACTCGTCTGACAAACATATTTCAGATTAAATTTTATGAAGCATCTGACCGGAAATATACTTTTGGAAAGCGCGTATATGTTGGACATGACGAGTTATGGTACCACGCATCTACACAAATGGCAGATTTGGGAGCAAATCCATTTCCTTTCTTTTTTTATCGCGCGACAAGCCAGTTAAGTAGCCAGTTACTTACCGAAAAATTATTTAATTCAAAACAGGCGAACACATTTATTGGAGGCGGAATATTCCGTAACGAAGGTAAATTCTGGCAATGGGAAGCTGACGGACGTATCTATCTGACCGGATATCGGACAGGACAAACCGAACTAAATGGCTATTTAAATAAACCAATAAAATTAGGAAGAGATACAACCAGCCTTAGAATTGAAGGTAGTTTAAAATCACTGGTACCTGAATATTTTGATTCGTATTTCTTCTCCAACAATTATATCTGGAATAATAATTTTAACAACATCAACGAGATGACCATCCGGTCGAGCATTCGTTCTCAGGAATATAAAACTACACTTGGAGTAAATTATTCGTTGATTGGAAACTACATTTACAATAACGAACAAGCCCTGCCAGCACAAACCAGCAAAGAATTACTAGTTCTTTCGGCCTATTTAAACAAAGATTTTATCAGCGATCATTGGATCATTCGGACACAGGTATTGGTGCAGAAAGCCAATAATGATAAAGTTGTTCACCTGCCAGCCTTCTCCGGATTTATGAGTCTTAATTACCGCACTTTATGGTCGAAGGTGATGTATACGCAACTTGGTATTGATGCACGATACAATTCAAACTTTTATGCTGATGCCTATGAGCCGGCAACAGCCCGATTCTATCTTCAAAACACGCAGTTAGTTGGCAAATATCCATACATTGATTTGCATGCCAACCTGAAATTAAAACGCACACGAATATTCTTTCTCCTGATGAATGCAGCCTCTGGTTTGGTCGGGAACAACTATTTCTCGGCTCCTGATTATCCATATTATCGCAGGACATTCAGATTTGGCGTTTCATGGTCGTTTTATGACTAATGAAATTAATCAAATTACTGATTGCTATTTTGCTTTTTAAGAATTTCAATCAATTCGGACAGAATCATTGCAGTAGCGCCCCAAACAATTTCACCATTGAAAGGATAATATTTGATTCGAAGTGGCCCGGATACCGTCTCCATTTCAGTCTCAGATATAACTTCGTTTAAAACAAAATCACTGACAGGAAACAAAATCAGCTCCTCAACTTCACCATAATCGACTACAAAATCAGGCTTTTGATCGGTCCAGGCCAGAAATGGCTGAATTGAGAATTTACTAACCTCAACATATAAATCTGACAGTTTTCCGAGAATCTCAATTCCGGTATGATCAAGGCCAACCTCTTCACGCGCTTCACGCAAAGCGGTCATTTCTGCTGATAAATCTTCTTTCTCAACTTTTCCTCCTGGAAAGCTAATCTGCCCGGGATGGTATCTCATGGTTCGTGGGCGTTTAGTCAGGCATGTGTAAAGATGATCCCCTTCGGGAAAAAGTAATAGAAGAATACTGCTCTGTTTCACCATCGAGAGTTCATCATCCACAATTTTTAGCCGACGTCCCGGTGGAAGCATCTTTGAGTGCGCCTGAACGCCAGGTAGCTCAGCTTTCAAGGTTTCTTTCAGATATGATTTAACTGTGGAATACATACTATAAAATTAACGAATTATGTCGTCAATGCAGTGAAATAGTCTCTAATTTTCGGCAGAAATTCAGGATTTAATGTTTGAATAACCCATTAAAAACTACACATTCAAAATACAATAAGACAAGACCATTCAAATCTTAGAAACTGTTTAAATTTTATTCTTTCGTTCCGTTAGGAACAAAATGTTGGTAGAAAAGGTATGATTTTTAATGATCTTTTGTCCCGTACGGGACAATATCAATAGGTTAATTACAATGTTTCTACCCATATATTTTCCCTGCGGGAAATTTAAACAGTCACTTATTCGAAGCGGATAGTTTTTTCAGGAGAGACTTTGGTTATAAAATACGAAGGCAGCAGCAACATCAGAGTAGTAATTATTACGGTGCCAACATTCAATAATACCAGATGCAAAACAGTGAGGTTTATTGGAACATATTCGAGGTAATATGAAGCTGGGTCGAGTCTAAAAACATGAGTATACAGCTGAATCAGGCAAATGCCAACACCCAAAATATTTCCCAGCACCAAGGCCTTTAATATCAGCATCACAGAAAAATACAAAAACACCTTGCGTATACTCCAGTTGCGGGCTCCCATAGCTTTTAGAATGCCAATCATTTGGGTGCGCTCTAAAATAATCACTAACAGGCTCGATACCATATTGAATCCGGCCACCAAAACCATGAGCGTTAGAATCACCCAAACATTCATATCCAGAAGGCCCAGCCAGTCAAAAATCTGCCGGTATTTTTCCTTTATACTATCCACTTTAAGTACGGGAGAATCAGAAGTTGTATAGCGAAGCAACAAATTGCGAATCTCACTTTCCTGAACGGATAGCTTATTAAAATCGTTAACCAGAATTTCAAATCCACTCACCTCGTCATCCTTCCAGTTATTTAGCCTTCGGATATGGTTGATGTCAACCAAAACAAACATCCGGTCGAACTCTTCGAGACTCGTTTTATAGATACCTGCCAGTTGAAATCGACGCTGACGTGCAACAAAATCAGATCCATTAATAAAAAACATATCGAGGTTGTCGCCCAGCTTCAGTTTAAGTAAGTCGGCCATTTGTTTCGATATCCAAATTTTATTATTGCGAACAGTATCCTGAACATGAAATGGTTCTCCGGCAACTCGGTTTTCCTGAAAAAATGACCAGTCAAAATCGGGTCCAATTCCTTTCAATACAACACCCTGAATTTCATTATCGGTACGAATAATTCCGGGTTTGGTCGCGAAAATCTGCACATGACGAATACCTTCAATATTTTTGAGTTCAGGCAAGAAAGCTTGATTCTGGCTAATCGGACTAGTCTCGAAAGATTGGTTTGAGTCCATATTGACAATTTGCAAATGAGAACCGAATCCTATGACTTTTCGTCCAACTTCAGATTTATATCCGGTAACGATGGCAACCGACAGAATCAATACCACCAAACCGAGCACAATGCCAAATAGGGCAATATTAACGATGCGGTGCGAAAGATTATTCCGATTTTCCTTCGATGAAAAAATCCGACGGGCTATGTAAAGATTTATATTCAAAATATATAGTCGACAAAATTGATAAAGCCTAATTCTTCTCTGTGATCAAATCAACTTCTTCTTCGCGTTCATTAACAAAAGGAAGTGCAAGCAACCCAATCAGACCAAGCACAATCAGCATAACAGTAGTACTTCCGTGGGCAAGTAAAGCAAATATTTTACCGTCTGCCCGATCTACGCCATATAGTGCAAGCCCTTCAATAACCATAAAATGCCAGGCGCCAATACCGCCCTGTACAGGAGCCACCATACCAAAACTACCCAGAACGAACACGGTTAATCCGGCTAAAGGTGTCAGGTGCGAAGTGAATCCAAATGAAAAGAATACACAGTAAAGCATCAGGTAATACAATACCCAAATGAATATGGAATGAAAAATAAAGGCGCCTTTTTTTTTCATTTTACCTATACTGCGGAATCCTTCACCAAACTGACTAACAAAACCCATTACTTTCTGCACGAGTAAGCTTTTGCGAATTCGATGACGGCTAATCCATAAAACAATCAGAATTAAAAAAAGTCCCCCAATTAGTAGAGGTGAGAAAATTACCTTTTGAAACTTTTCATTCACTTCAGGATTATTATTCAGAAATTCCAGCACCTGTCCAAACTGTGTCAAAACAACAATAACCAAAAGAATAAGCAGCATCAGCACATCAATGAGGCGTTCAAGAACAACAGTGCCAATTAACTTGCTGAATGAAATTTTCTCGTAACGGGCAAGCACTCCACATCTCGAAATTTCACCCATCCGGGGCAAGGCCAGATTCATCAAATAACCTACCATTACTGCCAGAAAAGTATTTAGCATCCGCGGTTTGCGGCCAAGAGGTTCAATCATCAGATTCCAGCGAATGGTTCGGCTAACATGGCTTAATAGTCCAAGCAAGAGCGAAACTACAATCCAGAAATAATTAACGTCGTTGGACAATATGCTTTTGATACGATTTAAATCCTGATCTTTATAAACCATCCAGAATATGAGGATTCCGAGCAGAAAGAAGGAGACAAATTTGAGGGTTTTAAAAATTTTCTGTTTCAAGCGCTTTAGTTATTGAAATGAATGCTTTTGTAATTGACGGTGAAACGCACACGACAAAACTAATGCTTTTAACGCACTCTGATATTTAAGTTTTGGAGTGAAGTTCCATGTGGCCATTAAAAACAAATTATAAACACATGAATTTAACGTACTTTTGTATCGGCATACTAAAAATAGTGTCACCAATAATCAGCCATCAGGGCAAAAATACAGATTTGTTTTTTATCGGTGAGTTTTTTATCAATAATTTAAAATCAGGTTCGGAAATCCGAAAAGAAATATGGCAACTGTTAGAGCAAAAAAGAGTTTAGGGCAACATTTTTTAAACGATAAGGCTATTGCAAAACAAATCGTTGAGAGCCTTCGGGCAACCAGCGTGAATAAAGTATTAGAGATTGGCCCCGGCATGGGAGTTCTGACTCAATTCCTGTTGCAAAATAAGGAATACGAAACTTCGGCTGTCGAAATCGACCGCGAATCGGTTGAGTATTTGAATGTACATTTTCCTGAATTGAAGGAACGAATCATTTCTGCCGATTTTTTACAAATGCGCCTTGACCAACATTTTACCGAACCTTTTGCTATCATCGGCAATTTCCCATACAACATCTCGACTCAGATATTTTTTAAGGTACTCGAACACCGTGATCAAATTCCTGAAGTGGTTGGGATGCTCCAGAAAGAAGTAGCCGAGCGCCTGGCAACAGGTCCCGGCTCAAAAGCATATGGAATTCTAAGTGTATTTCTTCAGGCGTATTACAATATTGAGTACTTATTTACTGTTGATGAAGATCTGTTTACGCCACCTCCAAAGGTAAAAGGAGGTGTTATCCGCCTTACCCGAAACCAGACCCAACACCTCAATTGCGATGAAAAGCTTTTTAAAAGCGTGGTAAAAATGGCTTTTAACCAGCGGCGCAAAACCATGCGCAACTCGCTTGGAAGCATGATTCACAACGATGAACTGAAAGCCAATCCGATATTCGACAAACGCCCGGAGCAATTGGGTGTGGCCGAATTTGAGATGGTAGTGAGGATGATTGGAGAACAAAATGTTCAGTCGCAGTAGGTATTAAAAAAGGATTACATTTTACCAAAAATTGTACTATTCTACTGAAATAAAGTCAATAACTTTTGTGACAATTAATCTTGGAGCAGAAGGAGGTCCAAAAATTCCAAGACATGCCATTGTATAATCAGGTTCAAAAAGATTGGATTGTATCTTCTCTGCTTCTGTTAATTCCCTGTATTCGAAATACAGCCATGTTCCAATTGTTTGCGAAACAGTATTTGGAATTCCAATTTTAGCGAAATACGGAACCGCTATGGCATTCTTATATGTAACCTTATTTTCTTTTTCTCCATAAAAAGCAAAAGTTCCGGCTTCACCAATACCTTTTGGGTTTTCAACTTCGATCAGTACTACTTCACCATAGCAGCCGCTGGTAATTTCAATAATTCGCCCTTTTGCATGAAAAGGTTCGAGGTTTTCTTTTTCACAACTATACAACCCAAAGGCCAATAGCATGATAAATGCACAAATTTTCAGCATGGGTAATTTCATATTGTCAGTTAAATATTTAATTCTTAATCAGCTCAACAATCCGGATATTTTTATGATCCGAATCTTTGGGTTTTTCAATTACCACATGATAAGGTACACCCATTACAACTGTGGTCATATAAGCATCAAATGTTACAGTATAAACAATTTCGGTATCGCTTTCCTCAACTTTCTCACCGTAAAGCGAAGCGCCGGTGGTAAAAGACTTGATCCCAATTAATACAACATATTTTGTGAAATCGATTGTAGGAATGCAATCACTCAATACATGTTCCTGCAGTTCGGGCAGGGTTGATATAATGTAGTTATGACCAACATAATTAGGCTTTAAACGCCACAATCCATTATCACACTCAAAGTCCGAGAATTTTAAGAATTCCTTTTCGACAAATTTATCGTCCTTTTTACATCCGACCCAAGCAAGTGTCACAAGTAGGATAAATACGCTAATTCTAGGGAAGATTGATTTCATGCTTTCATGTTTTAAGGATGTGATTTTTAAAACCATATATCCAAGATACGGCAAAGTGCCAAAAGGTTGCGTCAATACTTCAATATCTGGCACTACAAATATTTTCAGCTAATAGAAATCTATTTTGAACTGAGTTACTTTAAGTTTAGAAACTAAGTTGTTAGTCAGAACTGAATCCAATTTAGCTTGGAAACTCAGTTTCGGAACCGAAAAAAAAATCAGGAACCCCTGTTTTTGAGCAACAAAGATGGAATCCTTCTAAAAACAAGTCAGGGCTTCACTTTTGGAGTGAAACCCTGACAAACAAAAAGCTGTATTAAAAAAACCGGTGACTGAGCTTTTAGTTCCTGAGCCTGCCGAAGGAGTCGAAGCCTAAACGCTGTTCATCGCATTTACCGGGTCGAGCCTTGAAGCTGAGAGCGCCGGAATAAAACCAGCTAAAACGCCAATTACTCCTGAAATAGTCAATCCCAAAACAATGTTGGCTAAGGTTAACGAGATAGTCATGTCGGCAGTATAACTAAAAATGAGCGTTCCGGCAAAAATGAGGATTAAACCAATAATTCCACCAATCATCGATAGTACCACCGCTTCGAAAATAAACTGGAAAAGGATGAAGTATTTTTTTGCTCCAAGAGCTTTTTGAATTCCGATAATTTTTGTCCGATCTTTTACCGATACAAACATGATATTGGCTATTCCAAATCCGCCAACCAAAATACTGAATCCTCCTATTATCGCGCCAGCCAGATTAATAACCTGAAAAATCGTATCGAACTGATCTGAAATTACACTGACTTCATTAATCGCAAAATCATTTTCTTCCATAGGTTTCAACCGGTGAAGCGAGCGCAGAATTCCTTCCAGTTCAGCAATAAACTCATCACGATCGGCATCTGGCTTCGCTTTAATATTGATGGTTTGTCCCATATCCCGATTTCGGGCGTCAATCATATTCATCGCATAAACAACGGGAATATGCACCCGTTTATCCATACTTGTACCAAACATGTCGGTTCCCTGTTTAGTATAAACACCAATTACCAGAAATTTTTGACCTTGCATTTTAATCGACTTACCAACCGGATTAACCTGATCAAAAAGCCGGGTGGCAATTTCACTTCCCAGAATCGCCAGATTGGCTCCTGATTTTGATTCGGACTCGGTAAAATAACGACCCTTTGCAATTTCAAGATTCCAGGTATCAATTAATTCGTATGAAGTTGCCAAAACCTCGGTATTCTCTGCTTTGCTATTCTCGAACTGA
>Ga0302293_10001021_pt1 | contig 14222 bp, 9 predicted proteins | sample III_Fen_N2_2_FD_198758 | JGI IMG/M metagenome (GOLD analysis project Ga0302293, IMG submission 198758) | Peat permafrost microbial communities from Stordalen Mire near Abisko, Sweden - III_Fen_N2_2 | ecosystem: Environmental > Terrestrial > Soil > Wetlands > Permafrost | place: Sweden: Abisko...
CATGACCGTATGGTGCGCGCCGCCCGCCAGCAGCCAGAGCTTGAGGCCCGTGTTCAGGTCCGGCATGGCGCGCCACATGACGCGGGCAACCGGCAGATTCGGCATCTCCATGATGGGCTTAATCGCCTCAACATCCTGAACGATCAGGCGCATCCGGCCACCCATATCGACGAGTGAGGCGACGACGGCGGGGCCTGCCGCGCCTTCAAACACCAAACGAGCGGGTGCTTCGCGGTCGCCAATGCCGAGCGGGTGCACCTCGATGCGCGGCTTGGTCGCGGCAATCGACGGGCAAACCTCCAGCATGTGCGCGCCGAGAGAATAGGCGCCGTCCTTAGCGAGATGGTAAGTATAATCTTCCATAAACGCGGTGCCGCCGGGCATGCCCTCGGTCATCGCCTTGACGATGCGCGTCATTGCGGAAACTTTCCAGTCGCCTTCGCCGCCGTAGCCGTAGCCTTTTGCCATCAGATGCTGGCTGGCAAGACCCGGCAACTGCCGCATGCCGACGAGATCCTGGAACGTATTGGAAAATGCACCCGCGCCAACGCGCTTGAACATTTTTTCCATCGCGATTTCTTCACGTGCCTGATAGCGAACCGAGTCCATTTGATCCGTTGCCAGGTCGTAGATCGATAGATATTCCTTCACAAGCGCGTCAATTTCGACCTCACTCACGGCGTTCATCTCGTCCACGAGTTCGCCCACCGGCCAGGTGTTGACTTGCCAGCCGAGCTTGATCTGCGCCTCGACCTTATCGCCCTCGGTCACAGCGACCTCGCGCATGTTGTCGCCAAAGCGAACAACCTTGAGGTTCTTGCTCTCGTAATAGGCTACCGCGCTGCGCATCCATGCGCCGAGTTCGTCAAGAACCGGTGCATCCTGCCAGAATCCGGCAACGACCTTGCGCGCAAGGCGCATCCGTGTGGCGATGAAACCATGCTCGCGGTCTCCGTGCGCTGCCTGATTGAGGTTCATGAAATCCATGTCGATTTCCTGATCCGGAATTTCGCGGTTATACTGCGTCGCAAAATGGCAATATGGTTTCTGCAGCAGATTCAACCCATTGATCCACATCTTGCTGGGGCTGAAGGTATGCATCCAGGTCACGATGCCGCAGCAGGCGTCGCTATAGTTTGCTTCTTTGACCAGTTGTTCAATTTCGTCCGCGGTCTTGACTGTTCCTTTGTAAATAAAGCGGCAGGGGATTTGCTGTTGTGCGTCGATAAACGCCGCCATCTCTTTGCCGCGCGCGTCTACGGTCTGAAGCACTTTCGGCCCATAGAGAAACTGAGAACCGACAATAAACCAAATTTCCTTCGTCTTGAGGCTCATGTTTTGCACTCCTTATTTAAAATGTATGTGTTTCGTCGTTGTGAATGCGTGTATTTTGATCGATTTGTATCAAATATATCTTGTTAGGAGAAGCGTAACACCTGAAAATCACGCTGTCAATATAACAACATACAAATTTTTTCTTTGTTTTTGATCGATTTCTATCTATCTTAAAATAGTTGTATTGTATTTTCGCATTAATTTATAAAGTTGTATTGAATTTAGTGGGTGATTCTGGTATTCTCTTTGTGTTGAAATTGATTTGCTTTATTGTTTTATATGCTTTTGCATCTTATTGTTCCAACTTTGAAGATTTAAGCCTTTTATATGTACCATATTTGTATTGACGCAACAAGAGATTCACGCTATCATTTCCGTATCGCACCGAACTCATAGGATTGCGAGGAAGTATGCCGAAGTATCAACTCATCGCATCAACATTAAAAGACGAAATTAAAAGCGGACAACTACCCGACGGGCATATGCTGCCAACGGAAGAACAGCTCACGCAGCGTTTCTCCGCGAGCCGCCAGACCATCCGTCAGGCTTTGTCTGTTTTGGTGGACGAGGGGCTCATCACAAAGCAGCGCGGCAGCGGCTCGCGCGTGCGCGCGCAGTCTGCGCCGCAAAGAAGCGGCAACATCGCCGTGATCGCTACCTACATCAGCGACTATATCTTCCCCGCCATATTGCGCGAGGCGCAGAGCGTGTTTGCCGCAAACCAATATTCCGCAATCCTTTCTGCCACGCGAAACAGCGTCTATCATGAGCGTTCCATCCTCATGGATCTGCTGCAAAAGCCCATCGACGGCATTCTCGTAGAGGGGACAAAGACCGCGCTGCCCAACCCCAATCTCGACCTTTATCAAAAGCTGATGGAACGCAATATCCCCATCGTGTTTTTCAACGGGTTCTATTCGGATCTGGCTGGCTCGGTCAGCGTCTATGCGGATAATTTCGGCGGCGGATACGCGCTGGTGCAGCATCTGCTCCAAAGAGATCACACATCTATTGCAGGCATATTTAAGAGCGACGACATTCAGGGGCACGAGCGTTACTCCGGTTATATCACCGCGCTCCGCGACGCGGGACGCATGATTTCGGACAACTACGTCTTTTGGTACACGACCGAGAGCCGGGATGAACTCTACACCGAAGAACTCGCGAAAAGAATTGCGGAGTGCTCTGCCGTCGTGTGTTATAACGACGAGATTGCGTTTCGCCTGATTCCGCTGCTGCTCTCCCATGGAGTGCGCGTGCCGCAAGATGTGGCGGTCGTGAGTTTTGACAACAGCAATCTCAGCGAGCTAAGCCCCGTCAAAATCACTTCCCTCTCCTATGGAGATCAAAACATCGGTCATGTCGCGGCGGAAACGCTGCTCAGTTGCATCGCGGGCAAGCCTGCGCAATCGCAAACGCTGCGCTGGACGCTGGTCGAAAAAGACAGCAGCCGGTAATTGCACTTTCGCACACAGCAAATTCGCATTAAAACTTTAAATCATAAAAAACAAGAATTGAGGCATGTTATGACGCAGGAAATCAACCTTGCCACCTCCGCAATCGTTGGCGGAGACACGTATCTCGGCATCGAGTTCGGCTCCACGCGCATCAAGGCCGTGTTGATCGACAAGAGCCACAAAGTGCTTGCCTCCGGCGGGCATAACTGGGAAAACAAACTCGAAAACGGATTCTGGACCTATTCGATGGAGGATGTGTTCGCGGGTTTGCAAGATTCTTACGCAAAGCTCGCGGCGAATGTGCAGAAGGATTACGGCGTGCCGCTCAAGCGCGTTGGCGCGATGGGCGTCTCCGCTATGATGCACGGCTACCTCGCGTTTGACGCAAGCGACAAACTACTCGCCCCGTTTCGCACCTGGCGCAACACCACCACGGGCGCGGCGGCGGAAGCGCTCTCTTCCCGCTTTGGTTTTAACGTTCCACAGCGCTGGAGTATTTCGCACCTGTATCAGGCGATGCTGAATCGCGAAGCGCACGTGGGTTCCATCGCATTTCTCACCACGCTGGCGGGCTACATTCACTATCGGCTCACGGGCGAGAAAGTCATCGGCATCGGAGATGGCTCCGGCATGTTCCCCATCGATTCCACCAATCTTTGCTACGACAAGACGATGATCGACTCCTTCCAATCCCTTGTCAAAGAACAGGGTTATGGCTGGCAGATCACCGGTATTTTGCCGCTGCTACTGCCCGCAGGAGCGAAAGCAGGACAGCTTTCACCGGCGGGCGCGGCTCTGATCGATCCCAGCGGAGCGCTGCAAGCGGGAATCCCGTTTTGCCCGCCGGAAGGTGACGCGGGCACCGGTATGGTCGCCACCAACGCCGTCCGCCAGCGCACGGGCAACGTCAGCGCGGGAACCAGCGTGTTTGCCATGCTGGTGCTGGAAAAGGCGCTCTCGCGTTATTATACCGAAGTGGACATGGTGACCACACCCGCGGGTGATCCGGTCGCGATGGTGCACTGCAACAATTGCACGAGCGATATCGACGCGTGGATTCGCCTCTTTGGCGAGGCGGCAAGCGCACTCGGCGCGCAGTATGACGAGCGCACGCTCTACCAAACCCTTTACAAAAAGGCGCTGGAAGGCGCGCCGGACTGCGGCGGCATCATGACGTTCAACTATCTTTCCGGCGAACCGGTCACCAACCTGGACCAAGGCCGCCCGCTCCTGTTCCGCAAGCCGGACGCAACCTTCTCGCTTGCCAACGTGATGCGCGCGCACCTCACCTCCTCTTGCGCGTCGCTGCGCATCGGCATGGATATCCTCGCGGCGGAGCAGGTCAAGCTGGACGCGATGACGGGTCACGGCGGTTTCTTCAAGGCAGAGGGAATCGGGCAAACGATCATGTCCGCCGCGCTCGGCACCCCAGTCACCGTCATGGAGACGGCGAGCGAAGGCGGCCCATGGGGTATGGCGATTCTCGCGGCATACCTGCGCAGTAAATCGGCGAACGAACCACTGAGCGATTATCTCTCCGAGCGGGTCTTTGGCGATGCCAAGAGCGTCACCGTCTCCGCAACCGAGGCGGAAGCCACCGGCTTTGCGGCGTTTATGGAGCAGTATAAAAAGAGTCTCTCCGTCGAGCGCGCGGCGGTGCAGGCGTATTAATTCAATCAAGACCGGATTTAATCAAGATCGGAGGAAGAAATTCCTATGCTAGAGTCTCTTAAGCAGCAGGTGCTGGAAGCAAATCTGCAACTACCAAAGTTGAATCTCGTCGCGTTCACTTGGGGTAACGTCAGCGCAATCGACCGCGAAAGCGGCATCATGGTCATCAAGCCCTCCGGCGTTACTTACGAGGCGATGCAGGCGAATCAAATGGTCTGCGTTGATCTCAAAAGCGGCAAAGTCGTCGAAGGCGATCTTCGCCCTTCGTCCGATACGCCGACGCACCTCGCGCTTTATCGCGCGTTTCCGGGCATCGGCGGGATCGTGCACACCCACTCCCGCTGGGCGACGATCTTTGCGCAGGCAGGGCGCGCAATCCCCGCACTGGGCACCACGCACGCGGACTATTTTTATGGCGATATACCCGTCACCCGTCCGCTGAGCCGCGCCGAAATCGAGGGCGAATACGAATTGGAGACCGGCAACGTCATCGTAGAAACCATGCAGGGCGTCGATCCCGTCGCCATGCCTGCGATTCTGGTACAGGAGCACGGCCCGTTTACCTGGGGCAAGGATGCGGCTGAAGCCGTTTATCACGCTGCTGTGTTGGAAGAAGCCGCCATGATGGCCTGGCACACGCTCTCCCTCGCGCCCGATGCGCACCTCAATCCCGTGTTGATGGACAAACATTACTTGCGAAAGCACGGCAAAAACGCCTATTACGGGCAGGAGAAACACTGATCTCACATTCGCTACAAACTTCAATAGATGCTGTCGGGTTCCGGCGGCATCTTTTTTGTTCACCGTGGCTTTAAGAATATTTTGTTTGATTGCGCAACACTTCCGCGTTACACTGAATGCAAACGGTACGAAAGCGCGTTCCAATATGTTCCGAACCACAATCCTCGAACAGAAGAAGGGAAACACCATGTCTGATGTAGCAATTATCTCCTGCGGGAGTTATGAAGACACCGAAGTGCAAGCCGCAGTCGAACGCGGAGTTTCGCTGCTCGGCGGCGCGGCAAAATTTGTTCAGCCGAACGAGAAAATCCTGCTCAAGCTAAACTGGCTCAGCGGCGATCCGCCGGAGAAATGCGTCACCACGCACCCCGCCGTTTTTCGCGCGGTGGCTCGCGTGTTTCAAAGTGCAGGCGCAAAAATTTCCTACGGCGACTCACCTGGATTTCAATCCCCCGAATCTGCCGCAAAGAAAACCGGCGCTGCCGAAGTAGCGGATCAGCTCAATATTCCGCTTGCAGATTTTCACGAAGGCAAAGAAGTCCATTTTGCCGAAGGTCACCAGAACAAGAAATTTATCATCTCAAACGCCGTACTGGAGAGCGACGGCGTCATCAGCCTGCCAAAGATGAAAACCCACGCATTCCAGCGCGTGACGGGAGCGATCAAAAACCAGTTTGGCTGTATTCCGGGCGCGCTGAAGGGTGAGTTTCACGTTAAAATGCCGAGTGCATATGATTTCGCAAAGATGTTGATCGATCTCAATACATTCGTCCACCCCCGCCTATACATCATGGACGGCATCATGGCGATGGAGGGCAACGGCCCGCGCGGCGGCGACCCGCGCAAAATGAACGTACTGTTGCTTTCCACCGACCCAATCGCGCTGGACGCGACGATGTGCCGGCTGATGAACCTAGATCCCGCGTTGGTGTTAACGAACCGCGCAGGCGAGGAGATGGGCGCTGGCACTTATCACGCGGAGAATATTCGCCTACTGGGCGACGCGATGGAGGGATTCATCGCCAAGGATTACGTGGTCAATCGCGATCCGGATTCGTCTGAATCCAAGAAATCACGCCCGAGTTTCATCAAGGAAGCGATTACGCCCAAGCCCTATATCATAGCCGAGAAATGTGTGCGCTGCGGCATCTGCGTGCGTATGTGCCCCGTAACCCCAAAGGTGGTCGACTGGCACGACGGCAATAAAAGTAACCCGCCTACCTATCAATACGAGCGCTGCATCCGTTGCTATTGCTGTCAGGAAGTATGCCCCGAGAGCGCAATTCAGGTGAAGGTGCCGTTTTTGCGCCGCTTACTGGATCGAAAATAACTCTCTCCATTTATCGACCCAAAACCTAACGCGTGTAAGCGCGAAAAAAAGAGGATGCGCAAGCATCCTCTTTTGTTGGTCAGGTTCGTTTCTGATGAACAGAAGCTTTTCTTTTGCTTTCGTCAGTTTCTACGTAGAGCGGATGCTATTCGCAGAGCGCGACCGAACCGCCGGAGAGGAAATTAAGGTCATTTGAGCCAGTGATGATATTGACATTGCTGCCCGAAATCTGAATTTTATTCGCGACCACTCTGCCATAAATATTGATGTTGCTCGCATAGATATTGACAGATCCATTGGGCGCGTAGAGTGTTCCGTAAATTTCAAGCCCGGAAGTGGACAAGTTGATATCTCCGCCGATTGAATACAGGCAGACAGATGTGCTGGAACTGCTCTTGAGCATGCTTCCGCTCATATTTATGCTTTTGGTCGCGCAGATCGTCCCCTGCCCTGTAAACGTACTTCCTGATACTTGCACATTACCGTCAACATAGATCGGAGTAGCGACGCTTAGATTGGTTCCGTAAAACGTTTTGTCCCCCGTAGTTGCTGTTCCGGCCGCCGTGGCAGCCGTCTTCACTTCGGCGGAAAAATCCGGCATGGAGATCACCGCTGCTGCGTTTGTCAACCGATTCTGAACATTGATTGAGCTTCCCTGTATATCGATCGAGGCGCCTTGTGCGGTTCCGCCAATCGTTAGCATCGAGGTGTAGCACTGTAATGCATTCACGGCCTCCACATTGCCGCTGATCGTTTGGGTCGAACCGGTGATCATCAGCGAATAGTTTGAGTGTATGCTCCCGCTGATGTTGAGGTTGCTGGAATACATGCCCAATAGCAGGCTGTTGCCACCTGAAAAAACGGCGTAGCCGAAAGCGCCGCCGGTCGGGCCGGTCTTTTCCGCAACTGCGCGGGCGGAGACCTCAATACTATTCATACCAAAGATTCGCGCGAACGTATACTGAACCGTTTCTTTGCAGACGACCTCGATCCGATTGGCGTTACTATTATATGGTGACGTTGCCGTAGTATTCGCGGCAGGTACGCCGTTTAAACCTGCATACGTGACCGCGGTACTTTTGGCTGTGGAGGCGGATGGCAATTCTTTTGCGCCAGCCAGCGCAGCAGCGTCTGCCGCGTTTTGCAGCTGTCCCTTGGTCACGGATATCATGCCAATATCGACAACGAGCGCCGCAACCCCGCAAAGCATCGCGATTGAGAGCACAACAAGCAAGGCAGATTGGCCGAGTTCGCGTTGAAACCACTTTCTGACGAATCGCATATGAATTCCTCCAAAGTTGACGACCGCCACCCGGCAGTCCGTTCACAGGATACCTGTGCTTTTGCAGGCTCGTGTGGTGAGCCGATTATTATTACATTGATGTCACATTGTTCAATAAACTACTGTTAGTATATTAAATAGCCGTTAAAAGTCAAGGTGTGCCGATGAATTAACAATATTAAGCGTGATTGTTCCCTCTTTACTCACTCTTCGCACAGCCATTCGCGGAGCACAGCAAAAGAGAGAATGCACATTGCATTCCCTCTTGTCTAGTCATGTCTTTTCAATTTTTAGCGTAATGAGTCATATCACAACGTAACGTCTTTTTCCTTGTATGATACTACTCGCAGAGTGCAACCGATCCGCCGGAAAGAAAACTTAGGTCATTCGATCCGGTCACGATTTTTACATTGCTGCCCGATATCTGAATCTTTTTTGCGACGACTCTGCCATAAATATTGATATTGCTCGCATAGATATTGACGGAGCCATTGGGCGCATAGAGCGTTCCGTAAATTTCCAGTCCGGAAGTGGACAAGTTGATATCTCCGCCGATTGAATACAGGCAGACAGATGTGCTAGTCGTGCTCTTTAACATACTTCCGCTCATGTTAATGCTTTTGGTTGCACAAATCGTCCCCTGTCCTGTGAACGTGCTTCCTGCTACTTGCACGTTGCCGTCAACATAGATCGGTGAAGTGACGCTTAGGTTGGTTCCGTAAAATGTTTTATCGCCAGTTGTTTTTGTTCCAGCCGCTGCTGCCGCTGCTTGTACTTCAGATGAGAAATCCGGCATTGAAATGACACTGGCAGCGGTTGCTAATCTGTTTGGAACATTGATCGAGCTTCCCTGAATATCAATCGACGCTCCCTGGGCTGTTCCGCCGATCGTGAGCGAAGACGTATAGCATTGTAACGAGGTCACCGCCTCCACATTACCGCTGATCGTTTGGGTCGAGCCGGTGATCATCAGCGAGTAATTCGAGTGTACGCTTCCATTAATGGTTAAATTGCTGGAATACATGCCCAGTAAATTGCTATTGCCACCGGAAAAAACAGCATAGCCAAAGCAACCGCCTGTCGCGCCGGTTTTCTCCGCGACCGCACGGGCGGAAACCACCTCGCTGCTCAAGCCAAAGATACGCGCAAACGAATACTGCATCGTCTCCGAGCAGACGACCTCAATCTTATTGGCGTTGCCTTTATAGGGCGTAGTCGCCGTTGTGTTCGCTGCGGTTACCCCGTTCAGCGCGGCATATGTGAGCGCTGTACTTTTAGCGGTGGAGGCGGAGGGTAAATCGTTAGCGGCTGCCAGCGCGGCAGCGTCCGCCGCGTTTTGCAGCTGTCCTTCGGTCATGGATACCATGCCGACATCGACGACCAGCGCCGCAACCCCGCAAAGCATCGCAATCGAAATCACAACCAGCAGGATCGACTGGCCATGCTCGTGTTTCAACCATTTTAGAATGGATCGCATCAAATTTCCTCCAAATGTGGCGGTACCATACGACATCGAAGTCACGTGGTAACATCTATGATCAATTTTCGCTCAAAAAATACAATATTTACGCGAATTTCTGATCTTTTCCCAATGTAACTGTAGTATATTTTATTGGCGCAAAAAGTCAAGATGTTTCATTGTAACAAGTATCGATTCGCGTCGGAAGTGCGTGGCTTCCACGTAAATCCCTTAAAGCAACGCTTTTTCACGATCGTATCCATGCGAATCAATTGTCGCGTTTTTAATCCTGTTTACCGATGGCGATAGATCAAATATTCACTGTCTTCGTAGATCAATTGATAATCGCTGTCGTGCGGCAGATACACATAGAGGACATCGTCGTGTGACGTGAGGATATGTGTAAATTGGTATTTATCCAGCACGGTTTTATAATAAATCTGTCCCGTTTCCAGGGAATAGTACTCTTTCATGACGTCATCTGTTTTGTTGTTTTTCTGCACAAACACCTCGGCTCTGGGGTCGATATAAGGCTTTAACCCCATATATTCCACAAAACCGCCTTCGTTATAGCCCGTATAGAGCACCATATCTTCCGTCGATTCGTGCTCTTTGAGATAATTCACCGCCTGCACGACTGTCGGCGTTTCCTTGTCTTCATCAAAGGCGCTCACGCGCTGGATGAGCAATCCGGCAACCGTTAATGTGACCAGTGCGATCAGCACCACACGCAACCGCATCACGCCTTTTTCCGTCTTTATTTTACTCTGCGGCAGCGTCACGTCTTTTAGAAAATACGCCAACGGAAAGATGCCGCACGCAGCATAAAGCGAAAAACTTCTGACGGATGAAAGCGCCAACACGGCTGTGCCAAGCGAGAGCAATACATAGCGAATCCTTGTTTTACGCTCTTTTTTCACCATATAGATCGCGAGAATCAAAAACAGCAATCCAAAGATCAGCATACCCGAAACCTGATTGATATCCGCAGGTTTCATTTCCAGCACCATGGTTATTTCCTGATACCCATACGAGCGGAAGACATATGTCATCGCGTCCCATCCATATGGATTGAGGAAACCTGCCGCAAACATGAGACCAATCGCCGGGAAAAAGAACCGCTTGGGATACCCTTGCCCTTGAATGATCAAGACCTTGAATCGGAATGCGTCGATGATATACGGAAGCAGGATGACAAACTGGATCGGCCACATCGCCGCATGCAGGTTGATCAGGAGTGCTGAAAACAGCGGCAGAGGGATTAAGTACCTGAGCTTTGAGGAGCTGATGAATCGCTCTACGAAATAAAGTTCGCAAACGAGAATAAACAACGTAAAGATGATTGGGCGCGACACCATCACCGGCTTCAGCGCCGCAGAAGTGATCATTGTCGCGATAAAAGCCGCGATCTGGTTTCCGCCGGAGATATGCCACGTCAGCAGATAAGTAACCGCGACGATAGCGCAAAAGAACAGGAACACTAGCGCAAGAATGCCGATTGCGCCGAGTTTGGAATAGATCTCCCAAAAAATCGTTGCAGACAACCACTGCTGCATCAGAAAGCTGAAGTTCTCGTGCAGTGTAAACGGCTCAATCGTTGGAATTCCATGTTGCACCACATAGCGACCGCTATTGAGCAGGAACCAGATGTCGTTGTCCAGATGCAGCGTTACGATGATGCATGGCAGGAAAACAAGCAGAATAAGAATCATATTCGGCTTCTTTTTCTGGTTTCCCATCGTTTCCGGGTCAATTGTTTTGAGTGGTTCCCCGGATTTCGTACGGCTCAGCATCTGCATGACACGATTCATGGCAACTATCCTCTTTCATCATTTGCAAGAATTATATGCGGTTCTATTTTTACCGTTCGAACTCTTTTATTCTTCAACAGGTATCGGCCGAATATTTCACGGTTAGCTTCGTGTGAATTCGCGTTTCAACCTTCTTTTCACTCCCGAAAAATGGTATGATGCTAACGACTTCAATCGATCTGGCGACCGTTCATTGGTCGCGCGGCATCGTGTATAAGGAGACAAAATGTCACATCTCAAACAAACATATGTGGTTATTATCGGCGCAGGCCCTGCTGGGTTAACCGCAGCGTATGAGCTGCTTGAGCAGCCGGACGCGTACCGCGTCACCATATTGGAAGAAGACACGCGCATCGGCGGCATCTCAAAAACCGTGCAATACGCCGGAAACAGAATCGACATCGGCGGGCATCGTTTTTTCTCCAAAGACACTCGCGTCACCGACTGGTGGGAAAGCATGCTCCCGATGCAGGGGCAACCCTCGTTCGACGATCGTGTGCTGCAGCGGGATGCCCGCGTCACCCCGGGCGGACCTGACCCGGAGCGGGAAGACCGCGTGATGCTCAATCGCCGCCGCGTCTCGCGCATCTACTTTGGCGGTAGCTTTTATGATTACCCAATCAGCCTGAAGTGGTCAACCATTCGGAATATGGGTCTTTGGACGACGCTGCGCGCGGGGTTTTCCTATCTATATTCCTGTATTCGAAAACTTCCCGACACGACACTGGAAAACTTTTATATCAATCGCTTTGGCAAAGTGCTCTACACCATGTTTTTCGAGAGCTATACCGAGAAGGTCTGGGGTCGGCATCCGCGCAGTATTTCCGCGGACTGGGGCGCTCAGCGCGTCAAGGGACTCTCCATCCTTGCGATGCTCAAAAACATTGCGCAGCGGCTCTTGCCAGAAAGCAGACGAACGGTTGAGACCTCGCTGATCGAAGAATTTTCTTATCCCAAATTTGGCCCCGGACAACTCTGGGAAACGGTTTGTGAAAAGGTGCAGGCGCGCGGCGGCGAGGTCCTGTTTGGCAAAAAGGCGACCGGCTTTGCTTGTGAAGGCGACCGCATCACCGCCGTTTTGTGCGACGGGGAAGCGATTTCATGCGACATCGTGCTTTCCTCCATGCCACTGCGCTCGCTGGTGCAGGGCTTGCCGGACGCTCCGGCGGAGATTCAGCGCATCGCAAACGGCCTGCCTTACCGCGATTTTGTCACCGTTGGCTTGCTCGTCGATCGACTGATGCTCAAAAACACGACCGATATGAAAACGCTGGGCGATATCGTTCCCGATTGCTGGATCTACGTTCAGGATCAGAGCGTGAAGCTCGGTCGCGTACAGATTTTCAACAACTGGTCTCCTTATATGGTGCAGGATCCTCTGCATACGGTCTGGGTTGGATTGGAGTATTTTTGCGCCGAGGGGGATGCGTTTTGGAATCTCTCGCAGGACGATTGCATTGCGCTGGCGGTAGACGAGCTCATCCGCATCGGCGTCATCAGCAAAGACACACCGATCCTGAATAGTTGCCGTGAGCGCGTTGCAAAAGCGTACCCGGCCTATTTCGACACCTATGACGAAATCGATCAGCTGAAGTCGTATCTCGACGGCTTTCGAAACCTCACCTGCATCGGTCGCAACGGGCAGCACCGTTATAACAACATGGATCACTCCATGGTGACCGCATTTGAGGCGGTTGCTAATATTCGCGTCGGCATTTTAAGCCGCGAAAATACCGAGCAATCGTATCACGAAAAGAAGTCCTAACGTATTACGCTATAAAATCGTTTCACAAAAATCCTGACGTTCGCATGGGGGAAACATGGAAAAGCACTTATTCCGGCAACTTTTCACAGAACCTACCACAAAACCGTTCATCCAGTTTTTTCGTTACGTATTCGTTGGCGGGTGCTCGTTTCTCGTCGATGCCGGTGTGCTCTGGCTCTGTGTACATGCAGGCATGCATTATCTGGTTGCGGCGTGCTTCGGCTTTGTTGTTGGGCTCGCGTGTAATTTTGCCATGTCACGGGCGCTCGTATTCCGCGCGCAGACGGCAAGGGTCGGGCGGGTGCTGGAGTTTGCCGCATATGCGTTGATCGGCCTCATCGGGCTGGGGTTGACAGAGGCGCTCCTCTACTTTTTCACCGATATGCTGCACGTTTACTACATGATTTCGAAAGTGATCGCTTCCGCCTTCGTGCTTTTCTGGAACTTTTTCGCTCGAAAAATCCTGCTGTATAAAAACGAGGTAAAGGGTTAACGCTGGCATTTATTTTTCGTCATTCATCGAACTTTCAACGAAACCAAACCGAACCAACCAAACCACACTTGCTTATAATCAACTGATTTTCATTAAAAAGCGCAAACGCGCGGCTGCTGTCAGCCTATGCATCTGCGCTTTTATTGTATCATCCAGTTGAAATCTAGTTATTTCCGCGTATAATACGCGTCCGCATTCACGGCATCCGGGCGCAAAATCTGCATGGCGGGCTGCAGTGGCCGTTGCTGCTGGGGTTCCGGCTGCGCATCCAAACCAGACTTAAACTGGCTGATCAGCTGATATGCTTCGGCAAACATCGTTGCGAGCTTATCTGCAACCTGCGAAAATTCCTTCTGTTGCGAAGGAATCGTCTGCTGGGCAGGTTGTTGCATCGGCTGTTGGATCGGTTGCTGGAACTGCTGCTGTACGGGCTGCGACGTATTCTGCGCCACAAATCGATTCTCCGCAGCGATCACATCCGCACGCAACGGACGCATCGTTTGCTCATAGCCGGACGAGAATTGAACAGGCGCTGTATATGGACGGTTCGCCTCGAATTCTGTCGCTGGTTTCATCGAAACGGTGCGCAGATAATATACTTCTTCCCGTAGACGGTCGTTCTCCTCAATAAAGTGTTCTCGCTCCGCTTTCCAGGTATTCACGAGGTTGGATGCCTGTGCCACCGCAGAACGTAACTGCTGCGTTTCTTTTTCGAGCGTGAGAATGCGATCCGAGTCCCCGTTGTTCGCCGATTCCAGACGCAAACGCTCCAATTCTTCCCGATCCGCGCCGTGCGATTTAACGGCTTGCAGTAGCGTGTTGATCCGCGTATTTGCGGTGTTTAGCTGCGACTCGCGCTCGACGAGAAGCTCTCTGAA
>Ga0302293_10001023_pt1 | contig 14221 bp, 10 predicted proteins | sample III_Fen_N2_2_FD_198758 | JGI IMG/M metagenome (GOLD analysis project Ga0302293, IMG submission 198758) | Peat permafrost microbial communities from Stordalen Mire near Abisko, Sweden - III_Fen_N2_2 | ecosystem: Environmental > Terrestrial > Soil > Wetlands > Permafrost | place: Sweden: Abisko...
CAAAGATTTGAAAATAACTAAAATTACGATACTTTAAATTTTTTTTAAGTCAGGCGATTAAGTAACGTTTTGAAAAAAAAATCCCTGATAAATAAAAATTGTTAAACCATTAAACTAAATATATTAATTATGAAACGAGTTCTTAGAATAATTAATGTTGGAGTCATTTTGTTAATCTCTTTGATGACCCCAGAATTTTGTTTTGCACAGTCCTCATCAGCAACTATCGAAGATTTTAAGCCATCTTCAGTAAATCAACCGGGTAAGGATTACCCTCAGGTCAACTCTAAAGGTCAGGTGCGTGTTCAAATATCTGCTCCCGGAGCTACTAAAGTGCAGCTTGATATTGGCGCTGTAAAATACGATTTGGTTAAAGATGATAAAGGTGCATGGACAGGTGAATCTGCTGCGCAGGACGAAGGTTTTCACTACTATCAGCTCAATATTGACGGAGCATCTGTTCCGGATCCCAATAGCCTGTACTTTTATGGTGCAAGTCGCTGGGGAAGTGGTATCGAAGTTCCTGCCAAAGACCAGGATTTCTATGCTTTGAAAAATGTACCTCACGGAGAGGTAATTGAGTTTCCTTATTTTTCGAAAAGTAACAATAGCATGCGTCGTTGCTTTATATATACACCACCAGGATATGCGAAGGATATCCACGTACGATACCCAGTGTTGTATCTTCAACATGGCGGCGGTGAAAATGAAACCGGCTGGTCCAACCAGGGTCATGCCAATCTTATTATGGACAACCTGATTGCAGATGGCAAAACAAAGCCATTTATCATCGTCATGGATAATGGCTCCTGGAATATCGCAGGACCACCAAGAGGTGAACGTCCCGCAGCCGGTCAATGGCCTCCCAAAGGATGGGCAGATGGTTTTACAAAAACCCTGATCGAGGACATCATTCCCATGATTGATACCAATTATCGCACTTTAGCCGATCAGCCCAATCGCGCCATGGCTGGTCTTTCCATGGGCGGTATGCAAACCCGCGCTATTACGCTGGCCCATCCGGAAGTATTCTCGCATATTGGCATATTCAGCGGCGGAAGCATAAGCCCGGAAGATTTAGTAAATGCGTCCGGATTTAAAGAAAAAGTCAAGCTGGTGTTTGTAAGCTATGGAAGCCGTGAACTCGAAAACCCCAGAGCAGGCTTTGGTGGCAATCCAAAAGAGAACACTGATAAGCTCAAAGAAGCAGGACTAAATACCCATTTTTATGTCTCTCCACAAACTGCTCACGAATGGCAAAGCTGGCGCAGAAGTCTCAGAGAATTTGCACCACTTTTATTCACTAACTAAAACTTAAAAACCATGAAACGACATTTAATTACAATCACTCTGATACTGACTTTATTTGGTTCTCTGTGTTTTGCGCAGACCAGCCAAACAACCATCACCGAAGATTTCGCTCCTTCGACCCTTAATCAACCGGGGAAAGTGTTTCCTCAAGTAAATTCTCAGGGTTACGTCCGTTTCCGCATTGAGGCTCCCCAGGCTCAAAGTGTTGTTGTAAGTCTGGGTCTGGGTGGTACCAAAGGTGGCACTCCACTTCTTAAAGCCGAGGATGGTTCCTGGATGGGCACCACTGCTGGAGCGATGGAAGAAGGATTCCATTATTACCATCTTTCGATTGATGGCGGGATATTTAATGATCCGGGAGCGTTGAATTTTTATGGTTCTACCCGTTGGGAAAGCGGTATTGAAATACCTGCTCACGATCAGGATTTCTACGCATTGAAAGCTGTTCCCCATGGAAATGTGCAGCAGATTCTTTTCCCATCGAAGAGCACAAACACCTCGCGCAGAGCGTTTGTCTACACACCTCCAACTTATGGCAAAGACAAAAATAAACGCTATCCGGTTCTCTATCTCCAGCACGGTTGGGGCGAAGATGAAACAGCATGGTCAAATCAGGGTCGTGCCAACCTGATCATGGACAACCTGATTGCTGAAGGAAAAATCAAACCTTTCATCATTGTGATGACCTACGGAATGACCAATGAGGTTCGGTGGGGACATATGAACGAGTTCAAAATTGAAAATTTTCAAACAGTACTTGTTGATGAGTTAATTCCTTACGTTGATGCTAACTTCAACACGATAGCCGATCAGCAACACCGCGCCATGGCCGGACTCTCGATGGGCGGCATGGAAACCCATACGATCACATTGAACAAACCAGAAGTATTTTCCTACTACGCGTTGCTTAGTGGTGGTTTATACAAACCTGAAGAAATCAAGGACAAGTCGAAAGTAAAACTGATCTTTTTAAGTTGTGGTAGTTTCGAAAACCCTGAGGGCGTTAAGAATTCAGTGACAGCATTAAAAGAGGCCGGTTTTAATGCTGTTTCCTTTGTTTCAGAGAATACACGTCACGAGTTCCAAACCTGGCGTCGCAGTCTGCAGGAATTGGCACCACTTCTGTTTAAAGATTAATTGAAAGCCCAATGAATAAACGAATCTTACTAATTGCATTCCTCGTTTTACTGATACAAGGAATCAGTTTTGCACAGACAAATCCAACAAAAGTAGTGGAAGACTTCAAACCATCGACCGTCAACCAACAAGGCAAGCAATTTCCGCAGGTAAATTCCGAGCAATGTGTTCGTACCAGCATTTCTGCTCCTGAAGCCAAAAAAGTTCAGCTAGATATTGGAGGTGTAAAATATGATTTGGTAAAGGACGATAAGGGCGTTTGGATCGGTGAGTCGGCACCTCAGGACGAGGGGTTTCACTACTATCAGTTGAATATTGATGGAGCTTCAGTTCCGGATCCGGGAACCAAATATTTCTACGGAGCAGGTCGATGGGGAAGCGGCATTGAAATTCCGGCTGCTGATCAGGAGTTTTATGCATTGAAAGATGTTCCTCATGGCCTGATAAGTGAGAATATCTATTTTTCGAAAATCACTAATTCCTTTCGACGCTGTTTTGTTTATACTCCGGCTGGCTATGAAAAGGATTCCAAAACCCGTTATCCGGTGCTTTACCTTCAGCACGGAAGCTTTGAAGATGAAACAGGATGGGCATCACAAGGCAATGCAAACCTGATTCTGGATAACCTGATTGCTACTAAAAAAGCTGTTCCGATGATCATCGTCATGGACAATGGCTATGCTTACAAACCACAAAGTGGTGAACCAAACTCACGTCCGGCCTCTGCTTTTGAAGAAGTGATGATCAATGAAATCATTCCGATGATCGATGCGAAATTTCGCACTGTAGCAGATCGGGAGCATCGTGCAATTGCCGGCCTATCGATGGGTGCCAACCAAACCATGCGAATCATCATGAACAACCTCGGCAAATTTGCTTCTTATGGCGGGTTTAGCGGTACTTCCAATTATCCAAGTTCCGACGAAATTGATCCGGCAACTTTTTTGGATGGAAAATTCAAAGATGGTGCTGCATTCAACAAGCAAATAAAAGTGTTCTGGTTGGGATTGGGTACAAAAGAGCCCAATCCTTTCCCCGGCTCAGTTGGCGCATTTCGCAAAATGTTGGAAAAGCAGGGGATAAAATACGTGTATTACGAATCGCCTGGTACTGCCCACGAATGGCTAACCTGGCGAAGAGATTTACATCAATATGCTCAGTTGTTGTTCAAATAGAGGTTCTTGCATTGATTCAAACAACTATCGAAGATCATGAATAAAAGAACAACATCGTTTCACTGGCTGATCATTTTCCTTGTATTGCTTCCAACATTTTTAAGGGCGCAACAGGCGAATGTTAATCTTGATTACAATCCACAGAAAAATACCGAAGGCCTGAACCCGTTCAGCGCTCCGGTAAATTCGCCCGAGGTATGCGATGACCATACGGTTACTTTTCGCCTGAAAGCGCCCAATGCGCAAAAAGTGGTTTTGCCTTTGGGGGCAATATACACGGCCAATGGATTGGGAAGCGAGCCCCTTCCATTTATTAAAGGCAATGATGGTATCTGGACGCTGACCATCGGCCCGCTCAAACCCGACATGTACGCCTATTATTTCAATGTCGATGGCGTTCAAATTACCGATCCGAGTAATACCTACGCGGCTTTTACAGCCATGCCGCCTTACAGCGAGCTGATTGTTTATGGTGACGGGCCTGCATACTACGATGCCAAAAACGTACCGCACGGCAATGTTACACGCCATATTTATCATTCTGATGTAACAAATGGCGAACGCGAACTCTATGTGTACACTCCTCCGGGTTATGATCCGAAAAAAGAATACCCGGTTTTGTACCTGTTGGGTGGAAGCGGCGAATTGCCATCGAACTGGGTTTACGACGGTAGGGTGAATTTTATCATGGACAATCTGTTGGCTGAAGGAAAAGCCAAACCGATGATTATCGCTATTCCCAATAATCAGGTGATCCATAGAAACAATCCCAAGCATGCTGAACTCACATTCGATATTTTTGAAAAAGAACTCCGTAACCAGGTTATTCCATTGGTTGACAAATCATATTCTACGATCAAATCACCACACAGAAGGGCAATTTCAGGTTTGTCGATGGGTGGACGCCACAGCATGTTTGTGGGTTTCCGTTCACTCGACCTGTTTGCCAATTTTGGTATCCTGAGCGCTGGCGATGTGAATGCTGAAACCGTTTTAGCCCAATTTTTAAACGACCCCAAAGTGAATGAAAAGGTCGATTACCTTTTTGTAGGTCAGGGAACCGAAGAAGCAAAAGGTCAAATGGGGCAACGTTGTATCGCTCTGCACGAAGCATTGGAAAAGCACAAGATTGAACACGAATATTATGTGGGCGGCTATGGCGGCCACGATTGGGCAACATGGCGGCATTTGTTGTATTACCGCTTTCTGCCAAATCTTTGGAAATAATAGAAATTAAAAGTATTAAAAATGAAAACAGCTTTGTTAGTAGTATTTGCCTGGTTTTTAGCAGCACAAAGTTTTGCGCAGCAACCAGCCCCGGTTAAAGTTCAGGAAGGTATGGTACAGGGATCGATTGAAAATGGCTTAACCGTTTACAAAGGCATTCCGTTTGCTGCACCACCGGTTGGTGAACTCCGCTGGAAAGCTCCGCAAGCTGCTGCAAAATGGGAAGGTGTAAAGCAGACAACCCAATATGCACCTGCTGCTTTTCAAGGAGGGAATCCGCCTTCAGGAAAAAGTGAAGACTGCCTGTACCTGAACATTTGGACTCCGGCAAAATCGGCCAAAGAAAAAATTCCGGTGTTGGTTTGGATTTATGGCGGTGGATTTAGTTTTGGCTCAACAGCAGAACCCGGATACAATGGCGAGAAGCTGGCTAAAAAAGGAGTTGTTCTGGTTAGTATAGCTTACCGTGTCGGACAACTTGGATTTTTGGCTCATCCTGGATTGAACGCCGAAAACCCGAATCATGTTTCGGGAAATTACGGAATCCTTGACCAGATTGCCGGACTTCAATGGATAAAAAATAACATTGCTGCATTTGGCGGCGATCCCAATAAAGTAACTATTTTCGGAGAATCGGCCGGAGCCATTTCGGTGAGTATGTTGTGTGCTTCGCCGCTGGCAAAAGGTTTATTCAGCGGTGCTATTTCGCAAAGTGGCGGCTCGTTTGGTCCTACCCGCCCAACAACTTTTCCGGGCGAGAATATGAAAACGCTGAAACAAGCCGAAGAAAGCGGCAAAACGTATGTGCAAAAAGCGGGCGTTTCGTCGATTGCCGACCTCCGGAAAATTGAAGCAGAAAAATTGCCTTCCGGTTTTGGAATGCCCGGTGGCTGGCCAATTACCGATGGATACGTAATTCCTGACGATCAGCACAAACTTTACGAAGCCGGAAAATACAACGATATTTCGGTTCTTATTGGCTACAACTCCGACGAAGGGGCAAGCTTTTCGCGGGAGAAAACTCCGGAAGAATACATTGCCGGAGTAAAGGCGCGCTACGGTAAATTCGCCGACGAGCTGATCAAGGCTTATCCGGCTGGTACAAATTCAGTTCCGAAAACGGCACGCGATTTAGCCCGTGATGCAGCTTTTGGCTGGCAAACCTGGGCATGGGCAAATCTTCAATCTAAAACAGGAAAATCGAAAGTGTTTTACTATTTTTTCGATCAGCACCCCGACTATCCGAAAGATTCGCCTAAGTATGGCTACGGTTCTCCTCATGCGCAGGATGTTTCGTACGTTTTTCAGCATTTGGATACCAAAAATCCTGAAACAACAAAATCTGATCTGGAAATTTCGGAAGCCATGTCAACCTATTGGACCAACTTCGCCAAGTTTGGCAATCCAAACGGACAGGGAGTTCCTGAATGGCCAGCTTTCAGCGAAGCCAATCCGAAGGTGATGTATTTCAGCCAGAAACCTTTCGTAGGATCGGTACCAAGCGCCGAATCGCTGAAAGTTCTGGATCGCTATTTCGAATGGAGACGGACTCCGGAAGGGGAAGCGTGGGCAAAATAATTAGAACGATCCAGGAGATTGTTTAAATTTATTTCTCTTTTCAGCTTTATAGGAATTCCCCCGGAGAGAGAACACGTTCGCATAAAAAATCTCCTTCATTTATGCTGAACAATCGTCAATATAAATAAGGAGAACAGGAGTTCGATGTGAGCAATTGACCATTGCCATGGTGACAATGGTCAATTGTAGGGTGGCAATGAACCATGATAGTGAAGAAATCGGCGAAGACACTAAAGAAATTGACGATTGCAGTGAAGAAATTAACGATGACGATGAAGAAATAGGCGAAGACATTAAAGAAATCGTTGATGACACTAAAGAAATTGACGATTGCAGTGAAGAAATTAACGATGACGATGAAGAAATAGGCGAAGACATTAAAGAAACCGTCGAAGGCACTAAAGAAATCGTCGATTGCAGTGAAGCAATTAACGATGACAGTGAAGGAATGACGTTCTATATAAATTTAAACACGCTCTGAATGATAAACATGAAAATAAAACTGGGTTTAATCCTCCTGGCAGGATTATTTATAAGTGGCAAAGCATTTTCGCAGGATCCGAATTTCTACATTTACCTCTGCTTCGGGCAATCGAACATGGAAGGCAATGCCCGGATTGAAGCTCAGGATACCCTTACCGTCGATAACAGGTTTCAGGTTATGGAAACCCTGGATTGTCCCGAGCTGAAAAGAACCAAAGGGAATTGGTATACCGCCGTTCCGCCTTTATGCCGTTGCCACACAGGGCTTACTCCTGCCGATTATTTTGGCCGGACTATGGTTGCCAACCTTCCCAAAAACGTCAGGGTAGGTGTGATTAATGTAGCCGTGGGAGGTTGTAAAATTGAACTGTTCGACAAGGATAACTATCTATCTTACGTTTCAACAGCGCCGGGATGGATGATCGGTATGATCAAGGAATATGACGGAAATCCCTACGGACGCCTGGTCGAAATGGCTAAGCTGGCTCAAAAGGATGGAGTCATTAAAGGGATATTGATGCATCAGGGTGAATCGAATTCGAACGATACGCTTTGGACCCGAAAAGTAAAAGGTGTATATGACAACCTGATGAAAGACCTGAACCTTGATCCCAAAAATGTGCCGCTGCTCGCGGGCGAAACCGTGAATGCCGACCAGCAGGGAATTTGTGCAGGCATGAACACCATCATTGCTACACTTCCAAAAACATTGCCTAATTCGTATGTCATTTCATCGGCTGGTTGTGCCGATGGTCCGGATAACCTGCATTTCAGTGCTGCCGGTTACCGCGAATTGGGGAAAAGATATGCCGAAAAGATGCTCTCTTTATTGGGAGTTAAAAATTAGCGATCCGGAATAATCAATCAAAAAAAGTAATTCAATTAAATCATTTTTAGAATGAAAAACCTTAAATATCAATCCCTTAAAAGTAGAACCGGAGTTTTATTGTCTGTTTTAATGTCTCTGCTATTTGTTGCCACGACAAATGCTCAGGTGAAGTCAAAAGATAAGGCAAGTTCCAATTCGCCGGTGTTTACCAATTTTGTGTATCAGGGCAACGATCAAATTTATACCAATAATCCGTTGAAGCCGGATGAGTTTTATAACCCGATATTGCAGGGTTGTTACCCCGACCCGAGCATCACCCGAAAAGGTGACGATTTTTATTTGGTTTGCTCAACCTTCGCCATGTTCCCGGGGGTGCCAATTTTTCAATCGAAAGATCTGGTGAACTGGAAACAAATTGGCCATGTGCTCGACCGTGTTTCGCAATTGGAAGTTCACGATTGCGGAATCAGTGCCGGAATTTATGCGCCTCAGATTCTGTACAACAAAAATAACGACACCTTTTACATGATAACTACCGAATTTTCAGGTGGTTTTGGAAATATTGTAGTAAAAACAAAAGATCCTCTGAAAGGCTGGAGCGATCCTATCAAGCTGGATTTTAACGGCATTGATCCTTCCCTTTTCTTCGACGACAATGGCAAAGCGTACATCATTCACAACGATGCTCCGGATAAAGGCAAAGAACTTTATAATGGCCATCGGGTTATCAAAATCTGGGAATATGATGTAGAGACCGACAAAATTATTCCGGGCACCGATAAAATTATTGTTGATGGCGGTGTTGACCTTTCGAAAAAACCAATCTGGATTGAAGCGCCTCATATCTTTAAAAAGGATGGCCGTTATTTCCTGATGTGCGCCGAAGGTGGAACCGGTGGCTGGCACAGCGAAGTGATTTTTGTGAGTGACAGCCCGAAAGGACCTTATACCCCGGCGCCCAACAATCCAATTCTAACACAGCGCTATTTTGCCAAAGACAGAGCAAACAAAGTGGATTGGGCTGGTCATGCCGATTTGGTTTTAGGTCCTGACAATAAAAAGTATTACGGGGTGTTTCTGGCTGTTCGTCCAAACGAAAAACAACGGGTAAATACTGGTCGCGAAACATTTATACTGCCTGTAGACTGGTCGGGCGAGTTTCCGGTTTTTGAAAACGGACTTATTCCGTTGGAACCTAAACTGAAAATGCCCAAAGATGTAATTGAAAATAAAACAGGGAAAGATGGTTTCTTCCCGAATGGCAACTTTACTTTCACCGATGATTTTACTTCCGGAAAACTGGATTACCGTTGGATTGGATTAAGAGTTCCGCGCGAAGAATTTATCTCAACATCAAAAAATGGCTTGCAGATTAAACCATTTGCGGCCAATATCAAGCAGGTTGCTCCAACATCGACACTGTTTTACCGGCAGATGCACAACAGCTTTTCGTATGCCGTAACCCTAAATTACAAGCCCGAATCGGAAAAAGATTTGGCCGGAATTGTAGCGCTGCAAAGTGAACGGTTCAATTATGTATTTGGAATCACCAAAAAAGGAGCCGATTATTACCTCCTGCTCGAACGAACTCAGGGAAAATTCAGAAGCCGGGAAGTCACATCAACAATTCTGGCAAATACCAAAATTGACCTTTCGAAACCCGTTCGCTTACAGGTATCGGCAAAAGGCGACGATTACCAGTTCAGTTATTCAACCAACGGAACCGACCTTGTGAATTTAGGCGGCACTGTTTCGGGTGATATTCTTTCGACCGATGTGGCTGGCGGTTTTACCGGTTGCCTGATTGGTTTATACGCCACCTCGGCCAACGATGCCATACCTGCAAAGCAATAAAAGAAATAATTTATCTGGACGACTGAGGATTTCAACTACAAAATCAAGGTTCGGATAGTAAGTACGCTGTAAAAGATGAAGCAAAAAAGTAGAATAAAATTGGTACAAATTGTTGCATTCATTGGCTTTTTGCTGGTGACAGGCATGACACAGGCTCAGGATAAACTTTATCCCAACGAATTTCCTTTAGGTGATGTAAAACTGCTCGATGGACCGTTCAAACGTGCCCGCGACCTGAATATTGAAGTTCTTCTGAAATACGATGTCGACCGTTTGCTGGCTCCGTACCGCAAAGAAGCCGGATTGCCCGAAAAGGCCAAATGCTATCCCAATTGGGAAGGACTTGACGGTCACGTAGGTGGTCATTACCTGTCGGCATTGGCAATGAATTATGCAGCAACCGGGAACGCCGAATGCAAAAAACGCATGGAGTATATGATTTCGGAGCTGAAAGCTTGTCAGGATGCCAATGCCGTGAAATATCCGGAGTGGGGCGTTGGGTATGTCGGTGGTATTCCCAACAGTGATGGTTTGTGGCCAAAGATTAAAGCCGGCGAAGTAGCAGTAATATGGAAATATTGGGCACCCTATTACAATATCCACAAGATGTTTGCAGGACTTCGGGATGCCTGGTTATACACCGGAAATACTGATGTCAAACAAATTTTCCTGAATTTTTGCGATTGGGCAATTACGATTACTTCAGGTTTGACCGATGTTCAAATGGAAGAAATGCTCGGAAACGAACACGGCGGAATGGACGAAGTACTTGCCGATGCTTACCAAATTACAGGAAACGAAAAATACCTTGCTGCCGCCAAACGCTATTCGCACAAGGTGTTTCTCGAACCACTGTCGCAGGGAATTGACAACCTAGATAACAAACATGCCAATACTCAAATCCCAAAATTTATTGGTTTCGAGCGGATTGCAGAACTTGGTCACGATGCAAAATACGATAAAGCCGGAAGTTTTTTCTGGGAAACGGTTACAACCAACCGTTCTCTGGCTTTTGGCGGAAACAGCCGAAGAGAGCACTTTCCAGCCAAAGAATCGTGCATCGATTTTATCAACGTTAACGACGGGCCGGAATCGTGCAACTCGTACAACATGCTCAAACTGACCGAAGACCTGTTCCGGGTACATCCGTCTGCCAAATATGCTGATTATTACGAACGTACCATCTGTAATCACATCCTTTCAACCCAGCATCCGGAGCATGGCGGATATGTTTATTTCACACCTGCACGTCCACGTCATTACCGGGTATATTCTGCTCCAAACGAAGCGATGTGGTGTTGTGTGGGAACGGGCATGGAAAATCATGGCAAATACAACCAGTTTATTTACACCCACTCGGGCGATTCGCTGTTCCTAAATCTTTTTATTGCTTCAGAATTGAACTGGAAAGAAAAGGGCTTGAAAATCAAACAGGAAAACCGTTTCCCGGAAGAGGAACAAACAAAATTAACCGTGACTGAAGGTTCTTCTAACTTTAAATTAATGGTTCGCTATCCGGCCTGGGTTAGCAAAGGTGCATTAAAAATTGCATTGAACGGGAAGGATGTTGCATACTCTGCACTTCCTTCATCTTATGTTTGCATCGACCGGAAATGGAAAAAAGGCGACGTAGTTCAGATCACGCTGCCCATGCACAATACCATCGAACATTTACCCAATGTTCCTGAATATATCGCCATCATGCATGGCCCGATTTTATTGGGTGCCAAAACCGGAACCGAAGATTTGAAAGGCCTGATTGCCGATGATGGCCGTTGGGGACAAAATGCCAGTGGAGAGTATTTGCCGGTAGATAAAGCTCCAATCCTGATTGAAGATGACATTCAAAGTATTGGAAATAAATTGGTACCGGTAACCGGCAAGCCTTTAAACTTCAGGCTAAATGTGAAAATGGTTAATCCGGCAGAACTAACGTTGCAGCCATTTTATAAAATACACGATGCCCGTTATATGATGTACTGGCTGGCTCTGTCGAACTCAGGCTACAAAGCATACACCGATTCATTGGCAAACATCGAAAAAGGAAAACTTGCGCTTGAAAAACGCACCATCGACCAGGTAGCTCCTGGCGAGCAACAACCCGAAGTTGACCATGCCATGTTATCGGAAAAATCGAACAAAGGCAACAATTTGAATGAATTCTTCCGGGAAGCGCGCGATGGAGGCTTTTTCAGTTATGATCTGGGAACAAAGTCAGAGACTAATTTGAGTTTGATGGTTCGCTATTGGGGTGCCGAATGGGGAAGCCGTAAATTTGACATTTTCATTGATGATGAAAAGTTAGTAACCGAAGACAACACCAATAAATGGAACCAATCGATGTTCAAGGAGGTGGTTTATTCTATTCCTGAAACGATGGTAAAAGGGAAAACCCATGTTCGGGTGAAATTTCAGACTTTACCCGAAAGTACGGCCGGAGCGGTTTATCATGTCCGGCTGGTGCGAAACAAATAAAGAGCGAGATTATTAACCAATAAACTGATTATTAAAAATAAAACATACATGAAGAAATATTTTGCTAGAATTTCGGAGATCAGCCGGATGTTTATTTTATTAGTTCTGATTGGCTCTGTGAAAGTCTCAGGTGCACAAAATCCGATCATCAAACATATTTTTACAGCCGATCCGGCACCACTTGTCTATCATGATACTCTGTTTTTATACACCGGGCACGATATTGCAACCGAGAATGCACCTAACTATTTAATGCGCGACTGGCGCGTTTTTTCAACTACCGACATGGTAAACTGGAAAGACCGTGGTGCAGCTTTATCGCCAAAGGTGTTTGCATGGGCGGGCGAAGATGCCTATGCGGCTCAGTGCATCGAGCGCGATGGTAAATTCTATTGGTACGTGGCAGTTGGTCACAAGGCTGACGAGAACAGCAAAGGTGGATTTGCTATTGGTGTAGCTGTTTCTGACAGGCCGACTGGTCCGTTTAAAGATGCAATAGGTAAAGCACTCATCGTGAATGAAATGACTACCGATGTAAAACACGGCTGGGATGATATTGACCCAACGGTATTTATTGACGAAGACGGACAGGCATACATGTATTGGGGAAACCTAAGTTGCCGTTATGTGAAGTTGAAAGAAAATATGATCGAAGCTGATGGTCCGGTTGTGATTATCCCAAAACCGCAAAACTATACTGAAGGGCCTTGGTTTTATAAAAGGAATAGCTTGTATTACCTGGTGTATGCGGCAAAATTTCCGGAGACCATTGAGTATTGTACTTCGACAAGCCCAACCGGCCCATGGACTTACCGAGGTGTGATTGAAGATCAGGTTCCGAACAGTACAACCACTCACGCCGGAATTATCGATTACAAAGGGAAAACCTATTTCTTTTATCACAATGGTGCATTGCCAACAGGTGGAAACTATCGCCGTTCGGTTTGCGTCGATTACATGTATTATAATACTGATGGTACCATACAAAAAGTGGTTCAGACCTCTGAAGGTGCAAGACCAGTTAAATAGTCTATAAATATCAAGCGAAGAAAATAATGAAAAAAATAGTTTATTTAGCGGCATTGCTATTCCTGTCTGCGTTCGTTTCCAAAACTTCAGCGCAGGAAAATAAAGCCCATAACCCAATTATTTGGGCCGATGTTCCTGATATTTCTGTGATTCGCGTAGGCGATAAGTATTACATGAGCAGCACGACCATGCACATGTGTCCGGGAGTGCCAATCATGAAATCGAAAGACCTGGTGAACTGGCAAATGCTAAACTATGCATACGATAAGCTGGGCGATGATGACGCACTGAGTCTTGTAAACGGAAAAAGCAATTATGGAAAAGGTTCGTGGGCAAGTAGTCTCCGCTATGATCATGGGTATTATTACGTTGAAACCTATGCTCAGACCACAAACAAGACCTACATTTATAAAACTAAAGACATTGAGAAAGGACCTTGGACGGTTACCGAGTTTACACCTGGATTCCATGATTGTTCCCTGGTTTTTGACAATGGACATGCTTATTTAATAACCGGCAACGGAAAGCTGACAATCGTAGAACTGAAAGATGATTTGACAGGTGTGAAAGAAGGTGGTATCAATCAGGTTCTTATAGAAAATGCCAGTAAACCCGCAGGAGATAAAATCATGCTTGGCGCTGAAGGTTCGCAGCTTTTCAAAGTGAATGACAAATATTATCTGTTTAATATTACCTGGCCCCGCGGTGGAATGCGCACGGTGGTTGTACATCGTGCCGACAATCTTCTGGGTCCGTGGAAAGGTCGTATTGCACTTCAGGATCAGGGAGTGGCTCAGGGAGGAATTATTGACACGCCTGATGGCCGGTGGTTTGCTTATTTATTTCAGGATCATGGCGCTGTTGGCCGCATTCCTTTTCTCGTTCCAATGAAATGGGAAGACGGTTGGCCGTTAATTGGTGTTGACGGAAAGGTTCCTGAAACGCTTGAACTTCCAGCAAGCAAAGGTTTAATTCCGGGAATTGTAAGCAACGATGAGTTTACCCGCAAAAAAGGCGAACCTGCATTACCATTGGTTTGGCAATGGAACCACAATCCCGATAACAGTCTGTGGTCGTTAGCCGAACGCAAAGGTTATCTGCGCCTGAAAACCGGACGGGTCGA
>Ga0302293_10001024_pt1 | contig 14219 bp, 4 predicted proteins | sample III_Fen_N2_2_FD_198758 | JGI IMG/M metagenome (GOLD analysis project Ga0302293, IMG submission 198758) | Peat permafrost microbial communities from Stordalen Mire near Abisko, Sweden - III_Fen_N2_2 | ecosystem: Environmental > Terrestrial > Soil > Wetlands > Permafrost | place: Sweden: Abisko...
CTTTGTAAGTAGTTCGAGAAATTTCACAGAAATAGTAGCTTCACTTTTGACAAAGTACAACCATTATTTAGACTGGATATCTCTTAGCTATTTTTTTAAATATTGTACCTTGCTCTATTGGTCTCAACAATTGAATTTGTTGACAAGGTATTGATAATTAGTCTAATTACTTATGGATAGCAGAATTACGATAAAGTTGATTTTTTTTTTAATTATAAGTTTCTTTTTTCAAAGCGCTTATAGCCAAATAAATGTGAGCGGGTCGAGTGGGGCGGATGGTTCGTACGCTCGATTGGGATTGGCTTTTGCGGCTATAAACGGCACAGCTCAAACAGGTAATAGTGTTGTTATTACTGTTACCGGCTCTACAACCGAAACTGCGAGTGCCACGCTGAATGCTGGAGCTTGGACTAGCTTAAGTATCTACCCAACTGTTTCGGGTTGTTCTATTTCGGGAACGTTGGATGCGCCGCTAATTGACCTCAATGGGGCTTCCAATATTAGCCTTGATGGACGTGTAAATGCCACCGGATCAACTCCCAATCTGATTATTACAAATCCTTCTGCCACGACTAATGCAGCGACAATTCGTTTCATTAACGATGCAAGTTCCAATACAATTGACTTCTGCACTATCAAAGGTTCTGGGACAAGTACTGCGTTGGGCATTATTCTTTTTTCAACTGCTGCTACCACCGGAAATGATAACAACACCATTGATAGCAATAACATTACCAATGCTGCCGATGCCAACAGACCCATCAATGCCATTTATTCGGCAGGTACAGCGGGTTTTGAAAATAGTGGTCTGATTATCAGTGATAACAATATCTACGATTTCTTTAGTCGCTCCACTGCTTCGTATGGTATAGATTTGGCAGCAAACACCACTACTTGCACTATTACAGGCAATAGCTTGTACGAAACCGCTTCGTTTGTGCCCACTGCCGGGGTGGATTACACGGGTATTTATATCAATAATGCTACTTCGGCTAACGGGTTTATCATAACCAATAACTACATTGGCGGGCGGGCGGCTGCCTGCGGCGGAAGTGCTTGGACAAAAACAAGTGCAGCCAACAGCGCTTTTACGGCTATCAACCTCAATGTGGCGACTACCACTGCCGCTAGCATTCAGGGCAATGTTATTCAGAATTTTGCGTGGAGCAATTCGGGTGCTTCGGCTTGGACGGGAATCAATGTGGTAGCTGGAAATGTGAATATCGGAACGGTTACAGGGAATACAATCGGGGCTGCTACTGGTACCGGGTCAATAACCGTAACAGGTGGTGCAACCGGGTCGAGCGTATGTGGAATTAATATCGCCTCGACTGGAACAGTGGATTGTGAGAACAACATCATTGCTTCCATTACGGCTTCTAATAGTGGTAGCACGCTGGCGACTAACTTTATAGGTATTCAGAAAGCTGCCGTTGCCGGAATAACCACCATTAGCAATAATACCATTGGGAATGCTTCAATAGCCAATAGCATCAATGCCAATTGTGCCAGTACAGGCAATGCCCAAACAGTTTACGGGATTCTGACTTCCGGTAGCGGCACGGTTAATATGATTGGCAACACAATAGCCAACATGACCAACGGAACTACCAACGCCGCCGTTGCCACCACCGGATTGATTAATGGGATTTGCTCAACCAATGGTGCTAATACTATTTCGAATAATTCGATCCACGATTTGACCATTGCCAATGCCAACAATACGACTACAAATACAGCTTCGGTTGGCGGAATTGTACTTACCTCCGCTACTTTACGAACCGTCAGCGGAAACGCCATTTACAATTTGTCCAATACTTATAGTGCTTTTGCAGGGAGTATTGTAGGGTTGTATTTTTCGGGAAGCACGGGTGCAAACATAGTTTCAGGAAGTTTTATTTACGGGTTATCGGTAAACTCGGCTTCTACCGCTGCTTCGGTATATGGGTTGAAAATAGCCTCGGGCGTGACGACTTGTTATAACAACATTATCAACTTGGGTGGGTCAACTGCCACAACTATTTACGGTATTTATGACACGGGGGCAAACTCACAAACCTGTAACTTGTATTTCAATACGGTGTATATTGGTGGTACGCCAACTTCAACGACATATAAGTCATTTTGTTTGTACAGCAATGCAAGTTCAAATACACGCAACTTCCGAAATAATATTTTTAGCAATGCTCGTTCAAGTTCGGGAGGATCAAGTTTGCATTATGCGGCTTATTTTGTTTCTGCTACTGTAACTAATCTGACGTTGGATAATAACGATTATTTTGTCTCTGGTACAGGTGGTGTGTTAGGCTATTACAATGCTCTTGATGTAAATGCTGTGCCTCTTGTTACTGGAAAAGATGTGCTCAGTGTTTCCGTCGACCCACAGTTTGCTAATGCTGGAGGTATAAATACAACCGACTATGTTCCCGCTGCCAGCATCATTCGTGGAGTGGGAGGTACGGGAATAACGACTGATTATGCCGGAACAACACGCGATGCTACTCCTACTATGGGTGTTTTTGAAGGTACGCTTTTTTATAATGTACAAGTTTGGGTGTCTGGTACTTTGCAAGGAGAATACACTTCGATTAAAGCGGCATTTGATGCTATTAATCTTGGCACTCATACCGGAGCTATTGATATTCAGTTGAAAGCCAGTACCATTGAAACCGCTTCGGCAGTGCTTTATCAAAGCGGATATGGCGGTGTTTCAAGCTATACTTCGGTCAATATTTATCCAACCGTTTCGGGACTTTCAATCAGTGGAAACCTTGCAAGCCCTTTAATTGACCTTAGCGGAGCAGATAATGTTACGATTGATGGGCGTGTAAATGCAACCGGAACGACCTCTGATTTGATAATTACAAATACATCTGCCACAGCCGGAGCATCCACCATTCGGATTATAAATGATGCGAGTACCAATGTGGTCAATTATTGTACGATAGAAGGCTCTAGTACAAGTGCCACGTCGGGAGTCATCTTATTTTCAACTACTACCGGAACAGTTGGAAATATCAACAATACGATTGACAATAACAATATCACTTGCTCAACCGATGCCAATCGCCCGATAAATGCCATTTACTCAGCGGGAACTACTACCTATGTAAATAGCGGATTAACCATTACGAATAATGATATTTACAATGTTTTTAGTCGCTCAACTACTTCGTATGGCATAAACCTGGCAACAAACACCACCACTTGTACTATTATCGGAAATAGTTTCTACGAAACGGCTTCGTTTATACCTACTGCTTCGGTGGCGTGTATCGGTATTTATATCAATAATACTTCAGGTAATGGATTTACGGTAAACAATAACTATATCGGTGGGCAGGCTGCGTTGTGTGGTGGAAGTGCATGGACAAAAACCAATGCATTTAATAATAACTTTACTGCTATCAACCTAAATGTGGGCACGACTGCTGCCACAAGCGTTCAGAATAATGTAATTCAGAATTTCGCATGGAGTAATTCTGCAGCAGTTACCTGGACGGGCATTAATGTAACAGCCGGAAACGTAAATGTAGGTACAGTTACCGGAAATACAATCGGAGCTTCCACCGGCACCGGCTCAATAGTTGTAACGGGTGGTGCAACAGCTAGTAATGTGTATGGAATTAATATCTCATCGACCGGTACGGTAGATTGTGAAAACAATATAATCGGTTCAATCACTGCCGACAATGGATCGACATTAGCTTCCAACCTTTACGGAGTAAATAAAACAGGATCGGGAACAACCATTATCAGCAACAATATCATTGGTAGTACTACTACGGCCAATAGTATCAATGCCAACTCGGCCAGTACGGCAAATGCGCAATCTGTTTACGGGATTTACTCCAGTGGTAGCGGAACGGTTACAATAAACACCAACACCATTGCCAACCTGACCAATGGAACTACCAACACAACGGTTGCTACAACGGGAGTGGTAAACGGAATTGCAGCTACAGCTGGCATAACAACCATAAACAGCAACTCTATTCACGATTTGACCATTGCCAATGCTAACAATACTACTACCAATACGGCAGCCGTAGGTGGCATTGTGCTGACTGGTGCTACGCTCAAAACGGTTATGGGCAACCTGATTTACGGTTTGTCCAACAGTTATGCTTCGTTTGGCGGAAGTGTCATTGGATTGTATTTTACCGGAAACACCGGAGCTAACACGGTGTCAAAGAACTTTATTCACAGTTTGTCTGTAAATTCAGCTTCTACCACCGCTTCAATATATGGAATAAAAATAGCTGCCGGCGCAACTACCTATTACAACAATATTATCAACCTTGGTGGTACCACCGCTTCTACGCTTTATGGCATTTACGATTCCGGTACCGCTGGTCAAACTTGTAATTTGTATTTCAATACGGTGTATGTTGGTGGTAGTTTAGGCATCGGCATTGGCAATAAATCATATTGTTTGTACAGCAATGCAAATGCGAATACCCGCAGCTTTCAGAATAATCTTTTTGTCAATGTGCGTTCTACCACCAGCGGAGCAAGTTTGCATTATGCTGCCTATTTTAATTATGCGTCAACTGGTACGCTGACGTTGGATTATAACGATTATTATACTTCGGGTACAGGAGGTATGATGGGGTATTACAATGCTCTTGATGTAACTACCCTGCCACTTATAGCTACAAAAGATCTGTACAGTAAATCGGTGAGTCCCGGATTTGCCAATGGCGGAAGCACAACAGCCACTGATTATCAGCCAAGTGCCACTACGATTGTTGCAACGCCTCTAGCTGCGGTAACACTTGATTATGCAGGCACAGTGCGCTCACTGACAACTCCTACCATGGGGGTTTATGAAGGTACAATAACTCCGAATATTGAAGTTTGGAAATCGGGAGCAAAGCAAGGGGGGTATACAACTCTTAAAGCCGCTTTTGCTGCCATAAATGCTGGTACGCACACCGGAGCATTAGACGTGAAGATACAGGGTAGCACCACCGAAACTGCCGTAGCAATTCTTTATCAAAGCGGATATGGCGGTGTTTCAAGCTATACGTCGATCAACATGTATCCAACTACCACGGGTCTGTCTATTTCAGGAAGTTTGGCAACTCCATTGATCGATTTAAACGGTGCTGATAATGTTACGATTGATGGTAGTGTAAATGCCACAGGGTCAACAAAAGACCTGTCGATTTCAAATACCAGTGTGTCTGCCACGGCGGGTACATCTACCATACGGTTTATCAACGATGCTACTACCAATACGGTAAAATATTGTACGCTAAAAGGATCGGAAACGGCTGCTGCATCGGGAGTTATCCTCTTCTCAACTACTACCGGAACAGTTGGAAATATCAACAATACGATTAACAATAATAATATCACCAACGCTGCTGATGCCAATCGTCCGCTTAATGCCATTTATTCTGCCGGAACTGCCACCTATGTAAATAGTGGTTTGACTATAAGCAATAATAATATCTATGACTTCTTCAACCGTTCAACCGCTTCATACGGTATAAATTTGGTGGGCAATACCACTACTTGTACCATTTCGGGCAATAGCTTGTACGAAACAGCTTCGTTTGTTCCGGTGGCTTCGGTGGCTTACATCGGCATTTATTTGAATAGTACTTCGGGGAATGGACATTCATTAACAGGAAATTACATAGGTGGGCAAGCGGCTTCGTGTGGCGGAAGTGCATGGGATAAAACCAATGCTTTCAATAATACATTTACCGCTATCAATCTGAATGTGGGAACAACTACTGCCGCTAGCATTCAAGGAAATACTATAAAAAATATGACATGGAGTAATTCCGGTGCTATCACTTGGTCCGGGATTAATGTGGTGGCCGGTGCAGTGAATATTGGCACAAGTTCGGGCAATACTATTGGTGCCACTACCGGTACAGGGTCAATTGTTGTAACCGGCGGTGCCACTGCCACCAATGTATATGGCATTAATATCGCCGGTACCGGAACGGTAGACTGTGAGTACAACAACATTGGTTCTATAACAGCCGCCAACGCTTCAACATTGGCAACCAACTTTTATGGAATCAATAAAACGGCAACCGCCGGAACTATTACCATTAGCAATAACACCATTGGTAGCACTTCCACAGCCAATAGCATTAATGCCAGTTCCGCCAGTACGGCCAACACACAAAGCGTGTATGGCATTTTGAGTGCAGGCACCGGAACGCTTACATTCAATAACAATACAATTGCCAACCTGAAAAACAGCACCAACAATACTACCGCAGCCACTGCCGGATTAATTAATGGAATTTGCTCAACAACAGGTGCTAATACTATTACAAATAACTCCATTCATGATTTGATTATTGCCAATGCCAATACCTCAGCAACCAATACAGGTTCGGTAATTGGAATCGCACTGACCGGCGCAACACTGCGAACCGTAACAGCAAATACTATTTATAACTTATCAAATACAAATTCTTCTTTTGCCGGAAATGTAGTTGGGCTTTATTTTTCGGGAAGCACAGGTGGTAGCACCATTTCGCGGAATTTTATCTACGGTTTATCTGTCGATGCGGCTTCAACTTTGGCAGCATTGTACGGAATTAAAATTGTTTCGGGTGTAAGCACTTATTCCAACAATATTGTGTATTTGGGCGGAACTACTCCAGTTGCGATATATGGTTTGTACGATACAGGAGCAAACGGACAAACTTGCAATTTATATTTCAATACAGTTTATATTGATGGCAGTATGGCATCAGGAATCACCAATAGATCCTATGCTTTATACAGTAACGCAAGTTCAAATACACGTAATTTCAGAAACAATATTTTTGTAAATGCCCGTTCAACGACAGGTGGTGCTAGTCTGCATTATGCCGCCTATTTGAACTATGCTGTTGTTACCAATCTGACCATGGACTATAACGATTATTATACTCCCGGCACAGGTGGAGTACTTGCTTATTATAATGCCACGGACATTGCCACACTGGCAACTATTCAATCAACCATTGGCCAGAATATCGGAAGCATAAATGGCAATCCTAACTTTGCTTCTGCCGGTGGTACTACAAGTGCCAGTTATTTGCCAAGCAATAATCGCTTAGTTGGTGTGGCAGGCACCGGCATTACCACCGATTTTACCAGCGCAACCAGAGCTATAACGCCTACTATGGGAGCTTTCGATATTTCATTGTCGTTGAGTGTGGAAGTGTGGAAAAGCGGTGTGTATCAGGCTCAATATCCAACGCTTAAAGGTGCTTTCGATAAAATAAACGATGGAACTCATACGGGTGTTCTTGCACTTAAATTGAAAAACTCCACTACCGAAACCGTTGCGGCAACACTTTATCAAAGCGGATATGGCGTCTCAAGTTACACATCAGTCAATATTTATCCGACAGTATCAGGACTTTCCATCAGTGGGAATTTGGCAACACCATTAATTGACCTAAACGGAGCGGATAATGTAACTATTGATGGACGTGTAAATGCGAGCGGTTCTACTAAAAACTTGTCGATTTCCAATACAAGTGTGTCAGCCGTTGCCGGAACATCGGCCATTCGATTTATTAATGATGCCAACGCCAATACCGTAAAGTACTCGATACTGAAAGGTTCGGAAACTGCTGCGGCATCGGGAGTTATTATCTTCTCAACTACTACTGGAACTGTTGGGAATGCCAACAATACGGTTGATAATAATAATATAACCAACGCTGCTGATGCCAGCCGTCCGCTTAATGCCATTTACTCGGCCGGAACTGCCACCTATGTAAACAGTGGTTTGACCATTAGCAATAATAATATTTATGACTTTTTTAGTCGTTCAACAGCTTCGTATGGTGTAAATCTCGCAGCGAACACAACCACCTGCACCATTTCTGGAAATAGTTTTTACGAAACTACGTCATTTGTCCCTACTGCTTCGGTGGCTTATATGGCTATTTATTTGAATAACACTTCGGGAAATGGATATACGATTACAGGAAATTATATTGGCGGACAATCATCTTCGTGCGGCGGAAGTGCTTGGACAAAAACCAATGCTTTCAATAATACGTTTACGGGCATTAACTTGAATGTTGGTGCAACAACTGTAAGTACTGTCAATGGCAATGTAATTAAAAATATTGTCTGGAGTAATTCGGGAGCAACGACTTGGATGGGAATCAATGTTGCTGCGGGTTTGGTCAATATCGGAACAAGTGCCGGAAACACTATCGGTGCAACTACGGGCACCGGATCAATCGTTGTAACAGGTGCTGCCACTGCCACCAATGTATATGGAATTAATATTGCTACAGGAGGTACGGTGGACTGCGAAAACAACAACATTGGTTCTATCACTGCTGACAATGCTTCGACATTAGCTACCAATTTTTACGGAATAAACAAAACGGCCACTGCCGGAACTACTACCTTGAGCAATAATGTTATTGGTAGCACTACCACTGCGAATAGCATTAATGCCACTTCGGCTAGTACGGCCAATGTCCAAAGTGTGTATGGCATCCTGAGCGCCGGTACAGGAACGGTGACTATCAATACAAACACCATTGCCAATCTGACGAATAGCACCACTAATACCACAGCTGCCACTGCAGGTTTAATCAACGGAATATGTTCTACCAACGGTGCTAACACTATTTCCAATAATACTGTGCGGGATTTGACCATTGCCAATGCCAATACTTCGGCAACTAATGCAGCGGCAGTCGGTGGAATTGTACTTACTACCGCCACCCTGCGAACCGTGAGTGGAAATACTATTTATAACCTGTCCAATAGCTACGCCTCCTTTGCCGGAAGTGTCATTGGCTTATATTTCTCGGGCAGCACGGGCGGAAATGTTGTTTCGCAAAATTTCATTTACGGCTTGTCGGTCAATTCAGCTTCTACGGCAGCGGTATTGTATGGAATTAAAATTGTTTCGGGTGCAACTACTTACGCTAACAATATTATCAACTTAGGTGGAGCAACTGCCACCACTGTGTACGGTTTGTACGATACCGGAGCAGGTTCGCAAACATGTAACTTGTATTTCAATACGGTGTATATTGGAGGTACACCAACTTCCACTACTTACAAATCCTATTGCTTGTACAGTTTGGCAGCTTCAAATACCCGCGATTTTAGAAATAATATTTTGGATAATGCCCGTTCTACAGCAGGTGGTGTAAGTTTGCATTATGCCATCTCATTGACAGCCAATACGAGCCTAACGTGCAATTATAATGAGTATTACGCCAATGGTACTGGAGGTGTGGTGGGATCTATGGCTGGCGTTGATAAAACATTCACCACTTGGAAGACAGCCACGGCACAGGATGCTAATAGTTATAATGTGGATCCACTGTTCACCGTTGCCGGTAGTAATATTGCTACTAATTATAAAATTGGAGTTGATTTGGTGGGTGTTACTGGAACTGGTGTCACTACCGATTATGGCTCGGTAACTCGTGCCAATCCCCCTACCATTGGAGTTTGGGAAAGGACCTTGACTAATGTGTGGAAGGGAACTACAAGCACGAATTGGGCAACAGCAAGTAACTGGTCGTTGGGTGTGGTGCCGGCTACGGATGGAAACATAGCATTTGCTGCCACGCCAACCAATCATTGCCTGATGGATGCAGATCATTCCGTAAATAATATTACCAACGGTCAGTCCACTTACCGATTAGTTACCAACGGTCATAAACTGACGGTGAAAGGAAGTCTGACTTTCACCGGTGGAGCGCAACTAGATGCTACCGCAGCTAGTTCTACGGTTGAATTTGCAGGGTCTTCTGCTCAAAGCATTCCTTCCAGAGCATTTTATAATAATGGTGTTTATAATCTCACTATCAATAATTCCAACAATGTAACTCTTAACGGTACACTGAATTTGTTGAATACGCTTACAGCCTCTATCGGTCGTCTGGATGCATACACCAACACACCAATTGTAATTTATGGAGGCACTGCGGCGCAAGCCATCGGCAGTCAGTTTCTTTCAGATAAAGCTACTAATTTGACCATTGATAATGCAGCAGGAGTAACTGTCAATACAGATTTTACAGTCAATAGTTTACTTACTATTAATTCAGGAAAATCACTTACCATTCCTCCAACCACTCAGTTGAATGTGGTTGGAACAATTGCCAATAATGCAGGAGTGTCGGGACTAGTTATTCAGGCAAGTTCTTCAGCACCTAATGGTACGTTGATATTTCATAATGCTTATAACTCTCCAGTTTCGGCAACTGTGCAAATGTATTCAAAAGCCTATTGGGACTTGACTGCTTCTGTCGGAAATAAATATCACTGGCAATATGTTGGTATTCCGGTGCGCTCTGTAGTTGCTAGTCCTACTTTTGATGGCTCTTATGTTCGTAAATGGTATGAGGCAGCAACCACCTTAGGGTTAGCTTGGATTCAACAAGGTAATGATTCTGTATGCACATCGTTTCAGGGTCTTGAAATCTGTCAGGCAGTTCCAAAAATCATAACTTTTCAAGGTCAATTAGAAAATGCTGATTTCAATTCAGGTCAATTAGCCTATACACCTAGTGCAGCATTTTCGGGTCAACATATCTTCGCCAACCCTTATACGGCTGCAATCGATATCCGTTATCTGACATTTGGTTCTCAAACTGAAGCTACAGTTTATATGTATAATACCGGAACACTCAACGACTGGGCTGTTAATGGAGGACAAACTACAACCGGCGTTAATCCTGGGCAATATATTGCTGTCCCTCAAAATCATGCAGGCGACAATTTACCACTTGTAATTCCATCAATGCAAGGAGTACTTGTTAAAGCAATGAGTACCTCGAGTCAGGCTACTTTCAGTATACCTTACAGCTCTGTGGTAGCCAAAAATACTGACCAACAACGTGTTCGTGGAATAAGCAATCAACCATCATTCGAGCGAACATGCACCATTGTCGATGTTAAGGGTACACGTTACTCCGATAGGTTGTGGGTTTTTACAGAGCCAACTTGTACTCGAAATTTTGACAATGGTTGGGATGCATCCAAAATTATTGGCTCTGCTCTTTCTCCGCAACTTTATGCAGTTGAGTCAGACGGTAATTATCAGGTGAATACTGTTGACAATATGGATAATACTCAGTTGGCATTTCTAGCTGGCGAAGATACCGAATATATTTTGACGTTTACCCATCGAAATGCTAAGGCTTATTATGATAAAATATATTTGGTTGATTTGCTTTGCCATAAAACAATTGATATCACTGAATCGGGCTCTACATATTCATTTACATCAGAAGTTTCTAGTTCTGTAAAAAATAGATTCAGCATTGTGACATTTAATAATGAAAAAGAGCAAACCTCTGAAAACCCAAATATTGAAATAACAAGTGCCAGCAAAACGATATTTATTCAAAACAGTGGTTCGCATAACGGAAATGCAATGATATTTGATATTTTAGGACGTTTCATTTTGGACGTTCCATTTAATGCAAATGGAATAACTGTAGCAAGTACTGGCATGGTTCCAGGTATATATATCGTGAAATGCTTGACTGATAATGAAAGAGTTTCTAAACAGGTTATTGTACGGTAACCAACGTATATAGAAATGAATAAGAAAAGGGAGAAAATATTTGCTTTAGTATTAACATGGGCTGGATTGTTTATGTTAATTCTTTATTCTCCGATAGGTAGTCCTGATTTATATATAAAACAGAAATATCTTTCTGAGAAAGGAAATGCTGTATTTTATAATGTTGAAGAAAATATGCCTTCATTGTCAAGAAGAGCAGCAACTAGATCTCAGTTTTCTGAAGGAGCTCAATCAACACCTTTCCCAACAACTGAATCGGGAACGAGCACTAATTATGCAGTTGCGAGTTCTCAACAGGTAAAGTCACAACAAATGACAGAGACAAATATCGTTTTTAACCAGAACGAAATCGTTCAAAACAGGGGAAGTAGGGATATGATGGGTAATGGATATGTTGGAAGTACATCAATAAAAAGAAATTCCAAAAAGAATAATTTGGGAGATAATGATGTAATTTCAATCACTACTGATCTGACAGCACTGAATAATACTATTAAATACAGACAGGGTATTGGCTATAATCCAAATTCTGGTGGAACCAGCCCCGGCGAGGATCCTATAGGAGATCCAATCCCCATTGGTGATGGATGGATATACTTGTCGTTTTTAGTTTTAGGATATACTGTATGGAAGGTTGTTAAGCCTAGACTGTTGTAATTATTTAGCTGAGAAAGTAGAATTTTTTTGTTCTTCTTTGGCTTGTTCTTCTTTGAGTGTTTTGAAGAAAATTCTTTTTTGACAATTCCGCTTTGTGATTTAAATCCACTTCCGCTCCGTATGACATTAAGAAGCATCTTATTGTACTCGTTTTTTAAGCGTATTTTAAACACTATTGATATTAGTTGTCAACGCTTGTTCAAGGTAGTCATTTCTATAATACATACAATCCGCTATAAGGATTATGTCTGAATTAAATTTGATCTCATCATTATAAGGCGGAGCTTCTAACCGTTCCCACAACCAGAATTAATGCTTGTAAATCTCCAGATAACTTCTATATATATCTTTTCAAAAATTAATGTCATGAAAATAGAAGAATACACCGCCCTTTAATTTTTAATTAAATATTAATTTTAATTAAAATATGGTTATTTCTTGACATTTGTCAATCAACGGCCAGTACACATAACAAAATACTGTAATAGATTTGTAACAACTACATATATGATAGCAGTCATTGCAATCAAGTTAGATATTGATTCGCTTGCTGCATCGAATTTGTTCAGTAATTATTACTTAACACTTGTTTTGATTACATAAATGTTGATACATTATTAAGAATTTTCACTGTCTCTTCAATAATTATATTGAATTACATTTCAAAATCAACTAATCTACAACTGCTCAATAAACTAACTTAAAATGCATATTCTCACAGAAGAATGAGTTTCATTCTGTGTTGGAAAATTATCTCTTAAATACAAGTCATATAGTGAAAAAACTAAATTTTAGGACACTCAAAAAATACTAAGTCAATTTATATTACAAAAGAACCAACAGTATTTTATTACTTGAAAATCAAACTATTAATATTTTTATTAGACGTACAATATAAAAATACATATGAAAAAATTGATATTTTCGATATTCCTTTTTTTTGCAATACAAATTACATTCGCTCAGAAGCCTGCGGTTGTTATTATTGATAGTATTGTTGCGCCTTCAGGTACTCACGTAATAGGTGATATTGTTCAGTTTGATTTTGATTTACACAACATGGGGCCTTATGCAACAACGAATCCCATTACCATAAACTATAAATTACCAGCTGGATTTGCATTTGTCCCTACCGGTTCCAGTTCTATCTTCTCTCAGTCAGGGAGTGATATTACAGGAATTCAAACACAAGTTATGTCCGTAGGGGATAAAAGAAGATACACGCTTAAGTTTCAGGTTCTTGGATCAGCATGTCCTGCAAATACAGCAGGTTCAGATCCAACTACATGTTCAGGAGTAGGTTTTCTAACCATTTCTGGAGGTAGTGAATTATCTCCTGGCTATTTAAGATGGAGAGAATGGACAACCTGGGGTACAGGTGGACGAGAAAATTATGCAAATGAAAGAATTTCTCTTTATTTTCCTGTAGGACAGGATACCCCCATATCAAGTACAACCGCAAATCCATCAAATAAAGGAACTGCGCCTGCTGCTAATTATGACTATTTATACTATAATAAATCTACTACCCTTGCTTCTGGTGTAATTTCAAATAATGGTTCGGGAACACGAAGGACGTGGGAATGGTATGGAATCATTGTACCCGACGAAAGTACTGATTATACTTTTTGTGGCTCACAAATTGATGACGGCTGGGCTGCATGGATAAGTAAAGATTGGGATCCACAGAAGCCTTCATCAATGAACCCCTTCCAAATGCAACTAATTGGTGAAAATTATACTTATCAAGCTGGAACCAATGTATCCACGCCCAACTTCCATTTAACCTGCGGACGCCCTTACTTTTTTAGAATAGTTATTTCTAGTCGAAATAGTGGGCAAGATGGACCTCCTTATGGTTATACAAATGTAGCCCTTCGAAAAGTATCTCAGAATAGTTGTGACGAGCAATGGGGTAAAATGATTGCTGAGAGTATAAATATACCATTAATGATTTCTATAAACTGCCCTCCAACTGTAAGAAACGATGCAGTTACTACTGATGAATCAACCACTT
>Ga0302293_10001025_pt1 | contig 14212 bp, 9 predicted proteins | sample III_Fen_N2_2_FD_198758 | JGI IMG/M metagenome (GOLD analysis project Ga0302293, IMG submission 198758) | Peat permafrost microbial communities from Stordalen Mire near Abisko, Sweden - III_Fen_N2_2 | ecosystem: Environmental > Terrestrial > Soil > Wetlands > Permafrost | place: Sweden: Abisko...
GGACGAGTGCTTCGTCGGAAAAAGGCAGGAGGTCTTCAAGCGATCCGCCGCCCCGGCCAATAATAATAACGTCGGCCATGCGATATCGGTTTGCGGTTTCAAGTTGTCGGACAAGCGCAGGCGGGGCTTCGGTTCCCTGTACGGGAGCGGGAAGCACGGTAATGTCGATCCCCGGATTTCTCCTGCGGATAATCTGGACAATATCCCTGACGGCAGCTCCGGTCGGGCTGGTTATAACTGCGACCCTTGAAGGAAAAGTAGGTATCGGTTTTTTGCGGTCAGAATCGAAAAGTCCTTCGGCGGCAAGACGCTGCTTGCGTTCTTCGAGAAGACGCAGTATATCCCCCGAGCCGGCCATTTCCATATTGTCGACGATTATCTGGTATGTTCCGCGCGCTTCATAGACTGAAATACTGCCCGTCGCGTGTACGAGACAGCCGTCTTTCGGCGTAAAGGCAAGATATCGGCTTTTTCCCTTGAACATGACCGCCGAGATCGCGCTTGTTTCGTCTTTTAGGGTAAAATACAGGTGTCCGGTACTTGAGGGACGGCAATTAGAAATTTCACCTTCAAGCGTTATTGAAGGAAATGATCCTTCAAGTATTTCCTTTATAAGGGATGTGATTTCAGCTATTTTTACCGCTTGACCGCCAATCATGAAATAAACCTACCATGTAGACCGAGTTTCCTCAAGCTGATATCTACGGTGCCGATATACAAAGCAGTATGAAATCCCTTGTAGTTCTATTTGCCGGCGAATTGACCGGTAATGCATTTGAGCCATTAAACGATGGTCCTTCCGCCTTCAATGAGTCAATCGTCAGATCATCCCGATTTCCGGACGTCGAGCGCATCCTGATCCTTACCCGGGATGATATTGTCTTGCGTTTCCCGGATGCGTTCCGGAAGGATCATCCTGTCAAGGTTGATATCATAGAGCGTGATGCATGGACTGCCATGTCTTTTTTTGAGTGCATATCAAAAGAAGCCGAAGGTTTTACCCGGGTATTTATAGCATGGGCCGACTGCCCGTTCATCGATCCTGATTTTGCGGCAATTTTGCATAAAAAACACGTTAAATATGCTGCAGAATATACTTTTGCAGACGGATATCCGTATGGATTGTGCCCTGAAATTCTGGATCGCGGAATTCTATCCGTTTTGGCTAAATTGTCGGAAGGCGCGCTAACCCCCGTTACGCGGAGTCTGGTTTTCGACATAATTAAAAAAGACATTAACTCATTCGATATTGAAACCGATATCGCACCGACCGATCTTCGCCATCTCAGGCTGGAACTTGCCTGCGATACTAAGCGGAATACCATGCTGTGTAGATCACTCGATGGAATTACCGCGGCCAATTACGGAGAAGTCGTTCAAACCCGCTCGGAATCATTACGGACTATGCCGGCATTTTATGCAGTGCAAATAGCCGGAAAATGCCCGTTTGAATGCACGTACTGCCCATATCCGGCGTTTTGCCTGAGCGGCAAGGGGAAGTCCCCGGGATTGAGCGCTGTGAAAAGAACTGACTCCATGTCCTTACTTGCCTTCACCGGACTGATAAAAAAAATAGCTGAATTTTCCGATGACGCCGTAATATCTCTTTCACTTTGGGGCGAGTGTTCCTTTCATCCTGATATTGCTTCTTTTATAGAGAGTGTCCTTGCATACCCGGGTCTTTCCGTACTGATCGAGACGACCGGTTTGGGTTGGCAAGAACCAGCATTGGAAAAAATTGCCGAAGTTGTGAATGCGTCCGCTCCGCGCACCAACGGACAAAAACCGGTCAACTGGATAATCTCGCTTGATGCTGTCGGAAGCGGTTGCTATAGGGTGGCTCATGGAGTCCCATTGAACGAAGCCGACACTCTGATTCGTGAAGCTTTGGCGACAACAGAAAGACTGCAATCTTTGTTTCCCGGAACCGTTTGGCCGCAGATGGTGCGCATGAACGAGAACGAGGCTGAGCTTGAAACCTTTTATCGTTTCTGGAAGGAAAAGTACGCCCAGGTGATCGTGCAGAAACATGATCATTTTTGCAAAAGCATTACGGACCGCCGCGTTGCGGATCTCTCTCCTCTTACGCGAAATCCCTGCTGGCATATTAAGCGCGATATGTGTATTCTTCTTGACGGGACCGTTCCCGCGTGCAAGGAAGACCTTTACGCGGAACGCTCATACGGAAACGCGCTTGTAGACCGATTGCCGGATATCTGGGAGAAAACCGGAGCCGTATATACTCAACACACAAAATGCAACTACGAAGGAATGTGCGGGGCCTGCGATGAATACTATACCTACAATTTTTAACGAACGAAAAGTGCCGCATACTATCGTCGGGGGTACCATCAAAAAAAGCGATGAGGACCAATCCCCCTTCACCGTGATCCTCTTAAATAGAGGTGGCCGTTACTATCGGTCCACGGTTTTTCAGAATCTCGAAAACTCGGGGTTTACCTCTATTATCTCGATCGAGATGTCAACCGAACCATACGACATAGAAAATCTTTCGATCCGCTTTCCTTCGGTAAAGTTTCTCGTTCCTCGCGAAAAAGTCACCATAGGGGAAATGATCAACACTGGTATCGCAGAAACGGTCTCCCCCTATATTTTCGTTGTCTGGAATGATATCAAGATATCGGGGATTACCATTCCTCCCCGAATTATTTCCCGCTTTTCGGAAGATCCCGTGCTTTGCACGGTTCCAACCCTTACAAGTCAAAAAATGGAAGCTCTTCCGATTCAGATGATTCCGGCTCTCAGCAAGCGCTGCTTTCAGGTAGAGCCGATGCCATCATATAAAGATGGTACTCCGACTATCTATCCCTTTGATTTTACCGGCATTTATAACCGTGAAAAATTTATTCAGCTTGGCGGCTTTGACTATACGATTTCTAATCCGTATTGGCAAAATCTTGATTTCGGTTTCAGGGCTCATCTGTGGGGTGAGAGGATCCTCATCTCCAGCGGTTTTCGTCTTTCCTATGACGGTGAAGTGCCGAGCGAAGACATCACGACCGATTCGTCCTACATCCGTTTTTACTTAAAAAATCTTGCTCCTTCGTTCAGGAAGGATGAAGCCGTTTTACCGATTTCCCGTTTTTTTTCCTGGGCGTTGAGCTCGGGCGCAAATATCTTTAACGCATGGACCTATTTCCGTATGGTGCGAAAATGGGTCGCCTTGAATAAATTCCGTTTCATACAGGATGCGGAAAGCATTACGGGCAATTGGGAGCCCCGCATTTAATGACCGCGATAATTTTACAGGTACGGCTTGATTCAAGTCGATTGCCCCGCAAGGCTTTACTCGATCTTGGCGGTAAACCTGTCATATTGCGCGTTATGGAAAATCTCCGGCGCATAGGCGTTGACGAATGGATTCTCGCCTGCGACACGGATTCGGAGGAAACGCTGGCGCCACTGGCTGTCTCTGCGGGGTTCAGGTGCGTTTCGGGTCCGAAAGATGATGTGCTTGAGCGATTCTGTATCGTGATCAAGCGTTTTGGAATTGATACGGTCCTTCGGGCGACCGGAGACAATCCTTATCTCTTTGCCGATGCGGCCGAAGAAAGCCTTCGCCGTTTTTCCACCCTGCAGCAAACTCCGTCCGGTGTTGATTATTTTACTTTCAACGGTCTTCCGCACGGAAGCGGCATAGAGGTTTTTTCAGGCCGAAGCCTTCTCGCCGCCGCCGCTCTCACCGATTCACCCTACGATCATGAACACGTCGGCCCCGCGCTCTATAACCATGCACACCGATTTGTCTGCATCAGGGAAACCGCGCCATCGCGGTGGTATTTTCCCGATGTCACTACGACTATCGATACCCGTGAGGATTATGAGCGTGCCTGCAGCATTGCGCACTATCTTGGGGAGAGAAATATCGCGTTGCCATCATCAACCGTGGAAATCCTTGCGGCGTGGAACTATATTTCGTTTCCGGTTTTATTTATCCCGTCGACGGTGGCAGGGCAGGGTACCGGCCATCTCAGGCGGCTCTCGTCTATCGCGATCGCCTTATCCGCGTCCCGGCGCTGCCTCGTATTTATTCCTCCCGAGAATCGCCCTTTTATCGATATCCCCGAATTGTTCCTTCCTTTTGTCGTTTCCACTTTGCCTGCAAGCGCGGTGTTGGTCGTCGTTGACGGTTTTCGCACCACGGTGTCCAAAATGGCACAGTACCGGTCGATAGGTCCCGTTGTCGCGCTTGACGAAGGCGGTCCCGGACGGTTGCAGGCGGATTATCTACTCGATATCATCCCCGGGATGTTTCGCGCACGCAATGCGCCAAACCGAAGGGAACCTTCTTTCCTTCCTCTTCCTGTTCAGCGCAAAAAAAATCCGGTAACTTCGATAAAAACGGTTTTGGTTCTTGCCGGCGGCGAAAATGCCGCGGGTCTTGCGCTTCCCGTCGCCCGGAGTTTGTCGGGAATGCATTTTGACGTAACGGTTATCGATCCCGACGTTACGGGATTGCGAAGAACTGACGAAGGGTTTACCGTCAGTGGCCCTGTGCATAACTTGCGCGAAACGCTCTGCAATTATGATCTGGTCATGACCCATTACGGATTCACCGCGTTCGAATCCCTTGCGGCCGGCTGCAGGGTAATTCTTTTTTCTCCGACACAATATCATTTCTCTCTTGCGAAAGCGGTGGGCTTTTCTGCACTTCCTTCGGGACCGGTCAATTCCGCCTCGATTAAAAAGATAATTCATGAAGGAATCAAAATTCCAAAAATAGTCGATTCTAAAACGATCCAAAAAGACTTGCCGGCAGAGATCGAGCGTCTTGCATCGCGACTTTCGGTTTCATGTCCCGTGTGCGGGAATGCTGGCAATCATCGCTGCATCGCACGTTATCCTGACCGGACGATTGCGCGCTGTCCGGTTTGCGGGATCAATTATATTTTGTTTCAGGTTGCGGAACCGAAAGTCTATAGCCGATCCTATTTTTTTGATGAGTATCAAGCTCAATATGGAAAAACTTATCTTGAAGATTTTCAATCGATAAAGGCACAGGGATTTCTTCGGCTTGAACGTATTGCCTCGGTCGGTAAAACGCTGTTACGTGGGCGTCCTTCCGGGGAAAAAAGCCTTTTGGACATAGGTTGTGCGTTTGGTCCCTTTCTTTCTGCGGCAAAAGATCTCGGGTGGTCTCCGTTCGGTACTGACATTTCCGAAGAGGCTGTGCGGTATGTCCTCGATACTCTAGCTCTCCCTGCCGTTCAGTCAGCCTTCCCGGTTCCGGATGCCGATGGCTTTATTTCCGGTCGCCAATACGATGCCGTTACGCTCTGGTATGTCATCGAGCATTTTATGGATCTTGAGCCGGTTTTACTCAGGATCGGAAAACTGCTCGTACCCGGCGGGATCCTTGCTTTCTCCACGCCCTCCGCTTCGGGCGTAACCGGAAGGTTCAAGGCGGAAAAGTTTTACCGCGAAAGCCCTCTCGATCACTTCACTATCTGGGACCCGCGAACGGTTCGGCGTCAGCTGGAACACTACGGTTTTAAGGTCGTGAAAATCGTAGCGACCGGTCATCATCCGGAACGTTTTCCATTTATGAACGGACGAAAGGGCGGTCGCGTTACTGCATCTGTTTTGCGCGCGATAAGCCGCGTGTTTTCGCTTGGCGACACCTTTGAAGTGTATGCGATTAAAAACGGAACTTTGGAGGATGTAAAATGAAACGAATACTGATGCTCGGCGCGGGTTTTATGCAGGGAGTCGCGATCAGATGCGCGCAAGCGCGCGGGTGGGAAGTAGTAGCCGTTGACGGCAATTCTGATGCCGTATGCGCCAAACTTGCCAACCGCTTCGAAAACATAGATCTGAAAGACCGCGACGGTTTGGCGTCGTTTGCCCTGAAGCTTAAGGAAACCTCCGGTCTTGACGGCGTATTTACCGCTGCCACCGATTTTTCGGCATCCGTTGCGTGGGTAGCGAAAAAATGCGGTCTTCCCGGACATAGCTTTGAATCGGCGTGCAACGCATCGGACAAGGTGCGTATGCGCGGATGTTTCGAGAGAGCAGGGGTACCTTCTCCTTCTTTTCTTGGCATAACCGAACTTAACCGTTCACGGGTTCTTGAACTGATGCAGGTAAAGGGGCTTTCTTTTCCTCTGGTCGTCAAACCGGCCGATAATATGGGCGCACGCGGTTGCAGAAAAGTGCTTTCCGCTGTCGAACTTTCCCCGGCAATCATCGATGCGATCGGATATTCGAGGACGGGAACGGCGATTATTGAGGAATTTATGGACGGACCCGAATTTTCCCTTGAAGCTCTTGTGTATGACGGTGAAATTCATATGACCGGATGCGCCGATCGCCATATTTTTTTTCCGCCCTATTTTATCGAGATGGGGCATACTATTCCGACTTCTTTTTCGGACGAAGACACACAGGCGCTTTACGAGGTTTTCCGAAAGGGGATACGCGCGCTAGGACTTTCCTGGGGTGTTGCCAAGGGTGATATAAAAATGACTAAAAAAGGGCCGATGATCGGTGAGATCGCAGGCCGGCTTTCCGGAGGATATATGTCAGGATGGACTTTTCCCTATTCATCAGGCATAAATCTGACCGATGCAGCATTGGGTCTCGCTGTGGGCGAAAGACCTGCGAACCTTGAAAACGTTAACCAAATGATAAGCGCCGAGCGTGCATGGATTTCAATTCCCGGAAAAATTGACTCAGTGTCCGGTTATGAAAAAGCCCGATCGATTCCTTTTATCCGCGATGTTTTTCCCCGTTCCAAACCCAACGATGAAGTGCGTTTTCCTGTCAATAATGTCGAAAAGTGCGGAAACTGCATTGCGGTTGCTCCTTCACGCAAGGAATCAATCGATTCTGCGGAAGAAGCGTGCCGCGTAATCGTGCTCCGCCTTGCGGTTCCGCATCCTGAAACAGACGCATTTCTTGCCTCCGGTTTGGATCGTACAAAAGTCTTTCCCCCTGATGCGTTTAACGTTCCCGGTGACTGGGATGCTGCGGGTTTTTCACACCCGGAGGGATTTTTATCGGATATTCTTGTTCCATCCTCGTTGATTTCCAGTCTTGACCTTGTTTGCGATTGGCAGGGCCGTACCCTTCGTGCGGCGTTAATGCAAGCCTGCGAAATTGAGGCTGGCCTTCTTTCTATACTTTCCTCCAGGGATTCTGCTATACTGCAGCGCTACTGGGAAGGATTGCTCAGGGGTGGAATTCAGGGGATTATCTATTTGTATGATAAAAATAGTAAATGACTATTTGAGAAAAAATCTTGTACTCATATTGATTCAGCTGGTTTGTGTTCATGCCCTGTTTTCAGAAACGTCATCTGATGCGCCGACAGACCGTATTGCTCTTACGGATGTTGCCAAAAAACTTGATGCTGAATTGTTCTGGGATCCGCTTTCGGGCGGGATACTGTTGTCCTGCAATGGACATTTGGTAAATTTTCGTTGTGGGGAACGTCTGGTTCTTTTTGACTATCAGGAAATTGCCTTGCTGGATCCACCGATACGGGATTCCGAAGGAGTCTATCTTACAAAATCTTTTTCCGATCGGTTAACTTCATTTTTTTCTACCATCCCTCCTCCTGCGAGCTATCGTGTAGGGGCAATTCTTATTGATCCTGGTCATGGCGGAAAGGATCCTGGTGCAATCGGAAAAGTTACGATAAAAGGAAAATCCACAGAAATTCTTGAAAAAGATATCGTTTTAAAAGTTGCAAAAGATTTGTATTCCAGACTTTCATCAAAATATCCCGATAAAAAGATACTTCTTACCAGATCTACTGACACATATCCAAGTCTTGAGGATCGGGTGGAAATGGCGAATTCAGTCAAACTTGGAGAACATGAAGCTATTTTGTACATCTCGATTCATGCAAATTCTGCCTTCAGCGCTGCTTCTTCCGGTTTTGAAGTATGGTATCTTACGCCGGATTACCGAAGAACAGTAATAGACAAATCAAATAGTACATCGAATGACATTCTTCCAATATTAAACTCAATGATGGAAGAAGAATTCACCACCGAAAGTATTTTAATTGCAAAAAGCATCTTGGATGAACTAGCGGTACAAATTGGAAAACAAAGCACAAATCGAGGAATTAAAGAAGAATCGTGGTTTGTCGTTCGAAATGCCAAAATGCCTAGTGTTCTCGCCGAACTTGGTTTTGTGAGTAATCCTTCAGAAGGTATACTTTTAGCTGATGATGAGTACTTGAAGAAGTGCTCATCGGGTATATATAATGGTTTAACTAATTTTATATCTCATTTTGAGGGTTCCAGAGGATTTACATCAAAACAATGAATGCAAAAATACAGAAAATATTCGATATTATTCGTACATTTCTTAAAAATACCGGTGATAAAATACAGGATACACATCCGTTTATACAGATTTTATCTTTTCTTGTCTGTATGGGTATTATAGGGATACTACTTTTTGGGGTACTTTTTGATCATGGAACCAGACGTTCAGTTTTTTTCTTTCCCAATATACGAACAGAATCTCTTAACACTGAAATTCGGTATCTACCTGTAGTTCGAGGAAAGGATGCAAGTCTTGAATTGTATGTATCAGAACTGCTGTTAGGCTCTGTTAATTCGAACCGAAAACCGCTTTTTAATCATGGAACAACAGTTTTAAGCTGTTTTATCAGAAAAAACATGGCCTATATCGATCTTTCTGCCGAAGCTACAGTACCGGAAAGAGGAACAACGGCTTCAATAACTGCTTGTGAAATATTTAAAAAAAATGTTTGTACAAACTTCAGATATATTGATAAAATATATTTGTATTTTGACGGGATAGAAGTATATAGCGATAATCCGGATGCTGACGCCAACTTAAAAAATAAAAAGCGTTGACAAAAGATATATCTTCCGTATACTTATAACTTGACAGGCTACAATACGTGCATAAAAGGAGTTTTTAATGAAAAGGAAATTCATACTTGTTGCCATTGCTCTTCTTCTGGTAAGTGCTGCCGCATTTGCTGAGGAAGCAATTCTTATTGATTTCTCTTTGCTGACTGCGGATATTATTGCTGGATCTGATGGAAAAATGACCCAAAACCGCAGAACGGTTATGGATTATTCCACAGTTGCCGGTGCTACATTTACTGAAGAGCAGAAAGCACTTATGAGAACATCTCTTTCGCTGGATACTTGGGAAGTAGTTCTTAACTCATCAGCAAGAAATGTAACAAGTGTTTCGGTTTCGCGCGCGAAAGGATCAACTGTAAGTCAGAATGCAAAGAATTTTGCAGGGCAGACACTACTTGGAATTCGGGTTAATTTTCCTGCGTGGAATAGTAATTCCAATGCGACCATCAAACCCAGCTTCGAGATTCCCGGTTATGAACCGATGGCAACCGTTAATGATAAAGGCGAAGTGCAACCCCAGACCGATGCCGAAAAAGCAACTGGACAGACTCGTTTTGAAGGCGGTTATGGTGTTGTCAAGAATGTTGGTGTAATAAAGTCAATTGCTGTTGATACCTATGGTATGAACTTTCCCCATGCTTTGTATGTTCTTCTTAGAGATTCAAAAAATGAAGAAAACAGGTACTTTGTTGGATACCTTAATTTTGATGGATGGAAAGAACTTATCTGGCAGAATCCTATGTATGTATCCGAAGTACGTACTCGTGAAATTCGCCTTTATCCCGTATATCCCACTGCATTGCCTCAGCAAACATTTGCCGGTTTCCTTATAACCCGCGATGCAACACATGATGGCGGTGATTTTGTTGCTTATTTCAAAGATGTCAAGATTATTTATGACAAAGCTGTTATGAATACCGTACGTGACTTTGCCGATGAAGATCTTTGGGGAATTCAGACCAAAAAAGAAAATGAGAGCAAGCAAATTGAAGTTTCACGTTTTGGTGGAGTTCAAGTGCTTCGTTTCCTTGAACAGGAAAAAATGGCCGCTGAAAAAGGTTTCACCCCTTCAGCCGGTTCAGAAGCTGCTTCTGGTACCAAAACTACAACGACTGCAGCTCCAGCAGCCAAGTAATACTTTTATAATTACTGGAAAAGAGACCTTCGGGTCTCTTTTTTTTTTTGCCTTTTGATTGCTATCTCTTATATTCAAGAGTATATTTATATTATGGATTTTCCGGAAAAACCGTCTCAATGGTTGCCGAATAGAGAACATTTACTGGATCAATACAACTCATATACACCTGACTTGAATGTTTTGCTTGAAAGATTGGAAACGAAATTAAAATCAAAAATAATTGTTTCTTCAACACCAACTTATAAAGCGCGCGTAAAAAGTTTTAACAGTTATTATCGCAAATTACTGCGAAATCTTCCGGAAGGTGTTGCAAAATCAACTGATCTTCCTGTTATAACGGATATTATTGGAATTCGCATTATTTGTGCTTTTTTACAGGACTTAATCCAGGTTGAAAAAATTCTTTATAATATTTTTACGGTTTATGAAGTTGAACGAAAAGGTGCAGACCGAACCTTTCGTGAATTTGGATATGAATCTACGCATATATTGCTTGCTATTCCGGAAGAACTAAAAAAGGATTTAACCCTTCCCGCAGGTTTAATATTCGAAATACAGGTTCGTACGATACTTCAGGATGCGTGGGCTGAAGTTGAACATGAATTAGTATACAAATCCGAGTTTTCACCTTTTGACCTTCCATTAAAACGCAAGCTAGCTTCAATTAATGCAAGCTTGAGTTTGGCTGATATCATTTTTCAGGAGATTCGGGATTATCAAAATAAATTAAATAAGGAATTGGATAAACGACGCGGAAGTTTTTATTTAAAAGCTGATATGGAGTCTATCAACGATGAACCCGAGGTTGGCGAGGACGGTATTTTTGAAAAAAATGTATTAGGTGATAGTAACGTTTCACCTTATGTCCAAGGAACCATCGATGATATGATTCTTGACGCAATAGAAGCTCACAATATGGGTAATCTTGAAAAAGCAGGGATGATTTATACAAAAATTATCGAAGCGACCCCTAATGATACCGTACTTTCTGTAATTTACAAACATCGTGGAATGACGTATTTTGCTCAGTCAAAATATGATTTGGCCCTCTCTGATTTTCAAAATAGTGCAAAGAGTAACCCTCAAAATTTTAGGGCGTATTACTATATCGCGATTGTATTGAGTGTTATTGGAAAAAATGATGAGGCTATCGATAATTATTCACGTTCAATTGAATTGAATTTATATCAGCCCTATGTTTATTTTCGTCGTGCGCAATCGTATTTTCATCAGGGTTTGTATACAGAAGCGATGGCTGATCTCGATAAGGCCGTGCATCTCGGGTATAACAAAAGCGAAGAAAAAGCCTTGCGGTTAATGATTACCAAAAAACTTGATATCTCTTAAGGGTTCTTGACATTATCAGTCTGGTTTGTTATAAATAATTCCGTTGTGTCGTTTAGTTAGGATATAACGGTATGTATGTCTCCTTCGTCTAGTGGTTAGGACATCGGGTTTTCATCCCGACAACAGGGGTTCAATTCCCCTAGGAGATGCTAAGTCTTGAGGGACAATCAGGTAAGGACGAAAAGTCCTTACCTTTTTTTTTCGTCCTTGCATTGGAGGATTCGAATGGCCGATGTAGACAAACGATTTACCCGTGATGTCAGTAAATATATGGCCGACGCTATTAAAGAAGCGAATGGTAATGAGGTTTTTTTTACCGGTACGCTTAATGGCGAAGGAATCCTTCTTGATGTACTTGTAGCCTCTCGCGGGCATGAAAGCGCCGTCCCTGAAATTCAATCTGCCGTAGAACATGCCGAGGTTCTTGTCCATAATCATCCTTCGGGAAACTTGCAGCCCAGCGATGCCGATCTTGATATCGCGTCCCATGTCGCGGAATCCGGACTTGGTTTTTATATAGTGAATAATTCCGTGACATCGGTGTACGTGGTGGTTGAGCCGGTATTAAAACGGGAAAAAATACCGCTTGATGAATCGGCGGTTTCTGAGCTTCTGGATGAAAATGGGCCATTGGCCGAAATGTCAAAAAATTATGAAATCCGTCCGACCCAGATCGAGTTGGCATCATCTATTGCGCGTGCGTTTAACTCGGGATCAATCGGGGTATTCGAGGCGGGAACCGGGGTCGGAAAAAGTTTTGCCTATTTGCTTCCGGCGATGCTCTGGGCCACCGACAATGCCGATCGTGTCGTCATTTCAACGGGGACTATCAATCTTCAACAACAGTTAATCGAAAAAGACATCCCGATGGCATGCCGGATCCTTGACCGGCCCGTAAAGGCCGTACTTCTTAAGGGCAGGCAGAACTATATTTGCAAGAGGCGGTTAGCCGAAGCCCTTGCGGATGCGCGGCAGGAAAAGGATTTATTCGAGGACGAAAGCGCCGATCTCGAGAAAATTGCGGAGTGGGCCGAGACGACGGAGACGGGCAGTCGCTCCGATCTTTCATTTATGCCTAAGGAACAAGTGTGGTCGCGTATTTGTTCCGAGTCAGACGCGTGTATGGGAATGCGCTGCTCTTATCACGAAAATTGCTTTGTTATGAAAGTTCGCAAGGATGCCGCATCGGCCTCTATTTTGGTGGTCAACCACCATTTACTGTTCGCGGATCTGGAAGCGAGAATGATGGGCGTGGGTTATGACGATACCGCAGTCCTTCCGCCGTTCCATCATATTGTTTTCGACGAAGCACACGCGATGGAAGACGCGGCGACAAGTTTTTTTTCCGAGTATTTTACGCGTTTTAAGCTTCTTAAGCAGCTGTCAATTTTATATCGCGTGAGACGCGGTTCGATAGGCGGCCATCTTATTGCCCTTGAGCGCCTCTCGTCTTCCGGCGGCGAAGCGCAAAACGCACTTGCGTCGATAAGCGAAGTTAAGGAGGCATTCGCTATCGTCGAGAATGTCGCATTGAACATTCTCGGCGAAGGTTTCGCCTGGAGATTGTCGACCCAAACCTCATCCGAAGCCCCGGTGCTTCTGGAAGCGCTATCAGGCTTACGAAAATCCATCGCTTCCATCGCCGGTTGTATCCGGAATGTTCTGGAAGGAATCGCCGATGAGGATCAGGTTGAAACCGTAGTTTGGGAATCAAAGTTTGCGCTTAGGCGTCTTGAGTTTATCGGTTCAATGTGCCTGCATTTTTGCGAGTGGAGCGAGCGGCCGGAATCGGTGTTCTGGATAGAAAAAAATAAATTGATTTCTCGCGGGGGACGAAACAACGACAACCGCGAAATATGGTATCCTCGTTTCGTTCAGACACCGCTGTCAATCGCTCCCATGATGAAAGAAGGCGTATTCGAGCCATTCAGAACCGTTGTGTGCACGTCGGCAACTCTCCGCATAGCGTCCCATTTCAATTACTGGATGCATCGTACCGGCGTGGCACTTATGGACGAACAGCGGGTGATTTCCGGAGTCTATGAATCTCCGTTCCCTTATCGGACCAATGTACTTTTTGCCATTCCTGACGATGCTCCACTTCCGGAAGATCGGGGTTTTCAACAATATATCGAAACTGCGATAGTATCGCTTCTACAGGCTTCGGCAGGGCATGCGCTGGTTCTTTTTACGTCGTATGAGTCTCTGCGCGCCGCGTGCGAAATTGCGCGAAAAGCCCTCTCTCCGCTTGGTATCAACATACTCAAACAAGGCGATGATGATCGCGCCCGGCTTCTTGAATCCTTTCGAAATGATGAGGAAAGCGTGCTTTTCGCAACGGATTCTTTTTGGGAAGGCGTAGACGCGCCTGGCGATACTTTATTGCACGTTATTATCGTCAAGCTTCCTTTTCGCGTTCCGAACGATCCCGTTCATGCCGCAAGATCGGAAGCAATCGAACTTTCCGGCGGTAATCCCTTTATGGAATTAAGCCTTCCCGAGGCTGTCGTACGTTTCCGTCAGGGATTTGGCCGCCTTATGAGACGTAAAACGGATCGCGGCGTCGTGACGGTCTTGGACAGACGGGTGTTGGCGAAAAAATACGGAAAAGTTTTTATTGAAAGCGTGCCCGAAACGGTTCAATGCTTTGCGCCGCTCTCCGATGTTTTGCATCGTATTGAACGCTTCCTTTACAATTAAAGAGGTTTTTCATGAATACTTTTCTTACAATGATCTTCATTTTCTTGTCGCTTGGATGGGCGGGCTTGGTGTGTCTTATTATTTATTGTATCGATATTCGCTTACTGCGGAAAATCAGTCCATTCGTTACCATTACTCAATCCACCCGAAT
>Ga0302293_10001029_pt1 | contig 14195 bp, 16 predicted proteins | sample III_Fen_N2_2_FD_198758 | JGI IMG/M metagenome (GOLD analysis project Ga0302293, IMG submission 198758) | Peat permafrost microbial communities from Stordalen Mire near Abisko, Sweden - III_Fen_N2_2 | ecosystem: Environmental > Terrestrial > Soil > Wetlands > Permafrost | place: Sweden: Abisko...
CAACTTCCAAGGGGGTCAGCATCTGCCGGATTGTCACACAAAACACACGCGAAAAACCGAAAAAAAACTAAAGAATCTCCGGAGGAAAGGGGGTCAGCTTAGTCCGGATTATCCAACTCCCATTTCTCTCAACTCTTTGATCTGAACAAGTGGTATTTTATTGCCTGTCAGATCAACAAATTCAAGCGTTTCAATTTCAAACAAAGGCGAAATATCATCAATCTCATTGTTCGACAGATCAACACTTTTTAATTGTTGCAGGTTGCTTAGTGCATCAATAAATCCGATCTGATTACCCGAAAGGTTCAGCTCTTGCAAGCTTCCCAGGTTTGAAAGCGGCGTAAGATCCGAAATCTGGTTAAGTGATAAATCCAGAATTACCGTGTGGATGCAGTATTCAACGCCATCCAGATCGTCGATTTCTGATTCCGACAGTTCAATTTCGTCCATATCTTCGAGGTAATAGGTCGGAAATTCAATATCGATATCTCCATACTGCCTTATTTTAACCGCATCGAAAAACGAGTATCCTGAGGATTTTGCTTTCCGCGATTTGGTGCGTGGCTTTTTCTTATTATCCTGAAAGTAGCTAAAGCCGGTATCTTTTGCTTCCCATTCGTACTCCGGATGGTAGTCGATATCTTCATAACTTTCGATGTTGGCAGCTATTTCCTCAATATCCTGAATCACAAAAATATGTTCGAACCGCGAAAGTATCTGATTATCCTTCTTTTCAGCTGCCACCGAAATTTGATTGCGGTAATAATCGCCACGGTCGGGATGATAAAGCGAAATGATTTTCGAAAACCCTTTGCCATCAGGCTCAATGACTATTTCTACCCATTCGGATATCATCCCGGAGATAATATTCAGCTTTTCGAATTGCTTATCCTTGTAGAGTCTGATCAGGTTTCTGGCAATTTTATTCAGGTTCGGTTCTGAATAAGCATCAAGAAGCTTGATTGATAAGTTTTCTGTTTTCTGCATCGGGAATATTTTAGATTTCGTCCTGGTATTTCAGGAAATCACCGTCGATGATCAACAGCTTAACTCCGTTTTTGGTAACCGATCGGTGCGAACTCAATTCGTCAGTCACCACATAAGTCATTCCGGGAGTTAAATGGCTGTGGTTTCCATCTTCCGATTCGCTGACAAACTCACCTTTCAGGCAGTGCACAATATGTCCTTTGCGACACCAGTGGTCGGCCAGATAACCGGCAGTATATTCAACCATCCGGATGCGAAGACCGGGAAGCTGAACTGTTTGCCAAAAGGAAGTGCCGGTTTCACCTTTGTGCTCAGTTTTCGGAATAACCGACCAATCGATGGTCTGAAATGGAATGTTTGTATTCATGGGTTTTTAGGTCATTAATTGTTATTTGATAGTCACCTGAATTTATTGTTCCTGAATGGTTCAATCCGAAGGTTGAAACTTGGATTTCAGGTGTTATATAAAAACGCCCACCCGATTACTCCGAGCGAAATCCTAAAACGAAAGACTATTAAACTAAGCTTATTCCTGTTTATTCTCCAATTTCTTCACTATTTTATCAAAATCCGATTCAATTGGTTGTATTTTATTGTATTCAGAATATTCATTTAATGCTTTCTCGTCGGCTTCTTTTTTTGATATTTTCCCTTTCCCTTTTAGAACCTCGAATTTGTTGAAATTCAGAAAGCTATCAACATTAACGATCATATCATTCATCGTCAGCGTATTTTCATTCTCTATCACATTCTCTATATAATCGAAGAAACCGGTAATGGTGCGTTCCAGCTTTTTGATTTCTTTTTCGGTAAGGTAATTTTTCGCAACGATTACGTCCGATGGCAAAATACGACCGGCAGGTGCATTCTTCCAGGTTGACAGGCCCATAAAAGGTTGTGAATGTCCGGCTTTATCAAAAATGATTTCTGCCGCAGTGTGTTTTGTGATCGCATAGTGAAATTTGTTTTGAACCGTTGCATAAAAGTTATGTGTGATTTCAGAATTAGGGTCGTAATCGATGCTACATTCAGCGAAAATATCGGTTATTTGTTGGTAAATACGTCGTTCGCTGGTTCGGATTGAACGAACCCGTTCGAGCAGTTCCCTGAAATAATCCCTTCCAAAAGCTTTGTCGCCTTGCTTTAAACGCGCATCGTTCATTGCAAAGCCTTTGATAATGTATTCTTTCAAGACTTGTGTCGCCCAAATCCGAAACTGGGTAGCTTTACTCGAATTTACCCGGTAACCTACCGATATAATAGCATCGAGGTTGTAAAAATCAAGTTCTCGATTCACTTCTCTGTCACCCTCTATCTGAACTGCTCGAATTTTTCGAGTAGTTGCCTCAACTTGCAATTCGTTACTTTTATAAATTTCTTTTAAATGATAGGTAATGGTATGACTTTCAACTCCCAATAAAGTGGCAATCGCTTTTTGAGTGAGCCAAAGTGTTTCATCCTGAATGAATACCTCAAGTTTTACCTCTCCATTGGGAGTTGTATATAAAACAAAATTTTTGGTCGGTTGCAATTCGTTATCAATCATGGTTTTTAATTGTTGTGTTTAAAAATGCGTCACAATAGCAAAACCAGCAATTCCTCTGTACCGCACTCGCTCAAAGAGACAGCTCAGAGCAACTTTCTTATTTTACCTTGGTGCTTTTACCTTCGATGTAGGTCATAAACTTTTCACCATCCTGCGACATTTCAAACTTGGTATTTACGGTTTGGTCGTCGAGCAAGGTGTAAGTCAGGCGGAAAATCGGGACATTCGGGATTTTGTCGCTCAGCAAAACAATGGTTTTGGGAGCGTAAGTAATTGAATAATTGATCGTGTGACCTTCGTTGTCAAAATAAATAGCTTTTGATGCATTGCCAGTAAAATCAAGATAAACCGTCATTAAATCGTCATGTATGGCAACTGGACGGTTGACACTTGCCGGATATTCGGAAAGCGATTTGCGAACCAGTATTGCCGGATATTCGGAATGCGATTTGCGAACCAGTATTTTACCGTCCAAATCGGTTTGAAACGAGAAAGTTCCGCCGCCTTGCCCGGGTTGACCACTCCCCTCGCCTTTCCATTCACCAATTAACCACGACCAGTTGGCCCATGCCGTATTTTGTTGTGCGAAACTGTTGGATACCAAAGAAAAAAGAGCAATTGCCAGGATTAGTTTTGTTTTCATTTTTAGTTTATAATGATTTATGAAATATTTCAATTTTAACAAAGATAAGTGCGTCACAGACGCAAAATCAACAACCTTTCGTTACCGCTTGCACTCAAACAAAGAATCAGAACTATTCGATTTCCAGAATTAAGTTGATATTGTCTCTTACTAGTTCAGCCAAATCAGCAGGAATGTTGCCAATCTTTTTAATCAGCCTTTTATTGTCAATGGCCCGAAGTTGATCAATCATGATGTCACAATCTTCAAGCATATTGGCAGTTCCTTTCTTAATATTTACCCTCAGTATTTCGGCTTCCTTTTTTACGTTAGTCGTGATCGGACAAATAATGGTTGAAGGGTGAGGTATCTTGTTCAGTAAATTCGTCTGCACAACAAGCACAGGTCTGGTTTTGCCTGCCTCTGTGCCAATCTGAGGGTTCAAATCGGCAATCCATATTTCGAATTGTTTAATCAGCATAACCAAGTTCTTCAAATTCTTTGAGAACTGCGAGCGAATCCCCTTTCACAAGTTCCGATTCCATCTTCAGTTTTGTCTCCAAAATCATCCGTTTCTGAAGCTTGTTGTAATTCTCAATCGCCTCATTAATATACCTGTTTCTAGGTTTCTTCATCAATGACAGTATCTTTTCGGTTTCGTCGAAGATACACTCGTCTAATTTTAAAGATATTGTTTTCATCCGTAGATTGTATTTATTCCGCGAAGGTATATCATTTTGGTATGCACCACAAGTATCCTGAAATAAGATTTGCAGGATGCATCCTGTTTTTGCCGATTGGCGCAGGAGGTTTTCTTTTTTGTTTGAAGGAAGGTGCGTTACAGAAGTAAAATCAGCAATTCTTTCGTTAACGCTAACACTCAAATGGATGGCAGATCATGGGCATTACAAATAATGCATTAACTCGACTTAATAATTTGTTGTGTCCAATTTAATAGTTCTTCATTTGCAGCAATCACAAATTCTTGCCCTTTATCTACAGACTTAAAATAATCTCCCCTAAATGAATAAGTATTATGATAGGAAATTTTTAACTCTTTAAAAAACTCTGGTAATGCCCATTTGCTTCTACTCATTCCATTCTTTGTTAAAACCAGACTTTTATTATACATCAATACATCTGCGCCTTTTCTGCTTTCATCAAATGAAAGCTTCTCACCTGCAACGTAAATACAATTAATTTTCTTTTTTTGATGTTCAAGATTTGCGTGAGAATGATTTCTTACATACGGAGGCAAAGTGTCTCCATTGTTATAAATTTCTCCAATTTGAAAATAACCATAAATAACGTGTAAATCCGGACTTCCACGTAGGTATCTTAACTTTCCCTGAACTAATTCTGTTTGTCTAAACCATCCGAAAAACAAAAAAATATCTCCAATATTTACTTCCTGGTTTGTTAGGTGTGACTGAGCCGCATCTGCTTGTCCGAAAATTGGCTTCCAAAGACGGTCTCGATTTAAAACAGCATTTTCTCTTATATCTGGATCTAAATGACAACTTTGAGATTCATAATACTGTGTCGTCGGTTTAAGTTCTTTAATAATATCATAATAAGACTTGCCCTCAAAATATAAATCAGAAAATGTTTTCAAGTCATTCTCCAATGGAATAGGTAAAGATAATAATGTACCATCTGGTAAGATAGGACTTGGTTGTCTACCATAACCTGAATCAAAACCTTTCCTGCTCAGTATAATTTTCATAATTATTTTAGTCTGCTAATTTTTACTCTGTAGATATAAAATTGGTGCCATTATGCCTACAACGGTCTAGTGCAGGTAACGTGCCTTACCTTAGATCTTTCACGATGGCGATGCCTAGCGTTGGTCATAAAAACTGTATTTTCCCTTGCATGATGTTGGCATCTGTGCTTTATTTCTTTTTTATTATTTTAAATGCTGTGTCTATTAATTCTTTAATATAATCAATATAATTTATAATTTCATTATTATTAAATCGTATCGTAGTATAACCTCTATTATTTACTTTTATTTTATTCAACTTATTATTATAAACTCCATTAGTGAAATATAGCAATAGACTATTTTTGCTTGGTTGAATCCAAACAAAATTTTTCCCATTTGATTTAGTATCTATAGAATAACTAATCATGCTTTTCTGAGCAGTTTTAATTACATTATCATATTGCATTATTATTTTTTCAACTATTTCAAATGAACCTGTATTTTCAATGTTAATAACTGGATTATTGTCTTTTTTATGGGATGGAATTGGTGGATCAATAATTATTATGTCTTTGTTTCTGTTTTCAAGAATTGGTTCAAACAAATAAATACAATCTGATAAATTTGAGTTCTCTCTAACAAATTTTCTCACTATTCGTACTATTGGATTAAATGGTAAATAATTCATTACTGGAGAAATGTCCTTATGTTCCTTCTCAATAATAATGATCAGTTCAGGTTTCTTTTCTATTATTTTCGTTATTTCTTTAAAAATATCTGTTTTCCCTTGAGATAGAAATATCGCATATTTATAAGGATCTTCTTTTATTTCCTTTTCAAATGCGTCAGCTAATTTTTTCTTTGTATCTATACTATTTATGGCATGTGCAAATTTTGTTATTTGAGGTACGATATGGTTATATAAATCATGTTGTGATAATTCAATTTCCAAGACATACCATTTTCCTAATTTGGGATTAATTATAAAACCATCAGGTATTCCACCAATATTATTTATTGTTCTTATTTTTTGTTTTGACAGTAATATTGATTCTATTCCAAAAAAATGTTGATATTCTTTAAACACACTTATTTCAAAATCATTTTCTGATTTAAAATCATATTCAAAATATTTTATCCCGTCCTTTAATAAAGTTTCCATTTTTCCCCATTTTTAATTTAAACTCATTTTTTGTACGATCTATTTTTTTTGCATAGCTGCCAACTTGTAAATATATCTAGCAAAGTCAGACCAACCAACCGATTCCGGTTGTATAGACCTCATCATTGTTCGGCTATATATTTTTGATAAATGTAAAAACTCTTAACTGAAAATCACCACTTTCGGCCAAGAGTTTTCAACAATATCTTTCTATAAACGATATCTAAAAATTGTAGTTCGAATCTACCTGGTTACACAATAAGATTTCACTCTCAAAGTTGTCTTTCCATACTCTATAATCGATAAAAGTGGTTGTATAGTGTTGTCGACCTGAGGTTGTCTCAAAAGTCATTGATCACGTCATCCTGAACTTGTTTCAGGATCCCAACGCACTATATGTCAGACCCCGAAATAAATTCGGGGTGACTGGTTTATCAAGTTCCTTGACTTTTAAGACAGCCTCATTGTAGAGTTGTCATCCCATACTCTGCAATCGACAAAAGTGGTTGTAGAGTTGCCAACCTATATTCTGCAATCGACGAAAGTGGTCGTAGAATCGTCATCCCATACTCTGCAATCGACGAAAGTGTTTGTAGAGTTGCCATTCCATACTCTGTAATCGACAAAAGTGGTTGTAGAGTGTTGTCGACCTGAGGTTGTCTCAAAAGTCATCGATCACGTCATCCTGAACTTGTTTAAGGATCCCAACGCACTGTATGTCAGACCCCGAAATAAATTCGGGGTGACTGGTTTATCAAGTTCCTTGACTTTTAAGACAGCCTCATTGTAGAATCGGTGAACATGGTTGTAGATTTGCTATTCGGGTTTATCGAATCGGCAAAAGTGGTTGTAAAATCGTCAACCTAGTTTGTCGAATCGGTGAACATGTTTGTAGAATTGCCATCCGGGTTTGTCAAATCAACGAACATGTTTGTAGAATCGTCATCCGGGTTTGTCAAATCGACGAACATGTTTGTAGAATTGCCATTCGGGTTTGTCGAATCGATGAAAGTGTTTGTAGAGTTGCCATTCGGGTTTGTCAAATCAACGAACATGTTTTTAGAATTGCCATTCGGGTTTATCGAATCAACAAGAGTGGTTGTAGAGTTGCCATCCGGGTTTATCTAAACTCCGCAATCACCTGCCAGACGCGATCTTTAATTTCTTCCGGAGTGGGATTTAATTCTTCGGTGGTGAAGGTTCCGTTTTCGAGGTCGATGCGCTCAAACACCATGAGGTACAAGGCAAAAATGATTTCAAGGCTTACTTGTCCGCGAGGTTCAACAAAAGGCCTGATTTTCTGAATCATTTCGTAGGTTTTCATCCTGTAAATATCGGCAACTTGGTAAAGCTCACGAATCAGGCTTCGGAAACCGTCGGTAATCTGTCCGCCTTTGGCCATAAACAGCAACTGCTGGCGGTTCATCCCGTATTTGGCAATCAAATCATCGGGGAAATAATTGAGGTTATGGAGGTGATCTTTCTGGAAATCGCGGATGATGTGTCCCAGGTAACTGAAAATAGCACAGGGCGTAGCTACTTCCTTCACATCAAAAACCGGTGGAATGTATTTCCCGTCGTGCTGGGTTAGCCCACACAAATGCACGAAGATGGAAGCCGGAGCGACCGAAGCGCCGCCGGCATAATCGATAAATGACTGAAGTGTCGGAAATCCGTCGTGGTAAATATCATAAATCATCGACTTGGCAAAAGCTTCGAGCGGCCAGAATGGAATGCAGAATTTTTGCACGGTCTCAATCAAATCGCGGTGGGTTGGAACATCCTGCGTTGCATTAACAACGGTGTCGATCCATTGGTACACATCCGACTCGAACTGTGCTTTGTTTTCAGGAGCAATGGTTATATGTTCGGTCTTGTAATTGTCGATCAGGTCGTCGATAGCCCGCATAAACTGGTAGCAGTTTTTAGCAGCCTGATACCGTTCGGGCTCCCAGAAATGGGCGGCAATCAGGATGTTCGGATGATCGATGATCTTTTCGAAATCGATGGATTCGAAAATGTCGATATACAGGTCGGTTTGGGTCTGAACGGTTGTTTCCATGGTACTATTTACGATTGTACGATTTACTATTTTTTCGCTGTGTCACTGTGTCACTGTGTTTAATTTTTTGCATCTTTCAGAATACGTTCACTTGTTAGTTTGGCCCCCAGGAGCACCAGCGGAACTCCATTCCCGGGATGCGTGCTACCACCCGCAAAATACAAATTTTTATATTTCTGATGACGGTTCGACGGACGAAAATATCCCATCTGAAAAATTGAATGCGACAAACTTCCAAAAACCGAACCCCGGGTCACATTACAGGTTTGGTTCCAGGTCTTCGGAAGGTAGCAGATTTCGAATTTGATGTGATCTTCAATATCGTCCATCCCGGCTTCTTTCAACCGTCGGATAACCCCGGCGCGGGCGATTTGCTTCAGTTCTTTCCAATCCTGATCGTATTTTGCATCCAGATGAGCTGCGGGAACAATCACCGACAGCGTGTCGTGATTTTCGGGAGCCGCCGATTTGTCGGTACGTACCGGCGCGTGAATGTAAAAACTAGGATTTCCGGATAGCGATTTTTCTTTAAAAATCTTGTCAAGCCCTTGTTTATAGGGGTCATTCAGGAATATACTGTGATGATCGAGTTGCGGATACACTTTATCGACTCCCCAGTGAAACACGATGGCAGAGCATGAATATTTCTTCTTTTTCAGTTTGTCAGAGGCGGCTTTGTCGGGCAACAATTCCTTGTAAACGTAAGGCAAATCGGCATTGGCAATCACCAGGTCGGCTTCCACCATGATCCCATTTTCAAGTAAAATTCCCTGAACTTTGTTCCCGCTTACAACAATTTTCGATACCGGGTTTTTATATTCAAACCGAACGCCCAATCCGGTAGCCTTTTCCAGCAGTTTTTCCACCACCCGGTGCATGCCGCCCTTTGGGAACAGAGCTCCTTCGGCAATTTCGGCTCCGGGCAACATCGAGAAAAACGCGGGGGCATGATGGGGATCCTGTCCAACGTAAATGTTCTGAAATGTAAAAGCCATTTGCAGGTGCGGATCTTTAAAAAATCGTTTGATGTAATCGGTATGATTGATCCAGGTTTTCAGCTTAAAGAGCAGCCACATACTTTTCGGGTTGACAAACTCGAACAAATGATAGAAATTCTTGCCCAGCAAATCATTTATGGCGAGGTTGAAAAAATGATAGCCTTCGGTAGCATATTCGTTGTATTTCTGATAACTGCCCGGTTCGATGGCTTCCAATTGCACTTTCATTTTTTCAGGATTTCTGGTAAATGAAAAATCGGTTCCGTCGCCAAAAAACAGTTTGTAAACCGGCTCAAGCGAAGTGGTTTCCAAATCTTTTTCAAGATCGATTCCCAATTCGGATAAAACTTTTCGATAAAGCGATGGCATCAGCAAAATGGTAGCACCCAAATCGAACCTGTGTCCATCCTGAATCATCTGGCCGCAACGTCCTCCAGGGTTAGCATTTTTCTCGTGTACTTCAACGGAATATCCTTGTTGGGCAAGGAATGCAGCGGTGGCAATCCCTCCAACTCCCGCACCAATGATTACTGCTTTTTTCTTCATTTTTTCTATTTTTCTCTGTGATACTCTTGTTTGACTCTGTGTTCTCTGTGGTAAAAAACATAACCAGTAGAGGAAACAGAGGTTTCGCAGAGTATTTAATTATCCAAATTCAGGAGGGAAAACCACCATTCCCGAAACGCTGCTCAAAGCTCCTTCGTTGAGTTCAACCGCCATGAAAACATCGTCAGAAGGCAAAGGTATAGGCGATTTGATTCCCCAGGTTGAAGCTGGTTTGTAGCCAAATCGCGGATAATATTCAGGATGCCCCACTAAAATGGCCGATTGAAATCCGAGTTCGACGGCTTTTTGATGTCCTGCCCGGATAAGTTGCCCGCCAATGCCCATTTTCTGATATTCAGGAAGAACGGAAACAGGCGCCAGAATCAGTGACTTGAATTGTTGCTCACCCTTGTTGATCACGATGGGCGTAAACAGAATGTGGCCAACGACTTTTCCATCGAGTTTGGCTACCAGCGAGAGTTCTTCAATAAAATTCGAAGATTTCCGTAGCTTTTCGACCAGCTTGCCTTCGTTATGATCGCTTATTTCGAGTGATTCGAACGCTTTTTCGGTAAGTTCAATCACCCGTGTGTAATCTTCAGGAGTTTCTTTGCATACATTGACCGATTGGTTCATGGTTTCTGATTTTGAACGTGTGAATTTAGAATCTTTGATTCATTTCCGAAAAAATAAATGGTATGAATGGTTTGTTTTTACCGATAAACGGACTGATGAAGAGGTTTAAAATCCAAGGAGGCCAACGAAAGTTGCCCTCAACCGCATCGGATCAACCTTGAAGTTTACCGAATACTATTTCGCAGAAAGAAATATCAGTATTGAAAAGATTAATAGCTGCATTTCAGGAGAAATACCAGCCAATTTGCCGAGGAATAATCTTTCTGTGAAATCAGAAAATACCCTTTTCGAAAGCAGTGATTAAATCGCCTGATATACTTACGCTTGAGGAGTATGTCGGCAGATTTCCTCTCTCAAACCAGCCTGCTTCCCCAATTTCCTCTTCATCAATTCGTATTGGCTGGGTATCGTCGCCCTCGGCAGTAAAACCCAGCATGAGTGAACCGGAGAAGGGCCAGGGCTGACTTTTATAATATTTCAGATTCTTAACATCTAATCCAATTTCTTCTTTTACTTCTCTTGCAACCGTTTCTTCAATTGATTCAGCAATATCGACATAACCGGCAATGAGCGAATAAAAATCGCCTTTGTAGTGTTTCCCCTTGGCCAGCAATATTTTATTGTTGCAGGTGATGGCTACAATAATGGCAGGCGATATTTTAGGAAAGATAACCAGGTTGCAATCGGGACAAACAATTGCCCGCTCATCTTTTTTCAATTCTGTTTTAGAACCGCATCTTCCGCAATATCGATTGGTATGATACCAGGTCATCAATTGATAACCTACCGATCCAATCCAGGCGACCTCCTTATTTTTCAGGTTTCGCAAACTAAAAATATCATGATATTCAAATGAAGACTGATTTACAGACGATTCGATTAAGCCAAAGCAACAAATGGTATTGATTGAAAACAGATAAACCGGCGATCCGATGCTGCCGTTGAAATCTCTTCTTCTTGGAATTTCATAATCATCGCCCGATCGCTTTAACAAAAGCTGATTGTCGCTGTAACACAACAAAAAATATTCATCTCCAATTACCTGATCCTGTAAATATTGGTTGTCGAAAATGCTTGATTCTATTTCATTTAACATGGATTTTTTTATTTTCAATTTTACACTACAAATTAAGTAAAGAAAACCGGCTCCTTTCGCTCTTTATACAAATTATTCAGCCTAAAACCGTCAGGCAAGTAATGAGAATGATTAAATGTCGTAGATTTTGGTTTTAAATCCTGACTCACCCCCATCACACCTTCGGTGTTCTGCCCCCTCTCTTTTCAAAAGAGAGGGGAAAGACCGATTTATCGGTCTTCGGGGTGAGTAATATTTAATACGACATTATATTGTTCCTATTACTTAATTTGCAATTGAGCTTAGTACTTATTTTTCTTCATGTCTTTTTTGAAGTTTTTCAACATTTTCCCAAATTCCTTGTCTTTTCCCCGTCTTTCGGCAACTGTTGATTCAAAATGCGCTTTTTCTCTTTCCATTTTCAGGTAATTTTCGTACGAAGCTTTATCAATTTCACCATTCTCAACAGCTTCAAGAACAGCACACCCGTTCTCTTTGGTATGTGTGCAATCTTTGAACTTGCAGTTTTTAGAAAGTGTGAAAATCCTCTCAAAAGTAATTTCTAATCCACTTGCCGAATCGGCTATGCCAACTTCTCTCATGCCTGGATTGTCAATCAGAATTGCGCCGTTTTCAAGAATAATCAATTCACGATGACTCGAAATGTGCCTCCCTTTATTGGTACTTTGGCTTATTGCATCCGTTCGCATCACGATTTTACCGGATAGATTGTTTACCAATGAGGATTTACCGACACCTGAAGAGCCTAGCATACAATACGTTTTCCCTTTTTCAAGGACCGATTTTAAGGTATTGTATCCATCCAGCGACTCGTTGCTCAGGGCAACAACCGGAACATTTTTAATCCTCAGGTTAATATTCTCCAATATTTCTGAAAGTTGCTGTTCATTAATTAAGTCAATTTTACTGAGTAGGATGATGGGGCTTACCTTGGATGAATTGCAGATGGTCAAATATCGTTCAAGCCTGTTCATGTTAAAATCGTGATCGACAGCCTGAACGACAAAAGCATAATCGATGTTTGTTGCGATGATCTGAATCTCACCAAATTGACCAACAGCCTGTCTTTGGATTATTGAGAACCTCGGCAAAATCTTGTGAATTAATGCAAAATCAGAAGGATATGTTACCAAAGCAACCCAATCGCCCACCGCAGGAAAATCTTCACGTCCGATAGCCGTGAAACGGATGTTGCCGGTTACCTCCGCTTCAAATTCCCCATCTTCGGTCTTGACAATATATCGTTCCTTATGCTCAGCAATAACTCTACCGGTCTCAAAATTAGAGAGGTTATTTTCTATCCTGAATTTGTCAAGATTCTCATTGTATCCAAGGTCTTCTAACCTCATTTTTATCCTTTTACGTTGTATTTTTAGAAACTTTTTTATCCTTTAATTAATTATTCGCCCAGCCATTTTTTGAAAGCAGTCACTTTATCGATGCTCACAAACGTATCGTCGGGCGGCTTGGGCGAAAGCTCCAATTTCAGGTGGCTTTTGGGGAAAATATGCACTTGTTTGATGGAACCGTGTTTGATAAGATATTGCCGGTTAATCCTGAAAAAATCTGTTGGATTGAGTTCGCTCACTAAATTATCGAGCGAATAATCAACCGGATAATGTTTGTTGTCGTTCAAAACGGCGTAGGTCATACCTTCTTTGGAATAAAAATAGGCAATCTCCGCGACTCCAAACGATTTGATTTTCTGGCCATACGAAACCGAAAACCGTTCACGGTAGCTGACTTCCTTTTTGTTGATCAGATCAAACAGCGCCGTCATATCGATCCCGTTTTTCTGTCCATTCCAGGCTTTGTACTTTGAAATGGCGTTGTTCAGTTCCTCCTGAACAATAGGTTTCAGCAGGTAATCGATGCTTTTCAGTTTGAAGGCACGAATGGCATATTCGTCGAATGCAGTCGTGAAAATGATGGGTGAATCAACCTTTACCTTTTCGAAAATGGCAAAGCTAAGATCGTCTTCCAAATGAATATCTAAAAAAATCAGGTCCGGATGCGGATTCGATTTTAACCATTCCACCGAATCCTCCACCGATTCGAGTTTAGCCAAAACCTTGATGGATGAATCGTAAGTAAGAATCATGTTTTCGAGTCGGCGGGCTGCCAACTGTTCATCTTCGATAATCAGAACGTTCATTGTTTCAAATATTTAAAATTTCTAGTTGGTGGTCCGGTACATTTCTCCGGTATTTAAATAATGATTTAACATTCTTTCAAGACCCTTTATCCTTTTTTCGAATTCAGGAATGGAACAACTCTCAACGTATTGGATTCCTTCTTTATTCAAAGCGGTAACAACCTGCTCCCATCTGGCGGTTGTTGTACCGTCACCATTGTCGAACAAGTTGATACTGTAACGAATCGCCCGATGATTGGATACCCGGATGAACTGGATGATTTTGTTTAGTTCCATCCGATCGGTAATCCAGATTTCTTCTCCGTCGCCTGGAAATGCCGTTCTAAAGATACAATCCAATTCGCCAAAACCCGAATCCGAATAAATCAGGTCGCATTGCCATGTTTCAATCCATTCGTATTCCCGATTTGGGCACAGCAATGGAAAAACCTTATCTGGTGTGGAATTCAAGTGTTGTTCGGCACAAAGGAAGCATCGATTCGCTTCAAAATTATTTTTGTTCATAAAGTTTTCTGATTATGTTGCAATTCTAATTGGAAAATACACGCTTCAGCAAGCTGGCATTGGCTTTTCCAAGGCTTCCATCGCGAGACTTAAGTTCCAGCACGATATCACCGGATTCGCATTTGATTTGTTTTTTCATCTTGTTAAACATACTTCCGGTAGCCAATTTGTAA
>Ga0302293_10001031_pt1 | contig 14181 bp, 8 predicted proteins | sample III_Fen_N2_2_FD_198758 | JGI IMG/M metagenome (GOLD analysis project Ga0302293, IMG submission 198758) | Peat permafrost microbial communities from Stordalen Mire near Abisko, Sweden - III_Fen_N2_2 | ecosystem: Environmental > Terrestrial > Soil > Wetlands > Permafrost | place: Sweden: Abisko...
ATGTTGTTTTTAATGCCGGCAATGCTTACCTGCTATCCATTTACGATAAATCGGAACTGGAAAACCTTACCGAAAGTGAGATACTCGATCTTATTAAACTCATCCCAGAATAAAACAATACCCAGCGCCTTGGCCGGGTTCGTTGCTAATATAATAAGTCTGAACCCCGATTAATCTGATTACCCCGATTTCTTAATCCTGAAAATCATAGCTTGTCCCGGCACGCCGGGAGTTCAGACATTGTTGCCACACTATAACAAACAAAACCCGGCACATTGGCCGGGCTTGTTGTTTCATAATATTGGGATTATAAATCCCTTGTTTAAAGGTGGTGATTACCTGCCAGCCTTTGGATGGCAAATCACCACCAGCCGCTGCAAGCTTTTGTGCATATCCCAAGGAGCGGGGGAAAACCACTTAATTGAGGCCTCTTAACAGAATAAGACCAATAATCACAAATCGACACCGACTTCATGATCTTTTAGGCATATTCCAAAGGCCAAAGATTGTTTTACAGACAAACAACTATTCCAATATTCGCATCAATACCTTTTACAATATCCTTACGATCTGTATTGGAAGAATCAGTATATTTAGAAGCATTGTGTCCGTAGCCCAAGCTTAAATCAAGTGAAACATGCTCGTTGATAAAAATACCTAATCCACCTCCAGCCTCATAGCCAGTTAAATGAAATGAAGTTTCGTAATCGGGCCCTATCGAGAACACGCTTTTGCTTTTACCCCAACCCGGGCCAATTGCTCCATGCAGGTAAGGTTTAATTTTTGTCTTTCCAAAATAATATCTCATAAAAGGCATAACCAGAAGAGAATAAGTTGTATATGAGTCGTCTCCATCGATCTCTTTACTTCGGCTGTAAGGTATTTCCAAGCCAACAGCAAAGTTATTGGCTATGAAGCGGCCAATTTGTGGAGTTATATCCAGGTTACGGGTTTTACCGCTACTACCACTGTTGTTATTGGTTTCCCAACTTGCATTGTAAGTGGAATATTCAAGTTTACTTTCCCCACCTATTAATGTTTTCCCTTTTTCGGTCTGGGCATTCGTTTTTATGGCTGTACCTAAAAATACGGCCAATAGAATTGTAAAAATAATTGTTTGTTTCATTTTTATAAAGTTTAGATTTTATAAAACGAAGCCTCCACTTACAGGAAGCTTCGTTGGTTTAATTTTAAAAAGGATTATAAATCCCTTGCTAAAGAGTGCCAATTGCAAATTGGCACTAGCGTTCGCGATCTTTTGCATATCCCGATGAGCCAGAGAGAGCGGGATTGCCTGGCTTTTAAACTATTTCTTAGTCTTTATTATAAATGCTCCATTTCTCCCAAATTTGCCATATTCTTTTATGGCATCTTCTTTTTTAAGCACCTTCATGTCCAAAATATTTCCTTGTGTTAGTTTAGATAATTTTTTTTCGCTTTCTGAAGTCAGATACTCATTATCTAAAACATACAATAGGTTAGTTTTTATTTCGACTATCCCATCTTTATTGGTAATTCCATATTCCTTTTTAGCTTCTTTTTCACTTAAAGCCTTTATCTTAAATTTCTTGCTATAAGATTCATCTATATTGAGCTTCAGGTAATCAATTTTACTTAAAATCAAACCATCCAATAATATTATCGGATCATTACCTGTTGTCGCAATAATAATGGGTCCTGTTTTACCCTTTAGCGAGTTCTCTTCCTGTGCATAAAGCATTATAGATGAAAAGAAAAAGAAAAAGAAAAAAATAATTTTAATTTTCATAAGCTAAAAAGTTTACCACAACCAGTTGAACATGAAAAAACGAATAAATGGATCCGGAGCAATAACATTATAACTCGCTGCACCATATGGATGAAAAGAGCCATCGAATCGATTTATAACATATGTATTTCCATTTATACTAAGGTCTTGTGCATCATGGTATTGAGAGCCGACACCATTGGCATAGTTACCAAGTAGTAAATCTAAACTTGAAGGCTTGTCATAATTTGGTAAAGTAACTTGATATGTTGTACCAGGATTTCCCCAGTGTGTATGATAACTAGCCCAAGCTCCACTTGGAGGAGGTCTTTTACATCATCAAACTCAAGTTGGTAGCCTCTGTTATTCATACCTGCTTTAATCTCTGCATTCCTGTTAAAAATAGTAAGACCTTTTTTTAGGTAGAGCTCTCCTTTAAAAGTATTGTAATTGGAGTAGCCACCTGCTACTCCAAAATACAAACTATCAGTAATACTTGCCTTTGCCCCTGTAATCAGAACGAAAGTAAAGAAAATCAATATTAATTTCTTCATGTCGTTTGTTACGGGTAGGTTATTGTCCAACTTCGTTTCTCTAAATCATCAAGGCTTAAATCATACCGCTTCAAAATATTATAATTGCTCCTGATTTTATCCCAACCATACTTATCCACCGTATCCTTACTTAAAATATATATACTGATAGTATCTTTTGGTGAGACCAAGACTTCATCCCATTCTTTTTTGCTATCAAGATAACTGTATTTCGATGGGTATACCATTTTTAATCTTGGCTTTATTACATCAATTAAAGTGTCTGGATAATTATAACTCTCGTAAAATTGAACAGTGTCTTTTGAATTATTTTGGATTCTAATACTATAAACATGGTCAACCAGATCTTTGCAACTGGCACCACAAAGCATTATCGCTAATATAACTAATATATTCATTTTCATACCCTTAATGTTAATTGATTAAAAAAATAACCACCAAGCAAAAGGGAAAGTCGGATGTGCTACTTTCCAATACCAAGTAGGATGGTATTCCCTTGGATACTCAGGATCATCATTTGACCACGGCAAAGCATCTAAAGCTCCTGGGTCATGGTTTTGTAAATACCTGTATGACATCCTGTTTGCTTGCGTTTCATACCATTCATAATTGTGATTGTTAAGTCCTATGTCATCTAATCCTTGACCTACTAAACTAGGTAATGCAACACTAGTTAAATACAGGGGACCAACTAATCGACTTTGTAATGTATGACCATATTCATGTCTAAAAATATCATCAGTGTAAGGATCTGCAACCACATTCTTAGAATTTATGTATGAGCCTAAAGTTAAACCCCATCTCCAGCCTGAATTATCATTTTTATTGACCAAAGTAGCACCTCCGTAATAACTTACATCATCAACATTGCCTGTCATGTTTCTAAGGTGTGAATATCCTTTTCCAAGTATGGTTTGAGGAAGTTCCCAAGTCCATCTTGAAAGTAATTGTAAGCCTCGGCCTGCAATAGTTCTATTTGGGTCAGTTTTAAAACCTCCTATATCAATCTTCCATGCTTTATTTGTTGGCGACCATTGGGCTGTTGGGTCAAAGTCTTTCCATGCGTTTTGCCTTGCACTCTTACTGGTTGGGTCTAAACCGCCATCAATAAAAGCCGTTTTTAATAAGTCCCCTACAAAAGTTAAAATTGTTCCCAAAAAGAATTCCCCATCCGGATCATTGTACTTCAACGGGTTATTCAAACAATACGAATACCTGTTAAAATTTTGGCTATTATCAGAACTTTGAACATAGGGGTCAGGGCTTAAAAACCTCCCAACAACAGGGTCGTACAAACGGCCATTCATGTTGTAAAGCTTAAAGTCTTCCAGATATTCATGTCCCGTAAAACCACGGTCAGCAAATAAAAAGGGTTCGCTGGTTAAAGTATAAGTCCAATCATCTTTATCGCGCCGGCGTCCCCAGGCATCGAAACTGTATTCATCAGCAGGGTTGGTTCCGTTTTTCAAATGGGTAATGGTTCCCAAATGGTCACGGAAGATGTTGTAAACCGTCCAACTGCCTGTTCCTACTTTCTTGGCTACAGCAACAGCAGTGTAAGCATCGCCTCCAATCCAGATGTATTGGGTAACGGTTGTACCAACCAGCTCGCGTTCGCAACTGCCGCCAAAGTACCAGCGGGTTTTTGTGGTAGTACCATTATCTTTCAGGATCATGCGGATACGCTGATGATCAGCATTGTAAATAAAATCGGCGGTTTTGGTCCCTTCAGTGATTTTCTTCACCTTTTCGAACGAATAGTAAGTAATGTCTTGTTCGGTAGTTGAAATGTTTTGCCCGTTGGTGATGCCACTTACCGCGTAAGGCGTATTATCGTAAGCATAAGTACCGGCATCGCTCTTGGATAGGATGTTACCATTTTTATTGGCCGTATAACCAACAGATAAATTTTGCGGGCCTATAACCGAGGTCAACCGGTCGAGTTTATCGTTATCGTACTTAAAGCTATCAGTTTTGTTTTTCAGAAAATTCGTCCTGTAAGTTAAATTCCCGTCATCAGCATTGAAAGAATAATCGTAGCGCTGCACCCCGGTGGCATTGATCTGTGAAAGCAAGTTGTTGCCATCATACCCCCACGAACTGGAGGTAGCGCCAATATTAGCTTGCCTTACACGTAAATATTCGTCCATGGTAGTGAGTTCCCAAACGGTAGCGCCGTTAAATTGTATCCGATAAAGATAACCATTATTCGTGTCATAATCGTACTGCTCGTAGTCGGTGCCATTAAAATATTTGCGGTACAATCGGCCCTTAATATCGTAGCTAAACCTCACCTCGTTACTGACTCCACCAATACTTTCGGAGATGATGCTATCCCGTCCGTCAGTACAATAAGTGTATGAACGCGAAACCCCGTCAGGAGTGGTAATATTGCTTAGCTGTTTTTTAGTGGTATACGAGTAATCGGTAAGGCCTTCGTCCGATGGAGATGTCGTGTAATAATCGAGCAAGCCATCAGACTGGTAGGTATAAGTGGTTGTTTGTCCACGTCCGTTTTGTTGGGTCTTTAACTGGCCTGTTCCGTACCAGGTATTTGTGACTGTACCAGCGCTTGGGTCAGTTATTGTCAGCCGGTTCCCATTTCTGTCATAGGTCATGCTGGTGGTCACTCCCCCTGGTGCAATGGTCGATCTTAAATTACCGTTCGGGAAATATTTATAAACAATGGTACCTCCTGGATCGGTCCGTTTGGTTATCAACCCAGCTGCATTCACCGTTTCTGTGTAATTCCGGTTATTTACCGTACGGGTGGCAATAGAGTCAGTATAGCCTATTGTTGTAATTGGCCCAAAGTTAGGACCAATATGGATGATTTTACCTGAATCGTCGTTGTATCCCATCCAGTTCCAGGTGGAGGGTGTCCCGGTTGAAGGTTCAGATACCGTTGCTAATTGCCCTTTGGTGTTGTATTGTTTGTCAACTTTCACAAACTGTCCACCAAACTTTTTGGTTTCGGTGCGTAACTCCCGCCCAAGTTTATCATACCATTTTTTAGTTTCCGATCCGTCGTTACCGATTTCCAGAACATAATAGCGAGAATAGGCAGGGCCATCGGTAACATTCAGGTTGCGTGTAATTGTGGTTGTAATTCCTTTGCTGGGCACAATGCTGCTTAACTGATCGTTACTGTTATAATTATAAACAATCATGTTATTAAAAGGGTCACGTTTCGTATGGATCAGCCCTGTTGCCGGATAATAATCGTAAGTGGTTTTATTACCAGCCGGGTCGGTAATCGTCTCTACATTCACATTGTTTGCCCAATAGGTATAAACAGTAGTTTGTTCGGTCAAACCAATTGAGTATCTTTTTTCTTTCCACAAGTTACCAAAAGCATCGTAATCACGGTCCAACCGCCAGTAAGTGAGATCACCCTCATTGTTGTAATCAATATCAGGCGAATTGTTGGTCGGCGAATAAGAACGAGTCGTTACATAGGTATTGGTTGTTGTCCCCTTTTGCGATGTTTCCGTAATGGTGGTAGGCCTTCCAATCAGCCAATCGGCTGTCCGTTCATCGTTGTACAGGTACTCTGTTTTTTGCGTATGGCCCCCTCCAAAATCTTTGGTAACCGATTTCAGGTTGTAATCCGGATGGTATTCAACAGTTGTGCCTACACTTAACTTGGTCAGGTTATCAACCTCGGTAACCGACGAAATATATGGAAAAATCCGTTTGTTGGTTGCATCCAGCACAATCGGACTTGCCCAATTGTTGGTTGTTGTTGTTAATGCAGTGTTTCCTCTTCTGGTATAAACAGTCTGGATTTTTGGGTAATAGTACGTTTCATCGTATGTGTAATTACTTTCAGTAATAATACCTGTTGCATCATTGATTGTAAGCTGTTTCGAAAAGCCCAGGAACCCTTTGCCCTCCCGGTGTAACTTTGCCCCAAAGTACTTGTAAGTAACCGAATTTGTTTCATCAATACCATTATCATAGAGGGCATGTGAAACCAATTGCATCGAAGAGGAAATATCGCATACCGGGAAACTTGCCCCCGAACCACGGATATACACTTCGCCGTTTGTAAATGGCGTTACCCCACTGTTTGACATCGGCAGGTAACTTAAGCTGGACTTGGCCCCCAGTCCATCAATAACTGTATTGACCAGATGGCTCGGAGTTCCATTTGCAAACGAAAACAATTGGGATGTACTGTAATATTTGTAAAACAACTGGGAACGGCCATCGCCATTAAAGTCACCGAAGTGGTAAAAACGTTCGACAGAATCATCCCCCGGCATCATAGTTGTTGTTGTTGAAACATATTCAGTGATACTGAAATCATTACCGGAACTAAGAGCAACATTTATCCTGTTGTAGTTATTGCTGGTATTTGTTCCCCTTCCAACCAAAATAACATCTGTTCTGCCATCTGCATTTACATCACGGGCATAAATGCGGTTATTCATCGTATTAATACTAAAAGCATTAAAACAACTTAGCGCTTTTGACTGAAACCCCCCATTTATTAATGATAATATCGACCAATTATAAGTATAAAGGTCTTCTTTGATGATGTCAACTGCACCATCTCCGTTATAGTCTCCAAACAGTAAAAAATCAGTAGATTTCATATTCGTTCCGGAGGCAGTTTCTATCAAGATATTGTTTGCACCTTTAAACTCATAAAGTTTATAGCCAGTATCGGATAAGACCAATAAATCAGTGCATCCGTCCCCGTTAAAATCAACTAATCGATTGGTCATCTTATCATCTTCAGCATAATATTTCAGTCCAAAGCTAGGAATGGAAGCACTGTAAATATCTACCCCTAGATAAGTATATAAATACCAATTATTTATGCTATTATGATACAAGAATTCCAGTTTTCCGTCACCATTATAATCTACCACATCCAATGTTCTATTATCATAACAACGATAATATGATGTACTCGGAGTAAAAGTAGTTCCTGTTGACTGATAGAAATAATAATCCTTTTGATTTGGAATTCCAGTAGTTTTAACCTGCATCATTAAATCAGTTAACCCATCGCCATTAAAATCGTTAACCAGAAATGTTTCAAACAATGGAGGTAAGGCTCCATCAGTCCAGTAATTTAGGGTTCCGTTTGTATCTGCAAGGTATAGTTTCCATCTATCCAAATTAGAATAAACATCTCTAATGGGGGCTGTCACCAAATCTTCACGCCCATCTCCGTTGAAATCACCTACAAAATACAATTCGTCATCCGTACTTGAATAATTGGGTGTATGGGTAAACTGTTCCGTTTGGTTTGTCCATGCAAATACCGTTGGGTTTAGTGCAATGTTTTGACTACTGTATTCGGTCACCTTCTGCAACTGGGCATATGTGTCCCTCATGTAGTCTAGCCCATATTTTTTGAAAGGTTGGCCGTTGTTTTTTATCTCAATGCTGTCTAATAGAATATCACGGATAAATTCTTTGCCTCCATAAACATAACTAGTTACATCTGCCCTTGTCTTATAATTGAACCGGATTTGTGCAAAAGGGTTTTGTATGGTACCGTTTCCTGTATATTCGATCATGGCAATAGGACGTTCATCATCAGTAGCGACGTAACTAAACCTGATGAAATTGTTGTAACGGTCGGTTATCTTATTCAGCTTCCAGCTTAAAATACAAGTTGTGCCAATTTTTAGCTTCGAGTCAGCCGTATTACCGTATTCATAAATAAGTCCCGACTTGGTGTAAACCACAAAATATTCAGGGCCTTGACCTGTGGTTCCATGAGCTACAATTTTCGAGAATTCTTCCAGTTCAGTTCTATACACGCTACTGTCATAACCATAAGTACCGCCTCCATTGTCAATAACTAACCGTTTACCATCCAATGCGTATTTATCAGCTAGGGTACCTCTGACAGCATCCGATTTGCCATCATTATAAATGGTATTGTTAATCCTGCTGATAGAGGAAAGGCCACCAATATTCCATCCAATTCCCATAATCCCATCAGCAAAACTACTTGTATAGTTCAGGCTGATAGACGGTTGCATCCCGTTAGTTCCCGCTGGAACTTCAATTGGGATAGAATAACCCGCAGATCCGCCAACAACCAGATTACCTGGCGTTTTACCCACTGCTAAATTGGGATTTATTTCATAATTGTTGGGATTTATCGCTGGTGAATAAGGAATATCTCCTGAAATGCTTGGGCTCATGATTCCGGCCAGCATAGCGCCATTGTTCGACGTATAAGAATATCCTGCAAAACTATTGTTAGCCTGATAAAACTGAGTACTGCTATCTTTCGGGTCAAGAACCAAACGGTGGGGGTTCCCGATGGCCGCAACCGAACAGATTAACCCTATAAAGAAAATATATATATGTTTTTTCATGTATGTTTTTGTTATTCAATTTACCTAACGATCAATTTCTTATTAAAAGAATGGTTGTCAACCTGAAGTTTGCACAGATAAAGGCCCGATGCTACTTTCTGTCCTGTTTCATCGGTTCTGTTCCAGTTAAACTGACTGGTACCCCTGCTTACATTTTCGTCTGTAATTGTGCGGATCAGTTTACCGGTACTGTTGTAAATCGATATGTTTACTCGGGCAACTGTTGGCAAATAAAATTCGATGGTAACATCGTCAGTTAACGGATTGGGGTAACACTTTAACGAAGTTTCAAGGCTTTCTTTAGCTGCACCATCCTTATCCGAAAGGGCTAAAACTTCTAAATTTGGTAGATTGGTAGGTAATATCACTTGATCCTGTTGCGATTCTTCTGTTTTCGAAGCTTTTTCCTTTTCATCCTGATCAGCTTTTTCCAAAGACTTCAACCTGATGAAACTACTCTCGTGTTTTTCGAAGTTTGCAACACCTTTAATGGTTTCAAATTTTAAAGAATATTCGGTATTGGTGGCTTTCTTCCATAGTTTTAACTTTATCTGTTTTCCCTTTGTAAAGCCTAACCCTCCTTTATCGTCGTTGGCCGAAACAATTAATTGAACGTATTTCTCGTTGAGATTCTCTTCCATAATTTTCGCCGTACCCACACAAATTTTTTCATCATAAGCCGATATTTCATCGCCAGGCTCTAAAATTTCTTTGGTGAGGTCAACGATATTTATATTCATGTGGTCGTACCCATTCCCGATGTATGCAGGCGAGAAGTGTTCGGGTTTGCCTACAGCCAGAGGAATTGATGCGGATTTTGTATAACTGGGGTAAATTACCAAAGAAGTGGCAGAAAGAGCATTGACTTTATAACCTTTCCCTGGAATAAAATCGCCAATGTTATTTTTCCAGCCGCCAAATGCGCCAAAATTTTCAATAGTCCTACCTGCTTCATCCATCACCTTTTTAACTGTCCCATTGTCGATCCAAGGTTGAACAACAGTCATTCCGTTAATCCCTGTCGTTTGCGGGAAAGATATGATATTCCAACCAACAGCGAGTGGTATTGTGAGGGGCAATGCAATCTGATCGCCTGTAATTTGTAGCGTACAGTTAGTTGTAACATTTACTTTATACCCTTCTGTGGCCTGAATATCCCCGATAGTGTTTTTCCATCCTCCAAACGCGCCATAGTTTTGAATCGTATTACCTGACTCATCCATTACACTACTCAACATTCCTGTATCAATTAAGGGTTGAAAGATATGCTTCAGATTCATATCCTCAGGCAGTACATTTGCCGAAATGATATTCCAGCCAGTTTGCAATGCGATAGATTGGGTGGTTAAAACTGGCACCCTGGTTAACCTATTCCCAGATAAATCATAAGTGTATTGATATACTTTATTAACTTGTGCATATCCTGAAATTGTTGGCAATATAGTCATGATGATTGCCAGTAAGAAAAAATAGTATCGTTTTTTCATAGCCTGCAATTCTTTTGATTAATGACTGTTGGGCTAATACACTTTCGATAACCCAACAAGAAAATGATGTCTGATTTTTTCATATTTTTTAACTGTTTTTTGGGGGTTAACACCCCGGTTTATAAATAATTATTTGTTGTTAATTGCCCCGTTCTGCCTGGTACGCAGAATGGGGTTTTTTGCCTCCCCCAAACCCTCTGGAGGACGGGTGGAACAAAATTTAGTGAGGGTTTCACTTAAAGTGAAGCCCTCACTCATCCATACTCACTCATCCATACCTGTCACTTTCAAATTTAACAGGTGGCTTTTTAATCCAGACAGTTTTGAAAACCTGCAAGAATTTGATAAAATATACCCTTGCTTTCTACACACTCTTTAAGCCTTTTAGATGCATCGTTTAAGCCTTTTAAATGATGCGTTGAAAGCGCTACAGTTTATTATTGAGCTTCGACGACCGTCAGGGTACCTGATAAAGCACCTTTCCTTACTTCTTTCCCCTTGTTGATCACTACCCTAACTTCTACCCCATATTCGCCCGGGTTCAATGCCGGTACCAGGAAGTCGAGTTGCGACGGTTTATTGGAGGACACAGTAGCCACTTTTGTTTCAGCGCCATCGGCAGCAACCAGAAAAATTCCCTGTGCAGGGTCGGCGGCATCGTATTTCAGGCGACTGCCGCGAATTTGGGCAATGTTTCCGGGTGTAAGCTGTTCGTTACGGGTATCACTGCCTAAATCGTCGAGGTATTCTATGTCGGGTTTGGGCGAAGAGCCTTTAACCCGCTCGACGGTTACTTTTGAGCCAATTTCGCGTAAGCGTACACCAGCAGAAATGTTGATTTTCACCGAATGGCTGGCCGGGTTGAAAGATTGGTCGGAACCAGAAAAAACACCCTTGATAGAGGGCGACAAGTTGAAAATAGGGGTATTGATAGCATAACCTTCTTTGAGCAATTGCTCAATGGAAATGTAGTACTCCTCAAGTACCGAGAGGGCTTCGGCCTTGGTAACTGTCGAACCGTGGCCAATTATCAGGTCAATCACATCGTCCTGCGTTTTGCTTTGCAGGTCTTGTACCACTGCCATATATTTGGAATCGTTGGTCAGTGGATTTTCGAACAAGGCAAATTTTAAAGACATACATTTTTTGTTTTAACGAACGGGGCAAACCGTTCAGGGTTAATGAATCTTGTGAATTAAAGCAACATCAATTCGTAAATAATGTGCAATTACTTATGAGGTATTGCCTTTATCTGTTAATTCCCGAAAAACGAAAAAGGTACCCCATTGATCGACTTGTTATCAAACATTTATTGTTCATAACAATTTTCAAAAGCATGAAATTTGATTCGTTCGGCATTCAAAACCAACCTTTCGCATAAAAAACCCCGGCGCTTCATAAAAAAATCGACATCAGGTACGAAAAAGGAAAATTGCAGTACATGCCTGTTCTTTGTGGAGCCAGTTGTAACGAACACGATATTAAGGCCGGTTGACCGAACAATCAAAAACGATGTTTTCGAACCGTATCCAGCGGTACCGAAAACAGAAAGGTAAATTATCCGGTTTTTCTCATATTTTTGTAGCGTTAATCGGGACTGCAATTCCCTGTTAATTTATAATTTGAATAGTACCCCGTCATGGTTTTCCGCGATGGGGTATTTTTTAAATACCATGAAGTAGAACTCATGGTGTAGATATTTATCACAATATTAAGCCATATTTAAATATGATGCATCAAGCGACCGGTGGAATTTAATGTTATGAAACATTCGCACAATTGATTTTTTTTGCATATTTTATAATCCCACAAAATCCGATAAAATCGAAGGATGAAACGATGTGAAACAGTAGAAGAATTGTTGAAGGGAATTGAAAATGGTAAAAAAAAGCCAGTCAGGAATCCTAACTGGTTTTAATTTATTATCCGATGTGGCTTGCAGCCGCTGGTGCTGATTTGCCAACCCGAGGCTGACAGGCAATCAGCACCTCTTAATTACGAATCTGTGATTCGTCTAAAATACCTGCTTTTGTGCATATCCTTAAGAGCAGGACAGCTTCTTTATATAACAATCACTTTTTCTGCTTTCGCATCTCTTCAAACTCGCGAACATACCGTTTAAAATCAGTACTATCCTTAATGGGATAATTAAAAAAGATACCTTCACCATCTTCATTGTAAAGTACCAGAAATTGGTCTCCTGCTTTTAGCGTTTTGGGTTGCGTATTCATCCGAACCCCATCTGTCATATTTCTTGTCCGTCCTTCATATTCATTATAATACGAATATTTGTAATTATATCCTCCCGCTTTATAGCTATAACCAAAATCTTCAAAAATTCCAATAGCAAGTTTACCTGTCATTAAAAGATTTTGCTCATCTTTCTTAATTGATTTTTGAAGAAATATAAACACTACAATTAAGGAAGCAAAAAAAATCAAATACATCATGTTTTTCCGTTTCATTTTGAATTAATTATTAAAAGGTAAACTAATTCTTGTAGGAGGTTCAACCCAGCCCCAGTTCCTCCGGATTTGCTACGATCTTCGCAGCCGCTGGTGCTGATTTGCCAGCCCGAGGCTGACAGGCAATCAGCATCTCTTAATTACGAATCTGTGATTCGTCTAAAATACCTGATTTTTGCATATCCTGGAGAGAAGGAGTGAAACAAATTTCAGTGAGGGTTTCACTTGAAGTGAAGCCCTCACTCGTCCATACATAGCTGCTGGATCTCAAAACCTTCCTTCAATTTGTTTTGGAGCGATCTGGAATTGCAAAACCTTCAAAACTTTTGTTTTGGACTCATTGCAACTATCAAAACCTTTATTTAGCGATCCAGTCTTCCGGATCGAGTGTTACGTTTTCTTTCCAAATTTGGAATTTGAGAACTGTTTTCCCATCATCTTCGCTGTCGGAACCGATGGTTCCCAGGCTTTGTTTTAACGATACTTTATCGCCCGCCTTAACCAATACATTCACCAGGTTTGAATATACGGTGAGGTATTTACCGTGGCGGATAATCACAGCCATGTTCCCTCCCGATACCATGAAAACCCGGCTCACCTCGCCCGAAAATACCGAACGGGCCTTGGCGCCCTGAGCTGTTGAAATGTCGATACCATTGTTTCGTACCTGAATATTTTTCAGCACAGCATGTGGATGAACGCCGAAGTGATCCGTAATCACTCCCCGCTCAACGGGCCAGGGAATGCGCCGCTTATTTTGTTCAAATTGTCCGGAAACCAACTTTTCAGCAGGAGTCATCTCGTAAGTAGTTGTCGTCGTTGCAGTAGTAGAACCCGGCTTGCCCGTTTTCTTTTCCTTCGCCTTATTAGCCCGCTCCCTGGCTTTCCGAACTTCTTCTTCGATTATCTTTTGAATCGCATTGCTTAACTGAGCCTCTATTTTTTGTTGTTCTTTCAGTTTCTTCTCAAATTCCTTTTGTTTTTGCTGAAGAGTTGTCAGGTACTTTCCCTGCTGTTTTTTCTCCTGAGTTAATTGATCAGCTTCTCTTTTCTTTACCTCCAGGAGTGTCTCTTTTTCGGCACGCTGAAGCTGCAACCGGCTAACTTTTACCTGAATCAGATCGCGGATCCACTGAATTAATTCTGCTTGTTTTTTACGGTATTCGGTGTACTGCCTCAAATACATCAGCCGTTTGTAGGCCTGGTTAAAGCTATTCGACGAAAGTATAAATAGGATCTTGCTGTAATTGGTTTGATTTTTCTGGGCAAACACAATCATTTTAGCATATTCTTTTTTCAGTTCTTCCAAATCGGCATTTAGCGAACTCACCAGCCATGTATTTTGGTCAATGAAATCGCCCAAAACCCCTACTTCGGAGTTAATACCGGTTATCAGACTGGTCCGTAGTTCAATTTGCTTATTTAGAATGTTGAATTTGTTCAGCGTTTTTTTCTGGTTCTTTTTTGCTTCGTCTAAAAGTTGGTTCGTGTATTTGATTTGCTCGTTGGTACTTTGCTTTTTCTTGCGCAAATCTTCCAACGACTGTCCATTGACCCAAATCGTCAGAAACATAAAAA
>Ga0302293_10001036_pt1 | contig 14147 bp, 10 predicted proteins | sample III_Fen_N2_2_FD_198758 | JGI IMG/M metagenome (GOLD analysis project Ga0302293, IMG submission 198758) | Peat permafrost microbial communities from Stordalen Mire near Abisko, Sweden - III_Fen_N2_2 | ecosystem: Environmental > Terrestrial > Soil > Wetlands > Permafrost | place: Sweden: Abisko...
ATGGTTCTGACGGATCAAACGGGCGTAAATCCATATAAACGGATTAAACCACTGCAACATACATAGCAATTCGACAAGTAGTAAATCGAACCAGTGCCTTTGTTGAATGTGTTCACGCTCGTGGTTCACAATCTCTTTCGTTTCAATATCAGATGTTGAAGGATTGACAAAAACGAATGAGAAAAATGAAAACGATGCGGCATATTCCGAAGTCCGTACAAGTTTAACGGAACCGGTCTTTACATAACCGGTCTTCCGTAATTTCCTGACAACCATTCCCGTCTGCCAGGCCAACCGAATGGCAATACTGAGCATCCCAACCAAATACATCCACCAGTAAAAGGGGATTGGGGTTGAAACCGGCACCGTTGTTGCCACGGCTGAAAAATCAGAAGTTGTTGTGAAGGCGACTTGTACGGAAGGCAAAACCACGGCATAATGCCAGGTGTAAAACGGAAATACGATCGACGCAACAATCCCCGAGAGGAGGTAAATCCGGTTCAGCCGGAAATACCGCTCGTTGCGCAAAACCATCAGGAATACAAGGGCGAATCCAGTCAGCCAAACGGCCGATTTTATAAGGTACAGTCCAAGTGATTCCATGTTATTCGGTTTTTTTGCGTTTCGCTAATTCCATTTTGGTATCCTCAAGCAATTGCTCAAGATCTTTGATCGAAAGGTCTTTCTCGCGGGCAAAGTACGATGCCATCGCCGGAAACGAGTTATTAAAGTAATCGTTCAGCAAACCAAACAGTTGCTTTCCCGAATACTCTTTTTTCATTACGAGCGGATAATAGACAAACACTTTGCCGTAATCCTTATGCCCGACAAACCCTTTCTTCTCCAAAATCCTGATTACAGTCGATACCGTATTCCTTGCAGGCTTGGGATCATCGAACTTCTCGCGGACGTCCTTGACAAGCCCCTCTCCCATTTCCCACAAAATCTGCATCACCTGTTCTTCTGCTTTTGTTAATTGCATTGCCGTAATTTTTAAGTGTCAATCCTTCATGCCAAATATACGACTATATTTATAGTTGTGTAACAATTCGCAAAAATATTTGACTATTTTTATAGTCTCGGTATTCTTTTATATAACAGCTATTTACGGTTTAAAAAAATCAACAATTTAAATTTACTGTCAATTTAACGGTTCAAAAACCTGAATTTTGACTTGATCAGATTCCTAATAAACGCGTATTAAATGCACCGAAACAAATTGTTGAGCTAGACCCTGAAATGTACCAACCAATATCAAACAGAAAATAAATCTACCTTTGAAACCGAAGAAACCCTATGTAATTTATTCAAATGATAAAAACAAGCCTTTTAATATCAATCCTCAGTGTCGTTGCGATCATAACCCAGGCCCAAACGAAGCATCCGGCCGATTACGTCAATCCTTTTATTGGCGCCAGTACCAACATCGAAAAAGCTGGTGCGGCACACGGTTTGGGGAAGACTTTTCCGGGTGCAGCCACACCGTTTGGAATGGTGCAGGTAAGTCCCAACACGATCACAGGTGGCGATAACGGTCCGGGTTACAGTTACGAACATACAACGATTGAAGGGTTTGCCTTTACACAAATGAGCGGTATTGGCTGGTATGGCGACCTGGGTAACTTCCTTATAATGCCAACAACCGGAACGCTTAAAACTTCATCGGGACGTGCTACTAATCCTGGAGAAGGCTATCGTTCGCGCTATTCGAAAGAGGACGAGATCGCCAAGGCCGGCTATTACGCAGCCACACTCACCGATTACAATATCAGGGCGGAAGCAACGGCTGCACCACATAGCGGTATGCTTTGCTTCACTTTCCCAAAAAACAACCAATCAAGGATACAGATCGATCTTGCACGCAGGGTTGGCGGAACATCGACGGAGCAATACATCAAAGTAGTCGATGATCACACGATTCAGGGTTGGATGAAATGCACACCCGAAGGCGGCGGCTGGGGAAATGGTGACGGAAAACCCAACTATACCGTTTATTTCTATGCGCAATTCAGTAAACCGTTGAAAAATTTCGGCGTCTGGAGCGCAGCAGTCCCCGATAACTGGAGCCGCAAACGCGAAGACATTGAAAGCGACCGCTTCCGTGAGCTCGTTGCAAAAGCCACAGTTGAAAAAGGTTGTCGCGAGAAACAGGGAAAACACCTTGGCTTCTATTCTGAATTTGAAACTGGTGCAGCCGAAAAAGTCTATCTCAAATCGGGAATCTCGTTTGTAAGTATCGACGGGGCGAAAAACAACCTCCTTTCGGAGATCAAAGATTTCGATTTTAACCGCGTCAGGGAAAATGCGGCCCGCTTATGGAACGATGCCTTAAGCAAGATTACCGTTGACGGTATCAATGAGGAAAACAAAACCATTTTTTACACGGCGCTTTACCATACAATGATTGATCCCCGCTGCTTCACCGATGTGGATGGCAGTTATCCGGGTGGCGACGGCAAAATCCATCAGACGGACAAGTTTGTGAAGCGGACCATTTTCAGCGGATGGGACGTTTTCCGGAGCCAGTTCCCTTTACAGACCATCATTAATCCGAAAGTGTTAAGTGACATGATCAATTCGCTCGTAGAATTGGCCGACGAAAGTGGGAACAATTACCTCGAAAGGTGGGAATTCCTGAATTCTTACAGCGGTTGTATGATCGGCAATCCCGCAGTTTCGGTGATGGTGGATGCCTATAATAAAGGGATCCGCACATTTGATGTGGACAAAGGTTACCGCTTTGCAAAAAACAGCTGCGAAAAGTTTGGCAACGGCGAGCTTGGTTATTCTACTTCGATCTCATCCACGCTGGAATATTCCTATTTTGAATGGTGCCTTTCAGTCTTTGCCGATAGTCTGAATAAAAAAGAAGATGCGGCCAAATACCTCAACCGTTCGAAGAGCTACAAAAATATTTTTGATCCTTCCGTTCAATGGTTCCGTCCGCGAAAGAGCGATGGAACCTGGGAGGCATGGCCCAAAGATGGTCGTCTGACTCAGAATTACGGCTGTGTTGAAAGCAATCCGTACCAACAGGGATGGTTTGTGCCGCATGATATTCCGGGATTGTGCGATTTGCTCGGTGGCAAGGAGAAAGCGCTGGCCGATCTGACCGATCTCTTCAGTAAAGTTCCTGAAAACATGATGTGGAACGATTACTACAATCATGCCAATGAACCGGTTCATCAGATTCCATTCATGTTTAATCGCCTTGGAGCGCCCTGGTATACACAGTTCTGGAGCCGCCAGATTTGCAAAAGAGCTTACCGCAATTCCGTGGAAGGGTTGGTCGGAAATGAAGATGTGGGACAAATGTCGGCCTGGTATGTTTTGGCGGCGAGTGGTTTGCATCCGGTTTGCCCGGGCGACAACCGTTACGAGATTACAAGTCCCGTATTCGAAAAGATTACCTTTCACCTCGACCAGACCTACACGAAAGGAAAGTCGTTTAAGATCATTGCGCACAACAATTCAGACAAGAACATTTATATCCAGTCTGCAAAACTCAACGGTCAATCGTACGGCAAATGCTGGATCAATCACCAGGATATTGCGGCCGGTGGTACGTTGGAATTGCAGATGGGCGATGTGCCTAATAAACAATGGGGGAATGAATTAAAAATCGGCAAGCCAAAATAAGAGAATAAGGTTTTTAAAAGGGACTTATTAACCAGGCATTTCCGAAGATACTGCAAGTTTTGACCGATTTAAAACCATTACTTCCGCGTTCGTATTACATTTGTCCTTTATCATTCATAAATTTCTCATGCGAAAAGCAAAAATCATTACACTCGTCCTTTTATTTTTCACGCTCAATTCGGGCGCACAACTCAGCAAGGTTTTAAAAAAGATCACCAATAAAACTGTGCCGCTCTCGAATGCAGATATCGTTGGCGGTCTGAAAGATGCCTTATTGGTCGCGACCGACAGTTCTGTCACCCATTTATCGGCTGTGGATGGTTACCTAAAAGATTTGACGATTAAAATACTCCTTCCTCCCGAAGCGAAATCGATTACCGACAACCTATCTAAGCTTCCGGGTGGTGCCAAACTGGTGGACGATGTAATTATCCGGATCAACCGGGCTGCCGAAGATGCTGCAAAAGGGGCAAAACCCATTTTTGTAAAAAGTGTCCGCGACATGACTTTCTCCGACGGCCTCCAGATTCTTAAAGGGCCCAACGATGCAGCGACACAATACTTCGTGCAGAAAACAAGCCTGCAACTGGGTGAACTCTATCGTCCAAAGCTTCGAGAATCGCTGAATAAAGACCTCGTAGCCGGGATTTCAACCCAGCAGTCGTGGAACGAACTGACCGTTCAGTGGAATAAAATGGCCGGCTCAACGCTCGGACAATTCGCCGGTTTGAAAAAAGTGGATGTCAAGCTCGAAGATTACATCCTCGAGCAGGCTTTGAAAGGGATGTTTCTAAAAATTGCAGAGCGCGAGAAAAATATCCGTACCGATGTAAATGCACGTGTCACTCCACTTCTACAAAAGGTTTTTGGCGGTCAAAAATGAGTCTGCTGAAAAGGCAATCATTTAACAGTTGCCTTTTACGGGAACAAACCTACAAGGGACTAGTAAATACCAATGTCAACATTGGGTAATAAAAGTTATGTGTAAAGGGTCAAACGCCACACCAACTATGGATGCAGTATAAGGTTCGCTTCTGGTAAGACGGAATACAAATTTTATGGCATATTATAGTAATTTTTAATTCTACTTTTTAATCAGAAATTAGGACATCTATTTATTCGCCTTACTTATATTCGACCGGCAGACTTTGAAAGCTTATACCGAAGGTGTAACGACAAGAAATTATCCATTTTAACGAGGCGTTATTTTTTGGTAATAATAAATTGAATTTTAAATAAATACACCCTGATTAATTTGTATTGGTCAGGGTATATTATGTAGAAAAATATCACTATCATTGTCAAAAGAATTACCAATGACTGACACAATCGAACGTAGAATCATGATGGGGGATGAGCAGGCTTTTGAACTGCTTTACCGTAGGTATTTTGTGCGTTTGTGTGCGTTTGCCAATAAGTATCTGAATTCCCCACAATCGTCGGAAGAGGTGGTTCAGGATATCTTTTTAAAACTATGGGAAAACCGTTCTATGCTTCGAAGCGAGGAATCGGGAAAGTCGTTCCTTTTTCAGGCTGTTCACAACAAAAGTATGAATCTATTGGCTCATGAAAAAGTGGTAAACCGCTATTCCGAAATGATCAAAGCAGTTTATTCTCAACCCGAAGAATTTGATGTTCATGAATCACTAATGGCCAAAGAGCTAAACATAAACATTCAATCAATTATTAATGAGCTGGCACCGGAATGCAAAAGGATATTCCTCATGAGCCGGGCAGAAGGAAAGAAGCACCACGAAATTGCCGAAGAGCTTCATATTTCCATCAAAACTGTTGAGACCCAAATCAACCGCGCTCTTAAAAAACTCCGCACCGAACTTTCTGACTATATGGTGATACTGGTAATATTTTTGTTTTTCAATACTTAGTTTTCGTAATTTAGGAATCAAACTTCAAAACAGATAGCTTAAGTAAAATAGTAGGTAGCCAGAATCAATTAAAATGCAAGCTATTTCTGAATATTTGAATGCCAAATTCTTATTTCTGTAGAAAAGGATATCAGAAGTTCACTCAAGATAATTGTGTGTATACATCAACTCTACAGTCAATCATCAATACGTGAATATGCCTCTTATTCAACGCGTTCATACTATATCAAACTAAGAATAATCAAAGAATAAAATTAGTCCCGATCCGCTTGTAGGGGTAAACAAGCACTTACCTGTATCACTATTAACAAAGAAAATATGGAAAAGAAGTTGGATTATAATGAACTCATCGCCCGTTTCCTCGAAAAAACTATTGAAGAGGATGAATTAATTGTGCTAACAAATTGGATTAATGATTCCTACGAAAACAGAAAACTTTTCGATCAATATAATGAGGTTTGGCAGTTGAGTAATATTGCCTTGAATGATGAACATTACAATGTCGATGATGGATGGATATCCATGCAGAAAGAAATAAAAAAGAACAGGACAACAAAAAATAGTAATACTCGCCTAATAAATATAAATCAATTAGTCATATGGAGGGTGGTTTCAGTTGCTGCGATGTTGGTTGCGGCATTGTTTATCGGGTTGTTTTTTCAGGTGAACACTAAATTGCGCACCCCACAATTTGTTACAGTTCAATCACCTCGCGGAGAAAAGTCGAGAATCATACTTTCGGATAGCACTATTGTGTGGCTTAACTCGGATAGTCAGCTAACATATGCAAATGATTTTGATGGTAATATCCGACTTGTAACCCTATCAGGTGAAGGTTTCTTTATAGTAAAAAAAGATATAAAAAGACCATTCATCGTCAGAACAGTAAATGCTGACGTCAAAGTGTTTGGGACCCGTTTTAATGTTTGTTCTTATCCTAATGAACCTCTTACGGAAACAACCCTTGAGGAGGGAAAGATTGGTGTATATATCAAAGGTAAACCTGATCCGGTTGGAGTAACTCCCGGGCAAAGGTTGGTATTTGACAAACAATCGGGCAGTATATCGCTCAAACAAGTTGATACAAATCTGTATACCTCATGGAAAGATAACAAGTTAAAGTTTGATGATGCCATATTTGCTGATGTAGTAAAGAAATTAGAGCGATGGTATGATGTAAAGATAATATTGGACAAAGATCTTAAATACTCTGAGCGTTACACCATGACAATCAAAACAGAAAGCTTACGGGAAGTATTGAAAAGGCTGATGCTCACGACACCCATGCGCTATAAAATTGATGAAGAGAAAGTTTTTATTTATCCTAAAAATTAGACTGCCTATGAAATGAAACACTCAACTAAACAAAGATAGGAGAACACTCCAATGTTCCCCTATCCGGAATTCGTACCAGAAATACGAACCAAATTAAACATTAACCCCGGAAGGGATAAGTCTAATCACAATTTTACAAAAATATGAAAATAAAATCAGTATTAATTGATAGGAAGAGCTATTCCCTATCGAAATTGATCCGAATTATGAAACTAACAAGCTTCTTAGTACTAGTCACTTTGATGCAGGTAACGGCAAGCGTATATTCGCAGAATACTTTGCTAAGTCTAAGCATGAAAAATTCTACCTTAAAAGAAGTTTTTCGCGAAATAGAGAATCAAAGCGAATTCACTTTCCTATATAACAATGCTAAAATTGATGTATCTAAGGAAATAGATGTAGAATTTAAGTCGACTAAAATTGAGGACATTCTGAATCAGGTGCTTAATGGAACCGGGATTGCGTATATGGTAATCGATAAACAAGTCGTTTTAGCAGGGAAAGATCAGCTTAAAGCAGCGGTTGAGGAGTCTCAGCAGCCGGGGCGTAAAATATCTGGTAAAGTTACCGATCCTTCAGGAGCACCCATCCCTGGAACAGCGATTGTAGTTAAAGGAACGTCAGCAGGCGTAACAACCAATATCGATGGAAATTTCTCTTTAATATTACCCGCAGGTGCCAAGACACTAGTCATCTCTTTTATTGGGATGAAAACGCAGGAAATCACCATCGGAAATCAGACTACAGTTGATGTTGTTTTAACTGATGAAACTATTGGAATTGAAGAGGTTGTAGCTATTGGTTATGGCACGGTAAAGAAAAAACTGGTAACCGGAGCTACAGTTTCGGTAAAAGGTGATGATTTACAAAAACGCAATACCACTAATGCTTTACAAGCCCTACAAGGACAAGCCGCAGGGGTTAACGTTACTTCAACGTCTGGTCAGCCAGGCGGAGGTTTCAAAGTGAGTATTCGCGGTGTTGGAACCATTGGAAATGCAAATCCGCTTTATGTAGTAGATGGTGTTATCACCAGCGATATAAGTTATTTGAACAATTCGGATATTGCTTCTGTAGATATTTTAAAAGATGCGGCATCATCTGCCATCTATGGTATCAACGGAGCAAACGGTGTTGTATTGATTGCGACTAAAAGTGGGAGTTCAGTTAATAAAAAAGGGGGGCAAATTTCGTTTGATGCTTATTATGGCGTGCAAAATGCTGCCCGGAAAACTGATTTATTGAATTCTGTAGAATACGCTACCATTCAAAATGAGGCCGCCTTAAATTCCGGGAAAGCGCCTCTTTTCACACAATCGCAAATCAACGCGTTGGGCACCGGAACCAACTGGATCAACCAAATGATTTCATCCGATGTTCCGATTCAAAATTATAATTTAGCTGCTAATGGTGGGAATGATGTTTCTTCCTATTCTTTAGGTCTATCCTACACTCAACAGGGTGGTATCATTGGCGGTGAGGCCCTTTCAAATTACCAACGGTATAATTTCCGTTCAAATTCTGAACGGAAGTTGTATGACGGGGCATTGAGAATCGGAGAACACCTTACTTTCTCATTTATTGACCAAAAAGGGATTGCGGATGGTGGACTATATTCAGGTAACCCTCTTCGTTCGGCCTTTGGTACGAGTCCATTACTGGCCATGTATGATTCAAAAGGGAACTATTTGAGTAGTATTAATTCTACAGTATATAATGGAGGACCCTGGAATAATACCGAGTCCAATCCTTACGCATTAATGCTGTATAATAATCAAAATGAGACGAAGACACAAAAATTGATAGGCGATGTGTTCGCAGAACTTCAGCCCATCAAAAATTTAAAAATAAAGTCAACTTTTGGTATAAACTATTCTTCATCGGCTAAACATAGTTATACACCAACCTATGATAAGTTATCAATTTACTCTTACAACCTTTACGAAAAAATTGGACAAGATGGTTCACAGGGGTGGACATGGAACTGGGATAATACGATTAACTATGTATTTAAAATCAAGAGTCACACATTTGATGTTTTAGCCGGTAGTGCAATTCGCAAGTATCAGGGATCGTTTGTCGGCGGGAATAATACGGGATCCACGTTATTTGGCACTTTTGATCGTGGCTATTTAAGTACTTCCACTGTAACCTCAGTAACTATGAGTAGCCCACCCACGATTACCCGACTTGCAGGTGAATCAGATCTGGATTATTACAAAAGATATGCTGCAGCAGCACAACTTCTAACACATGGGATTTCGCTCTATGGAAATGCAAATGCGGTGTACGCTCAATCCTCTTTTTTCGGCCGTGTAAATTACAGTTATAAAGATAAATATCTGGCTTCTGCTATTTTCCGTGCTGATGGTTCCACGATGTTTGCCAAAGGGCATCAATGGGGGTACTTCCCATCACTTTCTGCCGGTTGGGTAGCAAGTAATGAATCTTTTATGGAATCGAGTAAAAATTGGCTGGACTTTTTAAAAGTACGTGCAAGTTGGGGTTCGAACGGTAATGATGGTATTTCTGCGTTTAATTACCTCTCTTTAATTAGCTTATCAAACGCGCAATATAATTTTGGCAGTACTAACACTACCTTAACTCAAGGTTCCTATCCTTCAACAATTGGGGTTGAAAGTACTAAATGGGAGACTTCGCGTCAAACGAATATTGGTATTGACGCCCGACTACTAAATAATAAATTAACCATAGGAATTGATTTATACAATAAATTAACGAAAGACTGGTTAGTTGCAGCACCTTTATTAGCAACAGCCGGCGTATCTAAAAATCCTTATATAAATGGCGGAGATGTTACGAACAAAGGAATCGAGCTTCAATTATCATACAATAACAGTATAGGAAAAGATTTCACCTATTCTGTTTCCGGTTCGTATGCCTATAATAAAAATGAGGTGAATAATATCCCAACGTCTGATGGAATAATTCACGGTGGTGCAAACAGTTTATTTGTTAATGGTCCGGAATTTTTCCGCGCTTCGTCAGGAAATCCTATCGGTTATTTCTGGGGATATAAGACTGCAGGAATTTTTCAAAACGAAGCCGAGGTTCAATCATGGAAAAATAATAGTAAAGTATTACAACCAACTGCTCATCCGGGCGATTTAAAATATGTGGATCAAAACGGTGATGGTAAAATTACGGCTGATGATAAAACAAATATCGGTGATCCAAATCCTCATCATGTGTTTGGTTTGAGACTTGCCTGCAACTACAAAAACTTTGATCTTTCTGTAACAACCAATGGAGTTGCCGGTAATAAAATTGTTCAGTCTTATCGTGATCCGGGCCAATATGGTAACTGGACTTCTGACATTTTAAGTCGTTGGCATGGAGAGGGGACATCTAACACAATGCCCCGTGTAACTCAAGACGGTCTTAACTGGACTGAATTTTCTGATCTTTACCTTCATGATGGAAGCTATTTAAGAATTTCGAACGTTACACTTGGATACGATTTTGCAAAAGTAGTTAAATGGAAAAATCTGAGTCAGTTCCGCCTCTATGTGGCCGCTCAAAATCTGATTACCTTTACTAAATACAGTGGGATGGATCCTGAAGTTGGCGCTTCCGCTCCGGATGCCAGCGGTGCTTATAATTTTGGTCAAGGTGTTGATACGGGAATTTATCCCCGCCCCAGAGTTTATATGATGGGTGTAACTATTACTTTCTAATTGTTAAAAAAACATACTCATGAAAAGATATAGAATTATAGCTATTGCACTTCTTGCAATGATATCATTTAATTCGTGTGAAAAATTTCTTACAACCGAATCGACTGATGCTACCAAAACTACTACCACTTATTACAAGACTCCTTCAGATGCATTCACTGCCCTTGCAGGATGTTATAATGGATTTAATCTAATCTGGAATAGTGCGGCCATCCCTCCTGAATTGGAAGTTTTTTCGGATAACTGTTTTGGAGGCACAGGATCTTCGGATGGATATGGATGGCAAATGATAGATGAATTCAATAAAGCAATCTCACCTTCAGATGTTTCCATGCATAGTAGTGCATGGAGTGGCTATTATCAGGCCATCTATCGCTGTAATGTTTTACTTCAAAATATGGATCAGGTTACGTGGGGTGACAGTATTGCATTGAAAAAACAATACATTGCAGAAGCCAAATTTATTCGTGCTTTCTGTTATTTTGACATGGTTCGGTTATGGGAAAAGGTTCCTTTGCTGACAACACCTATTGTTACCAACGTGCCGCAATCCGATCCTGCATTAACGTATGCACAAATCATGAGCGATCTGCGTTATGCATCGGATAGTCTTCCTTCAAATGCATACACAAGTGTGCCAAGCGGAAGAGTAACCAAATGGGCCGCTGAATCTTTGTTAGCCCGTGCTTATCTTTTCTATTCAGGCTATTATGCAACAGCGACTATTGGCAACGAGACAGCAGCTACTGCGTTGGCTGCTGCATAAGATGTTATTTCACACAGCGGACACGGATTATTAAGTGATTTCAACACTTTGTGGCCGGCCGCTTCAATCGGCAAAAATGTTTCCTATGCAGGTGAAGCAAATAAGGAGATCGTCTTTTCAATCAAATATTCATCAACCAGCGATTATAACGGAAATATTACCGGCAACCATTGGATGGTCATGTTTGGAATACGTGAAGAATCACATTATCCTTACCAATATGGATGGGGAGGATGTACTGTAGATCCTAAACTTTGGAATGCCTATGCCGCAACTGATGCACGCCGTTTTGCTTCCATTACTTCCATCGTCGATGAGAACATTAATTTCACTAAATCAGGTAATCAGCGTGAATACACCGGATATTATCTAAAAAAATACAGTCCGTTGTGTGATCAGTCGGGAACTTCCGTTGTTACTGATTTTCAAATAGGTCAATACCAGGATTTTTTCGTCATCCGTTATTCGGATGTTTTGCTGATGGCTGCTGAATTGGGAAGCCCAAATGCGGTAAGCTATTTTAATCAGGTGCATCATCGTGCAGACGCTTCTGCAACTCCTGTTACTTCCGTAACCAAAGCAGATATTTTAGCAGAACGCAGGTTAGAATTTGCGGGTGAGGGAATACGTTACTGGGATTTATTGCGTCAGGGTATTGCAACAGCTGCTTCAACAATTGCATCCAATACGACTGTTTCGTTGTTTAGTGATGGCACAGCTACCCCACCTACGACTTCGCAATTACAGGCAAACATTACAGCTACACGAGGGTTTCAACAAATACCTAATGACCAGATTACCTTGTCGTCAGGTGTATTGAAACAAAATGCCGGCTGGTAATCATTATCTAATCATATAAAATAAACAGACATGAAAAACAGATTTAAAATATCATATGCCTTTTTAGGGTTAACAGTGCTATTTTCAGCTTGCAAGCCCAGTGAGTATCAATTGGGCCCAATAGCCAGTAAAAGTGCTTTGTTGTATACTATTGCGCCTTCAGCTGCGAACCCTAATGATATTGTATTGACAAGTTTAATGCCTAATGTTACTCCCATGTGGGTTACTCCTTACGGGCAATCTTTACGTGTAAAAGACACTATTAATGTTGCGTTCCCCGGAACCTATAAATTTGTGTATGGTATTGAAAGTGACGGTGGTTTTGTTCAGGCTGATACCTCTGTTGTAATTGTGAATACGCTCGATCAAGTTGCTGTAAGCACCCCAATGTGGGTTAATCTTGCCGGTGGTTATGGAAAATCGAAAACATGGGTATTAGATTTGGACGCCAATGGTAAAAGTAAATTTTTTTACGGACCGGTCTACTTTGCCGGGCCAGACTTTAGTTGGGAATGGGATGCCGGATGGGCAGACTGGATTATGCCTAAAGCCGATTACGGAACTATGACATTTGATTTGTTAGGCGATGCCCATTTTACCTCAAATAATAAAACGCTGCCATTAGGAACTGCCACAGGTAAATTTATGTTGTATCCAAATACAAAACAGATAGCAACTTTTGGGGCACAACTTATACATGATTCGAACCAGGGAGCCCGAGTAGTAAGCTGGAATACGAAAATGCTTATTAAATCACTTGATGCCAATACCATGCAAGTTGTTGAAGTAGCGGATAACGGAACAGTCTGGATCATTTTCAACTATATTTCGCTGGATTATTACAATGCACATTAGAGCTAAATATTGAATTAAATTAACTTTGGGAAGATTAACAAAACTCTTCCCAAAGTTTTGCTGGTTATCGAGTCATTAAAAAATATTAAATGAAAAGATTACAGATTTTATTTCTCTTAATAATGGCTATAATAACGTTTTCCGCTTCGTGTAAAAAAAATAATTCTCCCTCACTCCTATTCCTGTAATTACAAAACCCATTTTTAAAATTACACTCTATAAAGTTTACAATAGCAGGAGGGAGTATTATTGTAACCGATTCAATGAATGGTAGTAGTTGGGCTGCAGCTTCAGATCAAACATGGTATACATTGTCGGCCAATAGTTCCACTTTCGCAAGTTCACAAACAACCGTAACTGCCACTGCAAATCCCAATATAGGTGTTCGTACAGCCAAACTTACCTTTGTTATGGATACCAAAACAGTGAAATATGTTTATGTATCTCAAACCGGAAGAAAAACACTTTATCCGGATTGTAAACGATGCGCTTCAAACTTTTCAGCCTTTCTTTGCGATCTTAAAAACAAAAAGTCACCTAAACGAAATCCGCTCCGTGCGGATTTTTTGATTTACAACAGATTTATGCGAAATAAATTGTTTATGAGAATTCTATTCCTAATTTTGTTAACGAAACCGAATACCAGCGACTTGACGCTTTGATTTTAATTGAGTTCAGTTTTACAACGAAAGAGAATAGTTCGACCAGAAATAACCATTTACTAAAAATCAAAAACATGAAGACAATTATTAAAACATCTGTATTAATAGCAGTTTTCATCCTGCTTTTCTCTTGCAAAATCATTCAGCCCAAACAAAAACCTGTTTCAAGCGTAACACCCAACGACAACCAAACTTACAAAGTTGAGTACTTATTTGAACATGAAGGCTGCAAAGTTTACCGTTTTTTGGATGACGGGCACTATGTTTATTATACTAATTGCAACAGTGACGTAACCAGTATCGAAAATGATTCCACACAGGTACGCGTGGTGAATAGGGCCAGGGAAATAAGCCCGAAGTAATTCAGAAACAACTTTGTGAACACAACCCATCCTTCAGACTTTTGAAGAACCAAAATGAGTTCTTGTTTTCCCTCTTCAAACTTTTGAAGAACCAAAATGAAATC
>Ga0302293_10001039_pt1 | contig 14086 bp, 14 predicted proteins | sample III_Fen_N2_2_FD_198758 | JGI IMG/M metagenome (GOLD analysis project Ga0302293, IMG submission 198758) | Peat permafrost microbial communities from Stordalen Mire near Abisko, Sweden - III_Fen_N2_2 | ecosystem: Environmental > Terrestrial > Soil > Wetlands > Permafrost | place: Sweden: Abisko...
TTAAATGCATTTATTAAAAGGTTCGCAATCAATGCCAACACTAATAAAAATAAACAAATCATCGCGGAACTGAGGAACTATGGCAAAATTGCCGCTTAGTTTAAATAATTTTATAACGAACCATTGACATATTAAATACACATTAAATACTTATTCAACACATATTTATATAGATAAGCATTTAATGTGTAACTAGTGTGTAATTTCAGTCTGATCAGAAAATTATATATACGACCCCTCTACAGAGTTTCTACGGAGTTTCACCGGAGGTACACAGGAGATACAGTACGGATAGCAAGGAGTTTTTCAGGTCAAAACAAGGAGTAAGTAAGATAATCAGGAGAGCGTTATCACCGGCAAACCCGCACACCGGCGCGGATCACCCATTACGCCCGGACGAAATGGACGGATCAAGAAGCCGGGAAAGGAGGGACGGATGGAGAGGATGAAGATTCGGGAGGTTAAATCAGGTTAAAGCGGTGTGTGTCGGTGCGGCACAGCTGAAATGATATGTCGTTTTTCTATTATTGTTACCAAAATGTCGGTGATACGCACCTTGAAATACCAAAGATTATTCAAGATGCATAGCACCGGCATTTTGGTAGCAGACACGACCCGTCCTTATCCAACTCAGCATAACGAATAAACCGTGCGGCAGGGTTGGCAGATCCCGGCCGGTCGTAAATCGGTACGGGCAATCACCAACCGGCATCGTCCTGTTACGCTAACGATTTCAGGAAATCTTCACCGGCGGTTAATGCTTCCGCCCTGCAATTTTTAGCAACCGACATAGCACGATAGATTTCAGATACGGGCAGGAGGCTCTCGTCCGTCTCCACAAACAGACGATCGATGGGGGTGACGCGCACGCTTTCGGGATTGAAATATTCGCCGAAAGACAACGAGCAACCGGCTTTCAGAGCCTGACCGGCCAATTCGGGTTTGCCTCTGAATCCGTGAATGATCCAGCGTTGGCGTGGGTTTAGACCGGATTTCAATTCGAAGAGTTCGTTGAAGCGACCCACGCAATGAATGATCAATGGTTTACCTATGTTTTCCGAAAGGGCGATTTGTTGTTCGAAGACGTGCAGTTGCACGCCGAACGGAACGCGGCTGTTTTTATCCAGTCCGCATTCACCGAGGGCCACGAGACGGCGATCGTTGGCCCAACGCGTCAGGTCGGTCATTCGTTCGGTCGAGCATTCATCGGCATGCCAGGGATGAAACCCCAGGGAGTAGAACCCGGTTTCGTCGGAGGAGAAGATACGGGCAGCCTCGTCGAAAGTCAAATTCCGGATAGCGGGATTTGACGGGTTGACGGGATGGTGGGTATGTATATCGACGAACATAAACAGGTTTGTAAAAGATAAGACGTGATCGGTTTTAATAGCAAATTTATATCCATGTCCACGAAACAGAAGAGGCATGAAGAAACGGATTAAAAAGAGAAAGACAAAGATAAAAATAAATATCGGGGGAATAAACGATTGCTACCATAATGTCGGTGCTACGCACCTGGGAACATCAATTACATCATAAACACAGCTACCAAAATGTCAGTACTACGCACCTGGGAGACTTTTTTGTGTTGGTATTTTTTCTACCAAAATGTCGGAGCTACGCTCCTAAGAACAGATTCTGCTGATTTTTACCTGCTACCAAAATATCGGTGCTACGCACCTCGGAACATCAATTACATTACAAACATGCCAACCAAAATGGCGGAGCTACACTCCTCGGAACATATTATATCGTTTCCGGCTTGGCACAAAAAGGGCGGTGCCACGCAGCTGTTTGCGGTGTATCGATATTTATTGGCGGCATTGATCTGTATTTTCAACGAAAATATGTACCTTTGCGCTCCCTATTGAGAAACAAAAAGATTAAAATCAAACACTTAAAACAGATATGAATACAACAGAATTATTTAGCAGTCTACCCTATAAAGTAGCAGACATGGCGCTGGCTGACTTTGGACGGAAAGAGATTGAACTGGCTGAGAAAGAAATGCCGGGATTGATGTCGCTTCGTGCAAAATACGGACAACAGAAACCCCTGAAGGGCGCCCGGATCATGGGTTCACTTCATATGACCATTCAAACGGCCGTACTTATTCAAACCCTCGTGGAACTTGGAGCGGAAGTACGCTGGTGCAGTTGCAATATTTATTCCACCCAGGATCATGCCGCCGCTGCTATTGCTGCCGCAGGTGTTCCGGTCTTTGCCTGGAAAGGGGAGACTCTTGAAGAATACTGGTGGTGTACGCTGCAGGCTCTGACTTTCGAAGGTCATAAAGGTCCGAATATGATCGTGGACGATGGCGGAGATGCCACCATGATGATCCACATAGGCGGTGCTGCTGAAAAAGACGCAACCGTACTGGACAAAACGGCTGAAGGAGACGACGAACGTCTGCTGTATGCTATCCTGAAAAACGTACTGAAGGAAGACGGCAGTATCTGGTCGCGCATGATCCCCGGGATCCGCGGCGTATCGGAAGAGACTACTACCGGCGTTCACCGTCTGTACCAAATGCTGGAAGAAGGGTCGTTAATGTTCCCTGCATTCAATGTAAACGATTCGGTTACGAAATCGAAATTTGATAACTTATACGGCTGCCGTGAATCACTGGCTGATGGTATTAAACGTGCCACCGACATTATGTTGGCCGGAAAAGTGGTGGTTGTTTGCGGATATGGTGACGTGGGTAAAGGTTGTGCCAAGTCCATGTTGGCTTACGGAGCACGCGTGATCATTACCGAGGTTGATCCGATCTGTGCCCTGCAGGCTTCAATGGAAGGTTTTAAAGTGACTACCGTTGAAGACGCACTGGCCGAAGGAAATCTGTATGTGACTACCACCGGCAACCGGGATATTATCCGGATCGAACATATCGCTAAAATGAAAGATGGCGCCATTATCTGTAATATCGGTCACTTTGACAACGAGATTCAGGTTGAGAAGTTGAAAAAATATCCGGGTATTGAACTGGTCAACATTAAACCTCAGGTTGATAAATACATCTTCCCTGATGGCCATAGCGTGTTATTGCTGGCAGATGGCCGTCTGGTTAATTTGGGTTGTGCTACCGGACACCCTTCGTTCGTGATGAGTAATTCATTCACCAACCAGACTCTGGCACAAATAGAATTGTTCACCAAGGATTATGCTGTAGATGTATACCGCTTGCCAAAACATCTGGACGAAGAAGTGGCCCGTTTACACCTCGATCAGCTGGGCGTGAAACTGACGGTGCTGACTCCCGAACAGGCTGCCTATATCGGCGTTGATCCGAAAGGACCTTATAAGGCGGATCATTACCGATACTAATCGACAGGCATTTGATCCGGTAACCGGAAAAGAACAGAACGCGCATGGCATGGATTGAAGGACAAAAAGCGGATGAACGCTGAATGAACGCATGAAATGCTATCGTGTTTTTACGGATTGAAATACAATGTATACTGCCCGGTGCAAAATAGAAAAGCCGCTTTCAGCTAACTGAAAGCGGCTTTTCTTCTTGTTTATTTCTAAACGACCATTCTACTTTTGATTTTGAATTGAATTATCTAACACGTAATCTCATCCCGGGTTTTAAGCGGGTTTTAGGTTTAATTCCGTTTAAGCGGCATAGTCCTTTAGCATTTATACCGTTACGTGCGGCAATTTTAGCGAGTGTATCATGTTTACGGACTATATAGTATTTGGCCAGTAAAGGCGCAGCTTTAGGTTCATGTTGGTAATAGAAGGTTTGTCTCTTCGTGATTAAATACGATTTTTCACGCACATGTCCGGTGGCGAAATCGATAATGTGTGTCGGGTTAATCGCATTCCCGATATAGCGTGTTTCGAAATGCAAATGGGGACCTGTAGAGTGTCCCGTATTTCCACCCAGCGCAATGAGCTGTCCGGCTTTTACCGTTTGGTTCATTTTCACCAGGACAGCCGAGAGATGTCCATATACCGTTTCCAATCCGTTATTATGCCGGATCACAATATAATTTCCATAACCTCGCGCTTCATAATCAATAATGCGCACTTTCCCGGAGAAAGCACAACGAACCGAATCGCCGACTTTCAGGCGGAGATCAACCCCGTAATGGAAGCGGAACCGACGGGGTCCAAATTCGGATGTTATCACACCATGTACCGGGACAACAAAATTGGAACAATTGATCCGGATCGAATCGGGCAAGCTGTCGATGGGGATTTTATAGGGATTTACATGGTCGCTTCTCCATACATTATTATATATATCATCTGCAGGATGGTTCTCCATCAAGTCATCCGTATTGTCGTTGAGCATGGAACGATAGACGTTCAGGGAATCTCTTTTAGGGAACAGGGAGAAATTGGTGCGCTGAGACAGACATCCCATCGTCGAGAGGAAAAGAGCAGCTATAGTGATATATTGTTTGAGAGAAGAGGGCATAAAATACTTTTAGGTATGCACATCTTCATGTGCATAATTAATAAAAAAGACAAGAAAAGCATCATCCCCTAAATTTCATCATTGGCATATAAATGGTTCAAACCGGCTTGCTCAAACTCAAAGATCTCATCAACCGTAAAAAACCGGGCTAACTCCAGGTTAGCATTTTCAACAGAGTCGGAAGTATGCACGATATTCTCCTGCGAACTCACACTAAAATCACCACGAATCGTTCCGAAAGCAGCCACACGTCCATTGGTCTTACCGGCCATTTCATGAACGATATGCACAGCATCCAACCCTTTCCAGCAACAAACAATCACCGGAGTAATCATCATTGAATCTTTTATTCGTTTAAAGAAAGGGAGGTTGGCCAAATGAGCATAATGCTCGAGCAGGATCTCCTCGGTAAGTTGTATCATTTTAATTCCGCACAATTGCAAACCTTTTCGTTCGAAACGATGAATCACCTCCCCAATCAATCCTCTTTGAATTGCTCCGGGCTTAATAATTACAAGTGTTTTTTCCATGATTTAAGGGTAATAAAAGTACGTTCGACATTTAATGCTGTCCAAAATTAAAAAAATGGCAGTTATTTTCAAAGAAAGTTCTATATTATTAACTTATAGAGCCCCAATTTAAGGTATTTGTTTTCATTTTTTTTAATTGAACAGCCATAACCTTATTTTCTATCTTTTCAAGTTGTGGGTCTGTTTCGAGGATTTCCATGGCAACGCGTCGTGCAATTTCGAGCATTTTACCATCCTGAGCCAGGCTTGCAATCTTCAGATCGAAGGGCAATCCGCTTTGTTGCGTGCCCTCCATATCACCGGGTCCACGAAGTTTCAAGTCCGCTTCGGATATTTCAAATCCATCATTGGTGCGCACCATAATTTCCATCCGTTTGCGTGTTTCGGTGGCTAATTTAAATCCGGTAAGCAGAATGCAGAACGACTGCTCAGCTCCCCGACCCACACGGCCACGCAACTGGTGCAGCTGCGAGAGGCCAAACCGCTGGGCACTTTCGATGACCATGACGGAAGCATTGGGGACATTCACACCCACCTCGATCACCGTCGTGGCGACCATAATCTGCGTTTCGCCCCGAACAAATTTCTGCATCTGGAAGTCCTTCTCTTTCGCCTTCAACTTACCGTGTACCTTGCTCACGCTGTATCGGGGAAAAGTCTCACAGATATATTCGTATCCTGTCTCCAAATTCTGCAAATCGCTTTTCTCCGATTCCTGTATCAGAGGATAAACGATATAAACCTGCCGCCCAGCTTCAACCTGTTTCGCAATAAAGCCATTTAAGGACTGCCGTTTGCTCTCGTAATAATGATAAGTCTGAATGGGTTTGCGTCCGGGAGGCAACTCGTCAATGATTGAGATACTCAGATCGCCGTAAATCGTCATAGCCAGCGTACGGGGAATGGGTGTTGCGGTCATGACCAATATATGAGGCAACAATGTGCTTTTCTTCCAGAGCTTCGACCGTTGCTCTACACCGAAGCGATGCTGCTCGTCGATCACGACCAGACCAAGGTTGGCAAATTGAACCGTATCTTCAATGACGGCATGGGTACCTATCAGAATGTTCAACTCGCCGCTCCGCAACTTTTCGTGCAGGATGACCCGATCCTTCGGACGGGTAGAACCGGTGAGCAGTGCAACCTGCACTCCCAGGTCACCCAGGAATTCTTTCAGACTGTTAAAATGCTGCGTCGCCAGAATTTCGGTAGGCGCCATAATACAAGCCTGGAAACCGTTATCCACCGCCATCAGCATGGCCATTAGGGCTACGAGGGTTTTTCCGCTCCCGACATCACCTTGCAGCAGCCGGTTCATTTGCCTGCCCGAAGCCACATCAGCCCGTATCTCACGCAGGACGCGTTTCTGCGCATTGGTCAGTTCAAAAGGTAAATGTTCCTTGTAAAAGGTGTTGAAATAATTGCCTATTTTACTAAATATAAATCCTTTATAATGCTGGTCGCGCCACTGGGTTTGCTGAAGGATATTCAGCTGAATATAGAACAGCTCCTCAAACTTGAGCCGTTGGCGTGCTTTCCGGAGCAAATCGGCATTCTTCGGAAAATGAATGTTCACCAACGAATCGGTGAGATTCAACAAAGCAAACTTCTTCAGCAGATAAGCCGGTAGCGTATCGGGAATGCCTGTCTTAATCTGTTGTATTAAAGGAAAAATGATTTTCTGAATGGCTTTGGAGTTGAGAAAGCTGCTTTTCATTTTCTCCGAAGTATTGTAAAACGGCTGTAACCCCATTTGCTCCGGCGGCGGAAGCTGGGAGGCTATTTCGATCTCCGGATGAACGACATTAAAGCGTCCGTTAAACGCCGTCGGTTTACCAAAGATGACATAATCGATCTTGGTTTTATATTTATCCAGGATATATTTAATTCCCTTAAACCATACCAACTCCAGCGTCCCGTGACCATCGGTAAAGATAGCTGTCAGGCGTTGATTACGCCCCTCTCCCACTTGCTCAAAACGTATTATCTGCCCCTTAACCTGAATAAACGGCATATCTTCCGATATTTCATGCAGGTAATAAAAGCGACTTCGGTCAACGTATTTGTACGGATAATGGCGCAGTAAATCCCCGGCACTGTGGATGTCGAGTTCCTTACTGAGCAGGTCAGCCTTTCTGGGCCCCACTCCGGGTAGATATTTTATGTCCTGGCTTGATAAATCCATACTGATTTAACCCGATATATATTTCCCCAAAGGGATCTTTCGCAAGATATAGATAACAACGAATGAAGCGACTAAGGTCATAAGGGTGACCAGGGGCAACGAAATCAACGGATGGGCCATGGTCCAAAAGATACCGTTATTAAAGAAAACCCCGAGTATCAGGACATGCGCCAGGTAAATGCCGTAGCTATAGTTACTGATGGTGCGTTGAACGCCGGCAACCTGTTTATTCTTAATGCCTGTATCCTTCACCCAAAGAAATATGGCGACTGCCTGCACAATGGTATTCAGGTTTAAATAGCCGTACATACTCAGATCAAGTCCATGTCCCTCCCGGCTAAAAAGACAGGTCAGGCCAGCTGATACCAGTACGCTCAGCACAAAAACAACCGCTGCCAGGACTCTTATTCTGCCGGAGACCACCGTAAAACGACCCAGATAATAGCCGAGCACCAGATAACCGGAATGCAGAAAATACGCAAAGGCCTTACTTCCATAATCGCCCGACCAACTATACAGGTTTAAGTGTAAGGACTTAGAGGCAACAGCCAGAATAACCCAACCGAGCAGGATAAAACCGATCACCTTTCCGCTTAATCTGCGTAGCCCTCTGCCCAGAAAAGGGACAAAGATATAAATAAACAGAATCATGTATATGTACCAGAAATGCTTGGAAACGCCTTCCTTCAAAAACAGGTTGACACCCCATTGCACTACAGCCTGCACACCGTGCGGCTGAACTTTCGGCAGCAGCACCATCCAACGGTAGACCCAGTATACCGCCAACCAGAAAAGGAACGGAACGAGTACCCGCGAAAACCTTTTCCGGTAATAATCACCCAACTTATAATCCTTCCCCAACAGAGTAGCCCCGCTTAACATCAAGAAAAGCGGAACGGCAAAGCGTACGGCGCTATCGAGGACATTCCCGATCCACCAATACTCCATATTTTTGCCGTAAATCATTTTCACCGTGGGCGTGGACACATGGATCACGATGACACCCAGCATGGCTAACGTCCTCAACGAGTCGAGCCATTGTATGCTTTTGTTGTTGGAATCCATTGATTCTTCAGCTTTGCCGTTTCTTCGACCGGAGCAACGTCTCAGCCAACTCCAGATCAAATCCGGTTGTAATCTTGATATTCTCCCTGTTCCCCTCAACCAATCGTATTTTCGTTCCCAACGTTTCCACGACCGATGCATCGTCCGTGAAGAGCGGGGAAAAATCTTGCCTGAAAGCCCTTTTTAATATTTCACTGTCGAATACCTGCGGAGTCTGGACTAACTTATAAGCTGTCCTGTCTACCGAGCGGCTTCCGTTTTCAGTTAGCTGGCGGATACTATCCACCAAATCAATAACGGGAACGGCCGTTCCGTTTTTTCCGGCTTCGTCGAAACAGCGTGCTATGGTTTCTGCACTCACCAAAGGACGCACCCCATCATGCACCGCCACCAGACCATCCGTCCGAACGGCATCCAGTCCGTTTCGCACGGAGAGGAACCGGTTATCACCCCCTGCTACAATTTCATGCGGAAGAGAGAAAGCATGTTGAGCACAAAGCTCTTTCCACAGACTAATCTGAGCGGCCGGCAAGACTAAAATAAGTTGCATGGAAGCATCGTGCCTGTAAAAAGCTTCGAGTGTGTGCATTAGAATCGGCTTACCCTGTAATTCGATAAATTGCTTGGGAATATCGGCCTGCATTCGCAACCCTTTACCACCGGCGACTATAAGGACTATCCTGGTTTTTGTCATGATCGGAATAAAAAAAGTAAAGCAAAGATAAGCATTAAGTCATAGCAAATAAATAATGGCAGGTGATTTTATGGAAAACTTTCGTTTTACCCTGTAACAATTGCCTGCAGCAAGAACGATCCACAAGAGTCGCGGGAAGATACGAAGCCGGAAAAGAAAAGAATGTAACCGGAAAATACGTCCTGCGATGTAGCGATGCTCAACTGATCAAAATAACAGAAAGCAATATTTCTATTGCAAACTATCCTACTACCGGAGATCTGCTCTTACCGCCGCCAACATAGAATTAGAATTATTTAAATAAAAAATAAAAATAAGTTCAGAAAACAGTACCCTGCATTCAAAAGAGCTCCAAGTTACAATTTGACATCCAGTGCACAAATTAAGTATTATTTTTGTCTTTTTATGACCAATAAATGAAAATAAGAAAGCAATCAATCTACTTTCGTTTCATAAGATAAAAACTTAGAAAACAAATAATTAAATCAGGGACTCCGAAACAGTTGCAGGGTATTGTTGCAATAAAAAAATAATCATACATTTGCCATAACAATCCGAACTAATCTTCTTTCAATGGAAACAATTTCAAGTTTTGCTGAACTAACGGCGCACCTCACGAGTGTGAATAGTCGTAAGCGAATGGCGGTAGCGAATGCTGTTGATTCGCACACGTTGGACGCTGTCGTTCGGGCTGTCGATCTGGGGATTGTGGAAGCCTTTTTGATTGGTGACGTGGCCGCTATCGAGTCACCCCATTTATTTGAGCAGGAACCATCTCCTTTTATCCATATTATCGATATTCCGGACGTGAAGCTGGCTACCCTGGAGGCCGTGAGAATGGTTAAATGGGGAGAGGCCGACATATTAATGAAAGGACTGGTTAATACCGACGTTTTGCTAAGGGCCATTCTGGATAAAGAAAAAGGGTTTTTACCTCCGGGGAATGTTCTGACATACAATGCCGCTATGGAGGTTCCGTTGTATCACAAGTTAATCTTTTTTTCCGACCCGGTCGTAATACCTTCCCCGAACTTAGTACAGCGTACCGCCATGATTCAATATGCCATCCAAACGGCGTATAAGTTCGGCATAAGCAAACCCAAGATTGCATTGATCCATGCTACCGAAGTGGCTAATCCTAAAATTCATTACATGCAGGACTACCTGGATATTATGCAGATGTGGCGTAACGGCGAATTTGGGGATGTGATCATGGATGGGCCACTGGATATATTCTTGGCACTGGATAAAGAGAAAGGGAGTATAAAGAATGTTCCTTCACCTGTTCTGGGAGATGCCGACATCCTTATTTTCCCGAACTTTGAATGTGCAAACTGCTTTTACAAAGGATTGTCGCTTTTTGCCGGTGCCGAAATGGGCGGGTTGCTTCAGGGAACCGAGAAGCCCGTCGTACTGACCTCCAGAAGCGAAAGCATTAATTCAAAGTTTTACAGCATTGCCATGGCGTGCGTGATTGCGTGAAAACAGAGGCAAGGAGTAAGAAGTCAGAAATGAGGAATGAGAGGTGAGAAATGAGAGGTAAAGGGTAAGTGGTAAGGCATCCTTTTATATACAAAAACAACATTCATGAAGATTCCTTACAAAACATATTATCGCAAAGTGCTATCTTTTATTTTTTCACCATTCGATGGAATTCGCGAAGTTCCCGTTTCTTATCGGCTGACAATCGGGTAGATGGAATTCCCTGAATAGCTCCTTCCAGTCCGTAAAGCAGATGGATGCAAGCTCCGGGGTCGAGGGTTTGCAGACGTAAGAAAGCCTGTTCCGTTCCGGCAGCCAACAGTTCGGCAAAGGAGCCTATACCTACCTGAATAAGTTTAGCTTCCGTATCTTTCCCTATATTGGGTTGTTCAGACAAATCGGATTCCATGATGATACGTTTTAGTCGTTATCGTAAGCCTCCAACGCCTTTTGCAGACAAGAGGAAACACCTTTCAACCCACAAACGGTAAGGGTTATCAGGATCGTATCTTTAATTTCATCCCGGGTAGCACCCAGTTGTTTTGCCATTTTTACATGGAAAAACACGGCCGTAACGTCTCCCTGTGAAGATTTAATCCCGATATAAACAAGTTGCTTGGTTTTAGCATCCAACCCGTTGGTCGATTTCAATGCATCGACAAGTCCATCGAAAGCTTTGGCAACTTCGGGAGCTTCGTTTTGGAAAGTGTCCAGTGTACTTTTCATAAATAGCCTGTTTAATCCGTTAATCTGATATTCTGATAAACAACATCCTTAGATCTCACATACAACTTCATCCGGTCCCCTGATTATGAATTCCGGTCTTTGAATTTAAACAAACGATTCAAACGCCGGTGCAAACTTTGTCAGACAGAACTCAATGATTTGATAGGTAGCAGCCCCGTTTATATTAAACGGATCTTCCGAAACGATCTGTTCTACTTCGTCTCTATTAGCTGCATTACAAAGAATCACACCACCGGTACGCGGATTCTGAGCACCCGAGCATATAAACTTGTTGAGTGCATAATACTTATCCAGAAAGACACGGTGTTCAACCAGATGTGTTTCTATTTTTTCAAGTCCGTGAATATAAGAGAGAATAATAATATACATAATATTGCGCATTGAGGGTTTAACGTTTAATGTTGAAGGTCGAGTGCTTAACTCCAGCTAACCGGTACACAGACCTAAATACTGATAATTGATTAGCAACAACCTACCTGTTTGAATCCCGTTCAAACCAATCATATCGAAAAGATCATTTCACGCTGCTCGTAACACGAAACAATTATCGTGAAGCCGATAAGAATTCAACCATCTTCTTTGCAGCTTTTGAAGCGGCACCGGGTCCTCCCAACGAATTTTTCATTATTGCGTATTCATTCAGCATATTTTGCCGGTAGGCTTTATCATGCAAGATTCTATCCAACTCCCCGGACACATTCTCCACCGTAAAGAAATGAGCCATCAGCTCTTTCACAACTTCTTTTTCGGCCACCAGATTCACCAACGAAATATATTTCACCTTGACAAAGGCATCCTTTAACAGCATCATAAACCGTCCGAAATAGACATTATAGACAACTACCTCGGGCGTGCCAATCAGAGCAGTTTCAAGAGTTGCCGTTCCCGAATTGACTACCGCAGCCTTAGCCTGTTGAAGCAATTCATAGGTTTGATCGAATAGAATGTACACATTCTTATCTTTCAATAAAGAACGATAGAATTTAGGATCAATGCCCGGAGCAGCTGCAATTACCGCCTGATACTCGGGGAAGCGCAACGTAGCGTTGATCATGCGTGGCAAACAAGCCGAGATCTCCTGCTTGCGGCTTCCTGCCAGAAGGGCAATAATCGGTTTAGGCGGTAACTCATTTATTGAACGAAATTCTTCAGCTGTTTGCTGCTGATTCGGACGCATACAGACCGAATCGACCGATGGGTTTCCAATATACTCCACCGGATAGTCATGCCTTGCATAAAAATCGGTTTCGAAAGGAAAGATCGTGAACAACTTATCAACATAGGCTTTGATAGCCTTAATCCGATGTTCTTTCCAGGCCCATATTTTAGGGGAAATATAATAATAAACCGGTATATTCAATGTTTCCTTTACAAAGCGTGCCATGGGCAAATTAAAGCCCGGATAATCAACCAAAATGACGACATCGGGTTGATAACTGACGATTGCTTTCTTACATTCGCTTATATTATTCAATACTTTCCTTAGATTTTTCAGCACGCCCCAAAAACCCATAAAAGCCATTTGACGATAATGCTTAATCATTTTGCCTCCCTGGGCTTGCATCAAATCACCCCCTAAAAAGCAAAAATCAGCACTTGTATCTTCCTTCCGAAGTTCACGCATCAAATTCGATGCATGCAGATCACCTGAAGCCTCCCCGGCAATGATAAAATATTTCATATTGGTGTATTGATTGGTTAATTCGTTAATTGGTCAACGTGTCCTGTTCCTGATTCAGAACTCAACATCTATTGTTCAAAGGTACTTACAGCATAAAGATACTGGCAATTAAATAGGGCATACCACCCAAAAGCATTCCTCTGGCAATTTTAAAGCTGTCCGTCTTGTAAAATATAAAAACGAAAAGCAGATCAGGCATAACGGAAAGCAATAATAACTTTCCCAGAATAATTCCGGGATAGAGTTGTTTCAACGTTTCCGGAAAAGATAAATTCCCGGGATAAAACCGATTCAGGTAAACCCACATGAAGAGTACCGGAAGCAATAATCCGAAAACAAATCCATACAAGAAATGGTTGAACCGTTCCATTCACACGTGCTGTTTAGAAATTCCAGTTTCGTATTTTATCCAACACATCATAAGCCGTCATATCAATTCTGGTCGGGACAATGGATATATAACCATGATCCAATGCCCATTCGTCCGTATCTTCGGCTTCCGTTTCATGATTTTCAAAGTTTCCCGTCAGCCAGAAATAAGAGCCACCACGCGGATCAATTCGTTTTGCATATTCTTTGACCCACTTGCCATCGCATTGGCGGGCAACACGTATGCCGGCGATTTCACCAACCGGTGCATTTACATTCAGGCAGGTACCATGAGGCAGACCGTTTTTCAGCGCTTCACGGGTAATCTGCAACACGTATTTTTCAAAGATGGAGAAATCAGCATTCAGGGAATGATTCGTGATGGAAAAGCCAATCGATAAGATGCCATTCTCACATCCTTCGAGCACAGCTCCCATAGTACCGGAATAAATCACATTAATGGCCGAATTAGAGCCATGATTAATTCCTGCGACTACTAAGTCCGGACGGCGATCTACAATTTCATTCAATGCCAGCTTGACACAATCAGTTGGAGTGCCGGTACAAACATAGCGAATAAGACCCTCTTTTTCTTCCGTTTTTTTAAATCGAATAGGATGGGTAACCGTTACAGCATTCGATTGTGCCGAACGGGCCCCATCGGGAGCCACAACAACCACATCACCAATCTGGGTCATTAGCCGTGTCAGGACTTCAATCCCGTTAGCATCATGTCCATCATCATTGGTAATTAAAATCAACGGTTTATTCATATCAATGGTTCGTTATAAAATTATTTAAACTAAGCGGCAATTTTGCCATAGTTCCTCAGTTCCGCGATGATTTGTTTATTTTTATTAGTGTTGGCATTGATTGCGAACCTTTTAATAAATGCATTTAA
>Ga0302293_10001040_pt1 | contig 14084 bp, 10 predicted proteins | sample III_Fen_N2_2_FD_198758 | JGI IMG/M metagenome (GOLD analysis project Ga0302293, IMG submission 198758) | Peat permafrost microbial communities from Stordalen Mire near Abisko, Sweden - III_Fen_N2_2 | ecosystem: Environmental > Terrestrial > Soil > Wetlands > Permafrost | place: Sweden: Abisko...
ATGGAATTACTGAAGCGGAGGTAGAGGTGCAGGTTGCCGAAGATCTTTCACAATTTGTTCCTGAGCTTGTAAACCCGAGAAACCATCCTGCAGCCGCACGTGCCGCGTTGATATTGCGCCGCTGGGCACACAACAACAGGTTAGGCGCGCTCAGCGTCAATTTTTCCCAAGTGACACGCGCGACCGGACTTGTTAAAATGCCCTTTGTGGAACTGTCCCGTATGATGGCACGTGGAATCGGGTATGCGGGCGAAGGCGATGTGCTGACCGCCTCGATGATCGGCGCGTTGATGACCGTTTATCCGGACACCGGCTTTGTGGAAATGTTCTGCCCGGATTGGAAGCGCGGTATACTGCTGATCAGTCATATGGCGGAGATGAATGTAGCGCTGTCGGCCAACAAACCGATTTTGGCGGATGTACCGTTTCCCTATACCGACGTGGGGGATACGGTGGGGGCATTTGGCTGCCATCGGGCGGGAGCGGCAGTGCTGGTGAACCTTGCGCCGCTACGGTCAGATCGATATACGCTTCTGCTGGCACAAGTGGACATGCTGAAACCAGACTGGGACGAAACCCCGCTCCGGAATCAGATTCGCGGCTGGATGAAGCCGCATGTTGCCTTGGATCGATTTCTGACATGGTTCAGCGAGGTTGGCGGAACTCACCACAGTGCACTTGTTTATGGTGGGGACATCTCGGTGCTTGCTGCGTTTGGCCGTATGATGGGCTTTGATGTTGTGATCGCAGAAGATTAATATGAAACCTGAGGGGAAACACGATGGGTTTTTACTTGCGAACCTCGTACCGCTTCGGGGTTACTTCCTGAATGAAAGGTGTGAACGAGTTTGCCCATGATCGACCTTCCACTGGAACAATTGCGCGCCTATCAGGGAATCAATCCGTGCCCTGCGGATATGGATGCGTTTTGGGAGCGTGCCCTTCTGGAAATGGAAGGAATCAATCCAGAAGTTGAATTAAAGCCGTCTGCTTTTCAAACGCCTGTAGCGGAATGTTTTGATCTTTTTTTTACAGGAGTGCGGGGCGCCCGCATCCATGTGAAATACCTCAAACCCAAAAATGCAGCTGCGAGTGCACCTGCGATGCTGATGTTTCACGGCTATACCGGCAGCGCCGGTGACTGGCAGGACAAACTGGGCTATGTGGCATCCGGCTTTCACGTGGCAGCAATGGACTGCCGCGGTCAGGGTGGTGAATCCGAGGATGTGGGTGGCGTTCGTGGCAATACACTGAACGGGCACATCATTCGAGGTCTCATGGATGGGGCGGACAAGCTGCTGTTTCGGGATATCTTTTTGGATACAGCGCGGCTGGCTCGGATCGTGATGGGCATGCCCGGCGTTGATCCGGCTCGCGTGGGCGCTATGGGAGGTTCACAGGGGGGCGGACTTACCCTCGCATGTGCTGCGCTAGAACCCCGCATTGCCCGCCTAGCCCCAGTGTATCCCTTTCTATGCGACTATCAGCGCGTTTGGGAGATGGACCTTGCGAAGGATGCCTATCAAGATGTACGGGAATACTTTCGGCATTTTGACCCGCTGCACGAGCGTGAGGAGCAAATTTTTCTGAGCCTCGGATACATTGATGCAGCCCAACTGGCTACGCGCATCCGGGGCGAGGTGCTTATGGCGACGGGGTTGATGGATAATATCTGTCCGCCATCCACGCAGTTTGCGGCATATAACCGAATGACCGCGCCCAAGGACATGCTGATTTACCCGGACTTTGGACACGAGGCGTTGCCCGGATGTGAAGACAGAATCTATCAGTTCATGGCTGCACTTTTGTAGCATAGGCAACAACGACCATACTGGCATAAATGGAACAAGCCCGCGCTTCCAAAAGCGCGGGCTTGTTGATTCCTGCTGGTCAGTCTGCCTTGATACAGGATACGAAGGATCGACGGTGCATGGACTAAGCCATCGTCCTGAACTGGGTCAATAGGCGGGTAATTTCTCAGCAAGCGCGCACCTTCGCTATTTTGGCCAAGCGTCCATCTCTATCTTTCTATTTGGTTTTCAGAGGCGAGTTCAATCCTGATGATCGCCGCTTTTGCGACTTTTACGGGAGAGCGCCAGCCCCCCAAAGCCGCTGATGATCGCCATGTAGTACCCGAAGTTGTACCAGAAGCCTACGTTGTTAACCTCATAGATATTGATGTGACTGTTGAACAGCGAAATCACAAGCGTGATAGGCGCAATCCAGCCATGCCACACCCCGGAGAAGAACCCTGCCGGATGTTCCACCGAGTTTGTGCCATCGCCGGGCGCGCACGCGGTCAGCAATACCATCATCAAGACCAACATCAGCCCGAGCAACAGGATTTTTTTGTTTTTCATAAGCCAATCCCCCATCTTTCCATACGATTCGTTTGATTTGCTTGCCATAGGATCATTCATCGGTTGATAGCTACGAGGCACAAATTGTTTTCTTACCCGATCTTTACTCGGGGACGACCTGCCAACGCTTTGCCTGTCGCGCTTATTTGCCTGCTTTTGTTTTAATTCCTGAAGATCAGGGTAACGGAAGAGAATCGCCACGCTGAATATAAGAACAAGACGTTTGAGTGAAAAAACCTGAACAAGTAACACCCGATTCCGTAGATGAGTATTCCATTCCTCTTTTTCGCCTGTGATGGCAATGATACCTTCTTTCGTTGCATTAGATTTTGATTAAATATCCAGCCTGAATCATCCTCCACCTGCAGGCACGCTTTGTTGCATTGGAAAAGCATCTTCACTTTTTGAACACCCGAATTCCTTCCAACATTGGCTAGGTTAAGATTCGTTTGTCTATGCTCATCGCGCTACGGAGTCCTTGTGCAATTGATGGTTGAGGCAGCAAACCTGTGAAAAGTTGATTTGAATCGAAAAACCATCTGCTTTTTGCAAGCATACGGGAATCTGCAAGCATGATGAGGGCTACATCCAGCAATCTCTGGATCATACGACAAGGTTGGGAGGGAAGCATCGCCAGGCCATGGGGGATACTTGAATCTGTCACGCAAAAGCATATACTATGATAGTGGCGTGAAGGCTAATCCATCTATTATGATGATTTGCTGTTTCAGCCTAAAATATGGAGACTGAATACCAACCGGTATTGGATAAAGGTTGAATGCTCTTGATTCTATAGATATTCGTGTAAGCTGTTCTTAGTAAACGGCATCCCGATTGAGGATACGCAAGAATGAAAGGAGAGACAAGATGGAGAAAACAGTTATCCTTGTTGTAGATGACGACAGCGAGATTCGTGAGCTTTTGGATACGCTTTTAACCAGTGAGGGATATACGGTTTGGCAGGCGGATGGGGGAACGCAAGCACTGGAAAAGATGAACAGCGCTGTGGATCTTGTCATTCTGGATGTGATGATGCCGGATATGTCGGGTTACAAGGTATGCAGCTTGATTCGTGCAGACCATAATGTGCCCATCCTATTTTTAACCGCTAAAGGGCTTGATTCCGACTTGACCATGGGATACTCCTGCGGTGGAGATGACTATCTGACAAAACCGTTTTCCTGCGCGGAGCTGCTGGCGCGTGTGAAAGGGCTTTTACGCCGATATCACATCTATATGGGGAAAGAAACCCCGATTCATGAATCCTATTTGGAATATGGGCAGTTAAAGGTGAACCGAGAGTTTAACGAGGTTTTAAAAAACAATATCGACCTGAACCTGACCGAAATCGAATATCAAATTCTGCGTTTGATGCTCACCAGAAAAGGGAAGGTTTTCACGGTTCAGAACATCTACGAAAGTGTGTGGAATGAACTTTATCTTTCGATCAGCGCGAACACGGTTATGGTGCATATCCGCAAATTGCGCGCGAAAATTGAGGATGATCCCAAGAATCCTGAGGTTGTAAAGACTGTATGGGGAAAGGGCTATCGCATTGAATAAATCGAATCGAAAGAGAAACAGGATTGCGCTGTACCGTTCGCGGTTGGGATTAAACTTCCTGGGGATTATCCTGCTGGCGTTGACAGTATCCATTTTTCTTTATATCGGGCTGTTGACCTTGGGGGACTATGCGGTCAACACGGCAATATTCAACAAATATGTGCAGGAAAATGACATCAACGCCATTCTGACTCATTTTCAACAGTATGTGACGGAGAATCAAATTCAATCTGATGACAGCATAGACATTCAGGTTTGGCTTTTCCAGAATACCGACACAGGTTTTTTTCTTGATTTTAACAGTGACGCCACAGGGGAATATAACATCCAATTCGCTGATAAAGCCGTTGCCGTTACGCCCTATATTTTTACAACCAAATATACGCTTTTCATCCAGCTTTGTTCCGTTTGGGTTGCCGCATTCTGCTTTGTAATGGCTATGCTTCCTTTTATTAAATGGGTTATCAGTGATATTAAAAACCTTTCCCGTGATATGGGGAGGCTAACGGGCGGTGATCTGGAGCATCAGGTCTGTCTGGAACGAAAGGACGAACTGGGCGATCTGGCGCAGGATATCGACGCAATGAGGCGTTCGGTAATTTTCCGGATAGAGCGCGAAAGTCAGGCACGCAAAGCAAACCAGGATCTGATTACATCACTCTCGCACGACCTGCGGACACCGCTGACCAAACAGATCGGCTATCTGGAACTGGCTTTAAAAGGACAATATCAGGATCCACAATCGATGAACGAATGCCTTGACAAAGTGTTGCGTTCCGCCAAACAAATTAAAACCTTGTCCGATGAGCTGTTTTCTTATTTTATTGCTTTTGATGAAAATGGAAGTGGAGCCAATCAATTTGAAAATGTTGATGGGGCTACGCTGTTTGGCCAAATCCTGATGGAACAGAGCGAACTTCTTGAAAGCAAAGGGTTTCACTGTGATTTGCAGCTCTCCACGGATTCAGCGTTTCGGTTGAACATCAATGTCGCCTGGGTGATGCGAATTGTGGATAATCTGTTGTCGAACATTTTAAAATACGCAGACCAGACGGAACCGGTAAGAATGTTTTACTTTCTGAATCAAGGCTCGGTAATCTTACACGTTGAGAATTCGATTCAGCAAAATGCCGATCACTCCGATGGTACCAATATCGGGATCATATCAGCGGAAAGGTTGGCAAGCGAGATGGGCGGAAATCTGCTTTCGCAGGTGTCTGACGGTAACTATATCGTTGTTTTAACCCTACCCATTGTTGACAATCAGAATTGATCGGAAGGCGGACGACCTGATTCCGGTTGACTGTTGTGGATCAAAGAACCTGGTCCGTTGCAGAGGGCACGGGAAATTCGAGTGCTTCAGGTTCGATGAATCATTAACCTGCATTGTTTGCATTTGCATAGCCTCTATAGGCATCCCGAACAGGCTGGAATAGCTGGAGGATAGGGATGCTTTGGTTTTTGCAACTATTTTGGCTTTTTGAGGAAAGAACTGCCAAGGTTCCAAAGATGGAATCAAAAATCAGGGCTTATGTGGGTTTGATGGTATCGTAAGAAATTTTCAGAAATGCCACCACCTGATGTTCAGATATCGCTGTTATAATCATTTCGGACAACCAGAAAGTGGGAGGATCATCATGCTACAATATGGGATCGTGGTCGATTCGGGATGCGACTTGGATACGCTGGAAGGCGAGGCAGCTGTTAACATTGGATTTGAAAAAGCACCGCTGAAAATTGAAATGGGGAAAACGGAATTTGTTGACGGCCTCAATTTTGATGCGGAAACGATGCTTACGGCGTTGGATAACAACCATGAGAAAACATCAACGGCTGCGCCAAGCCCGGGGGAATGGCAGGAAGCCTTTATGAAACATGACAAGATTTTTGCGCTCACAATGACAAGCGCTCTGTCAGGGAGTCACCTGAGCGCAACCATCGCCAAACAGATATCGCAGGAAAAGAATGCCGTTAAGGTCATCGAAATTCTTGATTCTTTATCGACTGGGCCAGAAATGACTTTAATTGTGCAGAAGCTATCGGAGTACATCATCGCCGGGCTGGAATTTGCCGATATTCTCCAGCGCATTCGTGCATACATGCAACAGACCAGGTTGTTCTTTGTTCTTGAGAGTGTCGACAACTTAATGAATAACGGCAGAGTCAGCAAACTGGAAGCGGCATTGATCCGAACGCTGAACGTCCGTCTGTTGGGCAAAGCAAGCCCGAAGGGTCTGTTGGACGTGTTCCAGAAATCTCGGGGGAAAACGAAGATTTTTCTTGCCGCGATCGAGGCGATGATTGCAGAAGGTTACTGTGGTGGAAAGGTCATTGTCAGCCACTGCCGTAACCATGAGATGGCAGAATACGTAAAATCGAAAATCGTAGAAAAATTTCATGATGCCCAGGTAATCATCATGAAAGCCAAAGGCTTGAACAGCTATTATGCTGAAAAGGGCGGGGTTTTAATCGGGTTTGAAACGGGTTCTGTACAGCGCGCTTGAAAGGTGCCAAGCCATGAGACTATTTATTGTTACAGGAGCCGCTGGGCATTTGGGCAGTACCATCATACGCAGGCTGTCAGGGCAAAACTGCATTGTACGGGGTTTGATTTTACCCGATGAAACCTGCATGGATCAAACGACGGTTACCTATTATCGAGGAGAGGTGACAAAACCTGAGACGCTGGTTTCCCTGTTTCAGGGAATCGAAGCCTACGAGACATATGTAATCCATACGGAAGAGGTACTGAGCATTTCGGATGGCCAATCCGATGATCTGACCCGTGCGAACGTTGACGGTACTCAGAATATTGTCAATCAATGCATTGAACACAGGGTTCGAATGGTTTACGTCAGCTCTGTTCTTGCAATTCCTGAAGGAGACGGCCTTTCTGTCATCCGTGAAGTCGATATATACACGCCTGAGAGCGTGATCGGCGATTATAGCAAAACGAAAGCAAGCGCTTCTCAACTTGTAATCAATGCTTCACGCAATGGATTGGATGCGGTAATCGTTTTGCCATCAGGGATTATGGGGCCTTATGATGCCGGTAAAAACCATATGGTACATATGGTGCAGATGATTCTTGCCGGGCGCCTTCCTGCCGGCGTTAAGGGGGGATTTGATTTTGTGGATGTGCGGGATGTTGCCATGGGTTGCGTATCCGCGGCACTTTCCGGAAAAAAAGGCGAGAGCTATATTCTGTCCAATAATTATATTACGATTCAAGCATTGGGCACCCTGATTCGAAGAATGGCGCATAAGGGACCGAGAATTTTTCTTCCGATATGGGTTGCTAAAACGAGCGTCCCCGTCTTTACACTTTTAGCCAGATTGAAAAAGAAACGGACAGTGTTCACATGGTACGCATTGCATACGTTGGAAACAAACAGCCGTTTCTCTCATGACAAGGCGACCGCTGAATTGCATTACTTTCCAAGGGATATTAAAACCACATTGGAGGATACCATTATCTGGCTGCGGACAGGGAATGATATCAAAGAGTAATGGGGGGCAATCCATGGAAAATACATGGTTACGGTTGGATAATGCCGCAAAACTGTATCCAGCAAAAATGAGCGCCTATGATACATGCGTCTATCGGGTTTATGCAATTCTGAAAGAGAAAATCCAACCGGATCAATTAGATCAGAGCATATCGGATTTAAAGAAGCGGTTCCCGACCTTTTATGTTAAATTAAGGAATGGATTTTTTTGGAACTATTATGAGCCAAACGATCAGAATGTGATCCTCAAACCTGAGACTGGTGAGATTACTCGCCTGCTGGATGGCCGAAATAATAACGGCTATCTGTTTTCTGTTCAATACAACCAATCCCGCATCTCTGTGGAAGCATTCCACGCATTGGGGGATGGAGCGGCTGCCATTGAATACTTGAATGCATTGGTATTTCGTTACCTGACGCTGCTTGGCCATAAAATCGACCCAATGGGACGTATTGCTACCATTGATCAGGAGTCGAACAAGGAAGAAATGGAGGACAGTTACGAGAAATACTATACCGGTTCTCAAAAACGAGAAAAGCGATATAACAACGCATATCAAATCAAGGGTACCCCATTTCCTCATTTGACTGAATGCGGTGTATTGCATGGCGTGATGGATTCAGCAGCATTGCTGAATGCGGCTCACCGCTATCAGACGACAGTCACAAAATTCCTGACTGTGTTACTGGTGCAAAGCATCTGGTTGGCAGGCGGCGATGATGCTGAAAAACAGACACTCCCCATTTGTATCAATATACCTGTGAATATGCGAAAACGGCTGCCATCAAAAACATTCCGAAATTTCGCGCTGTTTTTTACCGCCAAGGTAGATGCGATGAATACGATGGGAACCTTTGCAGAAATTCTGTCACAAATAGAACGGGAGTTCGAGCACAATTCCAGCATCTATTCCCTGCAACGGTTGCTGAACGCGAATGTCTCTGTCGAAAAAAGTTGGTGGATTGCCTGTTTACCTCTGGCAATCAAACGGATTGCGATTAACGCAGTGGCTCACACCATCAACGACAATCACCTTACAAGCAGTTTGAGTAATTTGGGGCAGATTCATTTGCCGGATGGAATGATTCCGTTGATTGACCACTATGGCATTATACCGCCTTTGGGCGCGGATATGCCTGTGGCTGTGACGGCCATCTCTTCCTGCGGAAAAACAGAAATTACATTCATGAGAAAAATCAGAGAGACCGAAGTGGAGAAGAATTTTTTCAAAAGCCTTGAGAGCGAAGGAATTCACACCACCATTACGACCAATCAACCGGAATAACAGAACGGAGGATGTGGCATGTACCAATGCAAGCAATGTGGCGTGACGGTGAAGACGGAATCAATTCACTGTCCGTTATGTCACTCATTGCTGGATGGCGACCCATCCAATACCGAACAAACCTATCCCATGTTCCAAGCAAGGAAAGAGCATAGGCTACAGATCGAAGGCTTTGCAGCGTTTATAATGATCATAGCACATGTGATGATCAATTTGATCGTAACCCCTGCACTTTTGTGGTGCATTCCTTCCTGTGCAACGGTTCTGTATTTTTGGCTGCTGGTTGTTCTGAACAGAAAAGGCAGGATGCGGCACGGGATTACAGGGAAGTACCATCTGCTTCCGGTTACAGCATTACTTATACTATATAACTTGTATGTCAATGAGGCGGGTCCAGTGTTATCTTGGTATCCAACCTACGGTCTGGCATTTTGCCTTGCACTTTCTCTGCTCATCAATAACGGATGGATGCTGCTTTCACGTCATTGCGCGTTTGATATATTACCCTCTCAAATTATCATCAGTATTCTTGGAATGATTCCGGTGTATCTCGTTGTTATACGCGTCATCGCTTTCTCATGGGCCAGCGTGGGGACGGCGGCACTGAGTTTGGGAACGCTTGTCTTTATTCTGATTGTCTACCGAGCCAGAACCAAAATGTTGTTGCAGAGTTACTTTTATGCATTATCGTGACACATCGACCAATGTGAGTTGAATTTAAGCAGATGGATAGCGAACAGCAGATCTTTGATTTTCTTCTGTTAGCAATGGGATGGGATTTACCCATTCACGAAAAGGGATTTCATTTGTCTCTTTTTTATCAAGCTATTTCGCAGCCGAGAGGCTAACTTGCCTCACTGCTTATATCTGAGCTGTAACGTTGCATCTTTCTTCATTCAAAGAAAAGTTCTGCGACCTCCGATAGCGTTGCTGTTCCGCCATTTCAGTCTGGCAAAGTGAATGGGTGAAGCAGAAGAATCACGAAAATGATTTTTCTGCCTTGCGTTGAATACTCCCTTTTATGAGGAGTATTATTGGGCTGACAGGCACGATCCACCGCATGCGATAACTTGTTGTTTTTGTTGACGAGATGTATAATGTATCCAGTTTCTTCGGCGTAATGCGCTAAGAACCATACAGACCAACCGAGTAAACCCTTCAGCGGTACCCCAAAAAAGAAACGGAGGCATCTGGCAATGAAAATCAGTATCCGCTCCATCGGCATCATGCTTCTGCTACTGCTTCTCCTTTGCAGCTTTCCCTTTGCCGCCTTGGCAGAAGCACAAACGACTATGCTTAACGGGGTACCCGTACCAGATGGAACCACGGCGATTGATCTTGGGCAAACCAAGGTAACCAACATGACCAGCTTTGTAGAGGAACTGCGGAGCTTTCCTGCCCTCACAAAGGTGGATATGTATAATACCAGAGTAAGCAAAGAGCAGATGGCCATGCTTAGCGAACAGTTTCCCCAAATACGCTTTGGCTGGACGCTGCATTTTGGCAAATGGCGTGTACGGACTGATGTAACGGCGTTTTCGACCCATAACAGCACCCACTCCAAGGCGTATACCACGCAGGTGTTTGAGGTGCTCAAATACTGTAAGGATTTGCAGGCTCTGGACCTTGGACACAATATGGTAAATGACATCAGCTTCCTGAAAGCGTTTACTCACCTCAAAATCCTCATTATGGCGGACAATAGCGTTGTGGATATCTCTCCGCTGGCTGAACTTAAGGAGCTTGAATATGTGGAGATGTTCCGCAATCACATCACAGACATTTCACCGTTGGCATCGCTGCCAAATCTGAAGGATGTAAACTTGTGCCGCAACTTTAACCTTGGGGATGTTTCTGCATTGTTGGCATGCCCTAAGTTGGAGCGTGTGTGGCTCGCCTACTGCGGGCTTGATGAACAGCAACAGGAACAACTTCGCCAGGCATTTCCCAATGCGGCGTTTAACTTTACGGTGTTTTCTTCCACCGCCGGTGGTTGGCGGACACATTCTCGATATTACGATGTGGTTAAAATGTTCAATACACGGGTTTATCAGCCATGGACGCTCGTTGATGGAACAGTGTAAGGTTGAAGATCCCTTTGTTGGAGATTTCCAGTGGCCGACTTTAGCCGTGGAATGATACATGAAAAAGGAATTGTGATGAAATGGTAACGATCCGGATTATACGAAAGATAGTCGTATTGAGTCTCTGTTTCTTACTGGCGGGAGAACCGATTGCCCAAACTGCATCCGCGGAGGCTGTAACGCCTGTATCCGCCGGTGTTACAGCTTCCACTAATGATATGACCTATCGCACTTTGCAGCGTGACATGGAAGGAGCAGATGTAATCCGCCTTAAACAACGTATGCAGGAACTTGGTTTTTTTATCGCTACCGCAGTGCTGACGGATCGCTATAACAGCACCATGGAATATAAGGTAAAGCAATATCAAAACGCATTAGGGGTAAAGGCTACGGGCATAGCCAGCCCGGAATTGCAAAAGCTGATCTATTCCGAAAATGGTGGGTTACCTACGGCCACACCTGTGGCGATGCCCACGCCGGCACCTTCGGATAGAATAGCTTCCACCTCTTTACCAGAGCCTACGCATGAATCTTCAACGAAAACCTCTGCACAAACCACGCTGAAACCGCTTCCGACGGCTACCCCTTCCGATATGGCGAGTATTGGAAATGGGACGGGTTATCGCGTTCTGAAAGCGGATATGAGCGGGGAGGATGTGCTCCGCCTCAAACAAAGGCTGCAAGAGCTTGGGTTTTTTAGCGCGACTGCCGAGCTAACCGATAGCTATAACAGCACAATGGAATACAAAGTGAAGCAGTACCAAAACACACTGGGGTTAACAGCTACGGGTGTCGCAACGCCTGAGTTGCAGACGACGATCTATACTGAAAACGGAGGTTTACCACTGACCACGCCGGTGCCTACTCCAGAAACGGTAATGATCAACGGGGTAGCCTATCGCACGCTAAAACAGAATATGACAGGCGAGGACGTTCAACGCCTCAGGGAGCGTTTGCAACAGTTGGGTTATTATCCCCAGAACATGGAAACCAGCGATCTTTACAACAGCACCATGGAATATAAAGTCAAACAGTACCAAAGTGATCTGGGAATCAAGGCAACAGGCATCGCCACTCCAGAGTTACAGGCAACCGCTTTTACAGATTATGGAGGATTGCCAACGCCTATACCGTTGGCATTACCGTCCCTGCCCCCGCTGACAAAAGATGGGTTCCTTCTGGCGCAAGGGCAGGAATATGTGTATGAAAACAATGAAATGGGGCAGTGGATCTACCTTTCAACCTCGCTTCGCATAGAGATCACGCGTTATACCCGCGAGGGGAACAACCCGCTGATCTGGTACGAGACGAGCATCCAATTTACAGATGCACAGGCATTCCAACGCTTAAATGCCAAAGAGAAGTATAAAAATCATTTTAATACGGAGTACCCGGACTTGATTGCCGTACGCAACAATCTGGTACTGGCATTTAGCGATGATTTTTACGGAATCCGCAAGCACCGCAGGCAAAAGCAGGGAGTTATCATCTGCGATGGTCAGGTGGTAGCAAACGATCCGTATAAGAAAAACATCGTCACCTATATGCCGCCGCTCGATATCATGGCATTTTTTAAGGATGGAAGTGCAAAAGCTTTTTACGGGAATGAGTACACCGCCGAGGAACTGCTTGGCATGGGGGTGCAGAATACGCTCTGTTTTGGGCCGGTATTACTGCGAGATGGGCAACTGGGTCAACAAGTGGCAGACGGCAAGTTTGCGAGCAACGAACCGCGCTGTGCGCTGGGGATGATTGCGCCAAGGCATTATTTGCTGATCACGGTAGAAGGCCGCTATTCCGGCAGCAAGGGCACAGGCCTTAACTGGATTGCCACACGCATGCAGCAACTGGGCGTTCAGGATGCGGTCAATCTGGATGGAGGCAACACGACTGCGCTGGTGTTTCGGGGCAAGTTACTCAACAAAATCGGCACTTTTGATGGAGAACTGACCGTGATTCGAGGGGTGCGATCAGTTTCGAGCATCATGGGTATTGGGCAGAATTTGACGCCGATCCCAGCTGAAAATACGAAGTAGGATTCCATTTCAGCCTATTTATCGATGGGTGTTCATTGCCTGATCACGATATTGTCGGTTTTTTTCAAAAACTTGATCGGCGCCAGCTCTTTGTCCCGATTAGGATAAGCTGCCATACACTTCACATGATTGTGTCAAAAAGGGAGATAATAGTCACCGCGAAGTAAGATTGAATTACGAATAGAAGCAGGAGAGGACTGTTACTCAATTCCTGCGTATGCTAGCATTAAAACCGCTTGAAGGTGATTTTTGCTTTGTCACCCATTGCAACGCTGACGAAAGACAGCGGAGGAGAGCGACAATTCTCCGTGTGAGAGATTCCCCTTCGAATTGTCAATTCTTAATCGATCCAAAGATCTTTTGTGATCATTTTTTGCGTTTATCCGTTTCTGAGTGCTCCCGACCGCAAATGTATCAAGCCTATCCGCATTTCAGAAATAAACCCTTAAACCGTTTAGGTTTGAGGGCTTTCTTGATTCCAGCTTTTTTCTTGGCACAGAAAGCAGAATGGATCAACCCAGTACGCAGATGAGCGTCGGACGCGGAAAGCTACCATTATCGGGCAAATTTCTTTTCTAAAATCCTACCATTTTGCAACGTTCCCAAAACAGGCTGACAGTTTAATGCCCATACCGTGGGAGAGATAAAGGTACCGCATACTGCTCTGCACTACCCCCGAAAACACTGAACCATTAAAGGTTCAGCTTGGTTGAGATTCTACAACCTGTTAAATGCCATCAACACTTGAAACACGCATTGGCCATCCTAACAATGGACATACTCGCGACGAATCAGAATGGCAATAATGATCAGGATCCAATAAATGCGCATTATCCCGCTAAAAAGGCGTCAGTTTGCTTTGGGCGGTGTCTGTACATGAAAGTTGCATTGAATTACATTTGCACAGATTAACAGGATAATTTTTCAGGGGTGTTGACATCGGCGAAAATCCAAGTATAATAAATGCAGATGTTAACGTTAATAGTAACGTTCCCATTAACGATATCTGCTTGGATGATCGTTTTTTCGGATGCGTGATCAGGTTGCAAGCCGAATGGGAATGCTACGGTGAACGCGTTGCAACAAAGGCTGCCAAAATGAATTTTTATCTGATTACCACTCATTGGTAATCAGACATCCTCCTGGAGGGGAAAATGACAACGGCTTCAAGCACGGAGTGCTGAAAGCATAGATAACATGTAGGAGGGGTCTTTTCATGAAGCGAATCGTTTGCCTGCTACTGTCG